>Ga0316583_10000547_pt1 | contig 11313 bp, 12 predicted proteins | sample J_170502JBrBrA_D_FD_204513 | JGI IMG/M metagenome (GOLD analysis project Ga0316583, IMG submission 204513) | Rhizosphere microbial communities from salt marsh grasses in Alabama, United States - J_170502JBrBrA | ecosystem: Host-associated > Plants > Roots > Rhizosphere | place: USA: Alabama... | reverse complement strand
GGAATAGCAGCGCTATTTCGAGGAGGCGCAACGAAGCGTCCGGCGGATGCAGCGGCGCCCGAATGCCAAGGGACTTGCGCCACACCACACTAGGTCTCCGGTGGTTGCTGGCGCGACAGGTACTTCACGTAGGTGACCAGGCGGGCCCCCTCGGAGTCCTCCCGGGACCTCCGCTTCCTGACGATGGCGCTCCCGACGAGAAGGGACGAGACGAGCACCAGAGCCACCCCGCAAACGACGATGGCGAGGCCGCCGTGCGCGCTGGGGCGCCGACCCAGCATCACCGGTGCCAACAGGGCGAGGCCGGCCACCGTCTCCACCAGGGGGAGCACGGTGAGGCCGAGCCCGGCCCGGTCGCCGGCGTGGAGCTTGACCAGACCGGACGCCAGCAGGAGGACCGCGGTGAGGACGAGTAGGAGCGTCACGCCGCCCAACTTCGGAGGCACCGAGGGATGCGGCAAGCGGTACCGTGCTCTACTATGTGTCCGCCGGCGCGGCCACGCCGGGAAAGCCATGGCATGGGCGCCGGGTGTCGCCCCGTTTGTAGGGATTTTCCCCACAGTACCTGCAGGAAGAAATCCGACAGTGCGTGCTCGTCAGAGAATTAGGATAAAGTCATGCGAAACAGAATTAACACTCCGGCCCGCCTCCCTCTTCTCTCCCAGACGGCGGAGCACGCCCTTCGGGCGATCCTCTATCTGGGCCGGAATCAAGGGCGGGGGCTCATCGCCGCCACGGAGGTGGCCGAGGCCCTGGGCGCTCCGCCCAACTACCTGGCCAAGACCCTCCGCCTCCTCGCCCGAAAGGGCGTCCTGAGGAGCGTGCGCGGCCCCGGGGGCGGCTTCGCGCTGGCGCGCCCCGCCACCGCCATCTCCGCCGCTGCGGTGGTGGAGGCGGTGGACGAGGTGTCCGCCCCGGCGAACTGCCTCCTGGGGAACCGTGGCTGCGACCCCCAGAACCCCTGCGAAGCCCACGCCCGATGGGAGGAGCTGACCAGGCGGGTCCTCCGGCCGATGGAGGACACCTCCATCGCCGATCTCGTAGGAGAATGAACCATGACGGACGAAACCCACACGGTACCGGGCACGTCCCGCCGTGTCTTCCTGAAGCAGGTCGGTCTGGGCGCCATCGCGGGCGGGGCCTTCGGAGTCGGAGGCACCGCCCTCGTGGACAGCAGGACGGCGCCCGGAGCCGCCGCAGCGCCGCAAGCCGCGGCCCCGGCTCCCACCGACGCCTCGCCGGCCAAGCCCGTGGACACCCCGCGGGTCGCGGCGGACCCGACGAAGATCCCGCCGCCCATCCACCGCAGCACGCCGAAGCGCCACGAGGTGGTGCTCGAGGCCAAGCAGCTCACCGCCGAGATCGAGCCCGGCGTCACCTTCGACTACATGACCTTCGGGGGTCAGATACCGGGACCCATGATCCGGGTCCGCCAGGGCGACACGGTTCGCCTCACCCTGAGGAACCCGGCCAGCGACATGTTCGCCCACAACGTGGACCTGCACGCCGTGTATGGCCCGGGGGGCGGGAACGTCGCCACCACCGCGGCACCGGGACAGTCCAACGGGATGGAGTTCAAGGCCATGTATCCCGGGGCGTTCATCTACCACTGCGCCGTGCCCAACCTCGACTGGCACATCAGCGCCGGCATGTTCGGCATGATCCTCGTCGAGCCGCCGGACGGCCTGCGCCGCGTGGATCACGAGTTCTATCTCGGCCAGAACGAGATCTACACCGTCCAGCCCACCGGCCAGAAGGGCCACCACGACTTCGACTTCGCGGCCATGACGAACGAGGATCCGACGTATGTCCTCCTCAACGGCGAGAAGCACGCGCTCACCGCGGGCGTGCACGGGCCCATGAAGGTCGAGGTCGGGGAGACGGCGCGGGTCTTCTTCGTCTGCGGCGGGCCGAACCTGACCAGCAGCTTCCATCCCATCGGCAACGTATGGACCCGTGCGTGGTACGCGGGAGCTCTGGCCGGCCACCCTCAGCGTTACGTGCAGACCATGACCGTCCCGCCCGGGAGCTGCGGCGTGTTCGAGATGGACTTCCCCGTGCCGGGTGACGTCAAGCTCGTGGACCACGCGCTCTCCCGGGTGGTCCGCAAGGGGATGCTGGGCATCATCCACGCCGACGGCACCCCGAATCCGGCCATCTTCAACCCGAAGCTTCCTGGCGATCCGGCGTGACGAGGCGTCAGCGCGCGTCCTCGTCCAGCTCGAATACCGACTCCACGTCGGTGCCGAAGAGGTGGGCGATCTTGAGCGCCAGCGACAGGGACGGCACGTAGCGTCCCTGCTCCAGGAGGACGACGGTCTGGCGCGAGCATCCTACCCGCTCGGACAGCTGCTGCTGGGTCATCTCGCCGTGCTCGAAGCGGAGGCGACGGATGTGGTTCTTGATCTCGGCCTTGGCCACGGTCAGGACCTTCTGTAGCCCATGAGGATGCCCACCGGAAGTCCCACGAGATCCACGACGACCACGGACCAGAAGACCAGGTAGAGGTAGAAGACCGGCACGACGCCGGCATCGTGGAAGTGCTCCGCCAGCCCGATGGTCCAGATCGCGAGCGTCACGAGCATCGCCATGGCCTGGGCGGCCGGAGCCCGCCCGACGATGGCACGGTCTCGCTCGTCCAGAACCCCGTCGCTGCGTCCCACCTGCGCCCGGAGCCAGATCCCGACGCCTCCCACGACGGCGACGATGCCCACGAGGAGCAGCGTGAACGTGATGCGCAGGGGATCGCTGGCGAACGTCGTCTCGGCACCGTTCCACAGCAAGAGCGCCGCGGCCGCGGCCGCCAGCACGGCACTCACGCCGATGCCCCAGCGCGAGATCCGCTGGAGGGGCGTGACGGGAAGATCGATGTCGGCTGGAAGAGGTGGCTCCTGGCGCTTCATCCGACGGCCGGCGAGCCAGAGGGCCAAGAGGCCGCCACCCAGCGCGAGGACACTCCAGAGCACGATGGTCATGGTCCGAATCTCCGTGAAGAGCGCCTGCATCGCGGACAACACGTACCGAAACGGAGAGTATATTGTTTTGTACTTTATGTCAAGTATTTCGTACATACACAAGCGACCTGAAACGGCCACGCAGCCGGGATGAGGAATTCGAGTGGAGCCAGCCGGGATCGAACCGGCGACCTCCTGCTTGCAAAGCAGGCGCTCTCCCAACTGAGCTATGGCCCCGTGATGGTGCTTCTCCCCGCCGCTACGCCATTTCCGGCGGTTCTTGCTCCATGCACCTGACGGGAGTGTGCATGCTGAGGCCTCATTTGGCCTCCCGAAGCTCTCCGCCCCCCACGACGACGCGTAAAATAGTCTCGGCATCTCCCTGCTGGTAGGCGGCTCACGGTGTCGGCCCAACCCCCGGCTGCCGCGACGTCCACGTCAGGCTGGTGCTTGCGCTCCGTCGCACCTCGCGTACGCCCGCGCGGGAATCACACCACCCTGTTCGCCGAAGGCGCGTAGGGGGGCAGGCGCGTCTGGTTCTCGACGCGAGTGCACACCGGCTGGAACGGCGATCTCACTCCGGCGCCCGCGCGCTCCCTCAGTTCACCTCGTCCGTCGTCTGTGGGCTGACCCAGTTGGGATTGGGGATCAGGGCGGTCAGCGCCCCGCATACGCCCAGGACGTAGCTCTCCAACTGCCACGGGGGCAGATCGCTGGTCTTCACCGTGCCGGCGACCGCGTTGACCAGAGGCCCGGCCACCGCCTTGCCCACGAACCGACCCACGTAGGCGCGGGTGGGTCCCACGCGCCCGGTGGGCCGAGTCCGCAGGTGCGCGTCCCGGTAGAGCCAATCACACGTCCGCAACATGACCGCGGCGGCCAGAGGAGGGAGCCGATCGAAACGCCTGAGGTGCTCTCGGATCCCTTCCTCGTACTCGCGACGGGCGTCCCCGACATCGTCGGCGACCTCGGGTGGGGTCCCATGGCCGTTCCTTTCCACGGCCCCGTTGCCCGCCCCGTTCCCGATGCGGTTGCCGGTGTCACCCCACGCTCCGCCCTCACCGGTAGCCAGCCATTCGAGGTCCACCTGGAACACCCGAGCCACCTGAACGAGGTACTCCATGGGGGGTTCGCGATCGTGATGGTAGTTCCGGATGGCTTCGTAGCTGACCTGGTATCCTCCGTCCAGGGTCAGCTCGCGCCAGAAATCCCGCAACGTGCCGCAATGGACACGCCCACGAACATGTTCGAGGCGCTCGGCGATCGCGATCTCGGGGCCGGTTCGACGCCTGAGAGACGGCACTCCAATCCTCCCGCTCGGTGAAGGCTCCACACCCGTGTGGCGCGCTCCGAAACAACATTTGTTTCCTGGAGGAAGTGACACTATGGGACTTCCCCCGGGGGAATGCAACATCGTACGATGGCGATGCACGGAACATTTGGTGACGGCCCCGTCCGACGGGCGCGGCGGCGTTCTGGCGGCGCCGAGTTGGAGGGGCATCGGCTGTGCGGCACATGAGCAGTGTCGCGTGGGTCAGGCCGCCCGGCGGCCGGCCTCTTTCAGCCGCTCCGCCAACGCCCTCCCCATCTCCGCCCTCGGCGTGGGCACCTCGAGCTCCAGGTAGAACTCGCACCGGTCCACGATCTCGCCCACGGCGAGAAGGCCCACCGCCACCCAGGCCGCCATGCTCCAGGCGAAGGTGCCGTACGGCGCGGCGACGATGAGGAGGCCGGAGGCGGCCACCCCGGAAGCCAACCGAGCCACCGTCCACCCCTCGCGCACGGCTCGCCGCTCCTCCCTGAGCCGCGCCTTCCGCAGGGTATAGGAGATGATCTTGGCGGCGAGGACGGTCCCCCACGTCACGGCGCTTCCTCCCACGATGCCCGCCACCATCACTCCGGTGAGGAGCACCCCCGCGCTGTGGACGACGAGGCCGCGGGTGCGGGTCACCTGGTAGACGCGGTCCACCGCGAAGAGGAGCGCGAAGCCCAGGGCGGCCACGACCCAGCCGCCCCCCCGCGGCGTCGGCAGCGGAGACAGCACGACCGCCGAAGCCGCCACGAAGAGCGTGAAGAGGGCGATCTCCCGGCTGAGCCACGACCGCCTGACGTTGAGCACGGCCCGCCACGCCCTCCCCTTCCGTCCCAGGTGCAGCGTGCTCGCTCCGGCGGCCACGGCAGCCAGGATCAGGAAGGCGGGGAGCTCCAGGAGCGCACGGCCGGATGCGGTCGCCATGGTGCCGGCCAGGGTCGCCGCCAGGAGGGTGAAGAGCACCAGGGGGCCCTCGGTGGCCAGCGAGGTCTTCGGCGGCACGGCCGCGGCGACGGGGAACGCGCCGGTGGGCGCCGCCCCTCCCCTGTCCCCCGCGAAGCGCACCGAAGGCCGGGCGTCCGTGGCGGGGAATCCCGCGATCTCCGCGCTCCCGTCCAGCGCGTCGAGGTCGCCCCAGGTCAGCGCCCCGGTGGGACACTGCTGCACGCACGCCGGGGCCAGCCCCTCGAGCTGGCGATGGTGACAGAACGTGCACTTGCTCACCACCCCGGCCTCCACGTCGAACCGGGGTGCGTCGTAGGGGCAGGCCCACGTGCAGTACCGGCACCCGATGCACTTGTCCGGGTCCAGGATCACCGCGTCGGTGAGCAGGTCCCTGCCGTACGCCAGCGCCGGGCAGTGCTCCATGCACGGCGCGTCGGCGCAGTGGTTGCACGCCAGGGAGAGGTGGTACGAGGGGAGCCCGGCTACATGACGGGGATTGAACGTCTCGATCCAGCGCCACGACGTGCCCCACGGCAGCTCGTTCTCGACGGCGCACGCCACGGCGCACGCGCTGCATCCGGTGCACAGGTCGGTGTCGAGGCGAAATCCCTTTCGGGCCCGGGCCACGCTCAACGCTCGTCGGCTCCGGTCGGCCAGCCGGGGGCCCCGGGACCTCCGGCGGCTCGGCTCCTCCCGCCGTCTCCGTCCACGAGCTCCACCTCCACCAGGTTGTCGTGGAAGGCCGCGCCGTGACCCATGTCGGTCTCCCGGCCCCGGGAGCAGAAGTTCACGCTCCCGCCCTCGCCGATCCACCATCCGTTGGTCACCGCCACGCACCCGGGCTTGACGCCGAAGTCCAGGCGCGCGGCTACCTCGAGGGACCCGCGGTCGTTGAAGACGCGCACGCGCGCGCCCTCTCCGACGCCGCGGGCACGGGCGTCGTCGGGGTGGATCTGCAGGAACGGAGCCGGGCTGAACGCGCGGATGGTCCGCAGGTTGTTGAACTGGGAGTGGATCCGGTTCTTGGTGTTGGGCGTCATGAAGTACAGGCCGTACGGGTCGGACCCCCGCCGCGGCGGCCGGACGCTCTCCACCGGCTCCGCGTACGTGGGCAGCTCGTCCACGCCCCAATGCCGCGCCGCCTCCTCGGAGCGGAGCTCGATGCGCCCGCTGGGGGTGGGGTAGACGCCGTCGGAGAACGCGATCTCCTGGTGGCCGGGGGCGATGACGGGTCCCTCCCTCAGCCGCTCGAGGGTCACGCCCGCCCCCAGCGCCTCCAGATGCCGGCGCAGGAACGCCTCCACGCCCGCGTCTCCGGGCTCCGGCATCCCCGCCGCGAGACGCGCTTCGGCCGGCACGCCCAGGCGCTCGGCGAGCGTCCAGTAGACCTCCGACTCCGGCCTCACCTCCCCGGGCGGGTCCAGGACCTTCTGTTTGAGCTGGATATAGGGGTGCCAGTACGCGTTGATGACGTCGCTCTGCTCGAACATGCTCTTGGCCGGGAGCACGATGTCCGCCTCCCGCGCCGTGTCCGTGAGGAACTGCTCCACCACGACGCGGAACTCCAGTGCCCGGAAGGCCTCCAGCACCCGCCGCGTATCGGGGTTCTGCGTGACGGGGTTGCCCCGCTCGACCCAGGCGAAGCGGAGCGCCGGATCCCGGGTGGCGAGCATCTCCTCGCCCAGTCGCGCGGTGGAGATGGACACGCGGGCCACGCCGTCGGGCGCTTCCGGAGGAAACGACGCGACGGGGTCGCACACCTCGTCGAAGACGTGGCTCTGGAGGTCCGCGAACACCCACCCCGCCCCGGGCCTGCCCACGTTCCCGGTGATGGCCAGCAGCGCGATCATGGCGCGCATGGCCTGCCCGCTGTTGGTGTAGCGCTGCATGCCGAAGCCGGCGTTGATGGTGGCCGGCCGCACGGAAGCGAAGAGCTGGGCCAGGCGCTCGATGTGCGCCACGGGCACCTCCGTCACCTCCGCAGCCCACTCCGGCGTGCGCTCGGCCACGCTCGCCGCGAAGTCGCGGAACCCGAGGACGTGCTCACGGACGAACGCCTCGTCCACGTGCCCGTCCCGAGTGAGCAGGTGGGCCACAGCCAGCGCCAGCGCGCCGTCCGTGCCGGGCCTCGGCTGGATGAGGAGCTCGGCGCGCTCGGCGGTCTCGGTGCGCCGCGGATCCACTACCACCAGGTGGCCCCCGGCCCTCAGCGCCCGCTCCAGGAAGACGCCCTGGTGGATGTTCGTCTCCGCGGGGTTCTTCCCCCACATGACGATGAGGCGTGCGTTCTCCAGGTCCCAGGGAGCGTTGTGCTTGTTGGCGCCCAGCGTGAGCCGCGTCGCCTCCAGCCCCGCCGGCCAGCACAGGTCGCCGTACGTGGTGGTGTATCCGCCATAGAGCCGCCAGAACGCCCGGCCGACCTCGTTCAGGAGCCCCTTGGTGCCGCTGGCCTTGTAGTAGAGGACGGCCTGCGGGCCCTCCCGCTCACGGACGTCCACGAGCCGGCGCGTGATCTCGTCCAGCGCCTCGTCCCAGGAGATGCGCGCGAAGCTCCCGTCGGCCCGCTTGCGCAGGGGGTGGAGGATGCGGTCCGGCGAGCTCACCCGCTCCACGTAGCTCAGGCCCTTGAGGCAGGGACCCTCGGGCGTGGCCCGGTTGCCCTCGTGCGCCTCGATGCGCCGGAGCTTCCCGTCCTCCACGTGCACGCGGAACGAGCAGGTGCTGTAGCAGTTGCGGGGACAGGCGGTGGTGAAGACGGGCACGGTGGGCGCGAGGTTGGCGGACAGGAGCGGCGATATCCTGGAGACGTCGTGCCGCATCATAGGGGTGCGCGGGCCGGGACGTAAGGTGGCCCCCTACCCCACCGCCACCGGCACGCGCCCACCCAACCGGATCCCCTCCCACCCCACCGAGCACCGCCGGCCCAGAACGTGCACGCCCTCCCCCGCGGCGCGGGCCAGGGCGTCGGCGAAGTCGGGGTCGATGGCGCGCGCCGCGACGATCCGGTGCGCATCCCGCCGCTGGAGCACGAACAGCACGGCGGCCTCGTGACCCTCATGGCGTGCCCGCACCAGCTCCTCGAGGTGGCGGGTCCCGCGGGCGGTCACGGCGTCGGGGAAGAGGGCCACGTCGTCGCGGACCAGCGTGACGCTCTTCGCCTCCACGTACATGCGGCGTCCCCCGGGATCCTGGAGCAGGAAGTCCAGACGGGACTTCCCGAACGGCACCTCCCGTCCGACCAGCTCCCACGGGCGGAGCTCCGAGAGCGCCCGTTCGGCGAGCGCCGCCCGCACCAGGCGGTTCGGCACGGTGGTGTCCAGAGACACCCACTCTTCCCCGTCGGGGCTCTCCACCAGGACCGCGGTCCAGTGGGTGCGACGCTTCGGCGAGGGCGTCTCGGGCCGAAGCCCCATGCGCCGCCCGGGCACCAGCAGCTCCTTCAGGCGACCGGGATCTGCGAGGTGGGCCTCGACGTCGGCGCCGCCGGTCACACGCGCGCGCACCAGGAACCGGTTGGGTCGGCTCGCGAAGCGGGCTTCCACCAGCGGGGCGCCCCACGCCAGGAACGGGAGCCCGGTCACGCTCCCGGCGCCGGCCGGCGGAGCGCGAGCGAGGCGTGCCCGCTCCGGTCTCCACTCGCGTCGGCGCCAGGCGTACGGGTACATTCGCGGCGACGCACACGCGATCCCGGGCGGCCGTCGGTGCGAGGCCGGAGCCGGACGGTGGTCGCGACGGCGCAAGGAGAGCCCGTGCTCAAGTGGATCCGGGGTAAGCGCCTCGACCTCAAGACCACCATCATCCTGCTGATCATCGCCCTCGCGTTCTGGGCGCTGTCGAGCTGGACGCGCATCAAGGACTTCATACCCAAGGAGCTCCGCCAGGGGCGCGACACGACCGTGCAGATCCGCTGACCTCGCGAGGTCGCGGCGCCGTCACGCGCACGGCACGGCGGGATCCGGAAGGTGCTCCCCCGGCTCCGGGATGATCCTCCATCGCCCCGGCCGCACCACCCGTCCGAGGCGGAACGGGCTGTGAGGCTCGTGCCTCATGGGCGCTCCGGGGACTCGGACCCATTCTCCACGAGGCGGAGCGCGCGCTGGAAGATCTCGACATACAGGCGGGGATCCGCGGGCTTCTGGAAGTACCCCCGGGCTCCGAGGTTGAACGCGTGATCGGCGTCCATGGGGTTCTCCGAGGCCGTGAGCACCACCACCGGCAGCTTCTCGAGCGCCGGCACGTCGCGCATCCACTCCAGCACGCGGAAGCCCGACGCCCCGGGCAGGCCGAGGTCGAGGACGACCATGCCCCCCTTCAGCCCCGAGGGTTCGGCGGCGACACGCCGGAGCCATGTCATGGCCTTCTCCGCATCCACCACCTCGTGGATGTGGATCTGGGCGGATACCCGCCCCAGCGCCGCTTTGACCAGCAATCGGTGATCCGCCTCGTCCTCGACGAGGAGGATCCACTCTAGGGGAGCCATGGCTCCACGGTCAGTCGCACCTCCGCTCTCAACGGTCGTTCGGGCTGGCGGATCCAGTGTGGACGCCGAAGCCACCGTCCCTTGGGGGGGGAACTTCACAAGATGCGAAAAAGGACCGCCCGCGCCAGATGTTCCCCTCCGAGGCCCCGGGGGCGCCTGTCCGCCGGCATCGCTTCGCTCAGCCGGCGTCGGGCTCCCGATGCCGCTCGAGGAACGCGTCGGTTCCTTCGGGGAGGAGCAGGTTGTCGGAGATGGCGGCGATCTCCTCCGCCTCCTCCCACGCCTCCTCCAGCAGCCACAGCTCGCCTTCCAGGGCCCGCCGCTCTTCTTCCTCGTGGAGCGCCATCTCCACCGCCAGCCGGGTGGGCGCGGAGAGGGCCGCCACCTGGCCCAGGCGGTTCTGGGACCTGGTGAGGGCCATCCCCCGTCCCCGCTGCTCCGACGCGGCACGCAGCACCGCGTCGGGGGAGCCGTGGACGTCCAGGAGGCGGACCGCATCCTGCACGTGGCCCTGGCCCGCCCCCGCCCGGTTGATGCGCGAGACCACCACGCCGGCCGCGTGCCGGGCCTCCTCTCCCTCGAAGCGGTACTCGTGACGGCGCCCCATGCCCATCGCATGTGCGGGAAGCACGAGGACCATGCGGTCGCCGTCGTACTCGATGCGCGTCGCCCGCAGGTCCCGGTTCCTCAGCTTCAGGACCTTGCCGTCGGGGGTGCGCACCTTGGCGAGGGTGCGGCCGTTGATGAACATGTTGACGAAGTTCCCCGACTGGCCCAGGAGCCCGGCGCTGATGACGCCGGTGGCCACCCCTCCCACGAACACACCACCCACCAGTACCACGCCACCCACGCCGTAGAGGATCGCGCGCTTCCGGCGCCGTCCGAACTGGTCGCCGTAGCGCCAGGCCGCGAACTCCGGCCGCAGAGGCCGACCGATGCGCACCAGCTCCAGACCCTCGGGATGCCGGGCCAGGCCGATGTTCTCCGTGGAGACCCGGACCCGCGTCTCGCGGAAGATGCGCTCACAGGTCTCCACCGCCTCCCAGCGCTCCTCCAGCGGCGAGAGGTTCCAGCGCTCGCACTTCCTGCACACGACCCAGAGCCGCCCCCGCTCGGCGTCGAACGCCAGGCGACGCCCTACGGGAAAGGTCTCCACGACCTCGTTGGAGCCCAGGGGCTTGTTGCAGAACATGCAGGTGGTGTACATCACTCCCCTCTGATGCCGAACGCCTCGTGAAATTCCTACGATGGCACGCCTTGCCGCCTTCACCCCGAAACCCATGAACGCCGACACCACCGCCCGACGCACCGGTTTCCCCGCTCGCTCATCGTCGCGGCTCGCCGCAGCGTCGGCCAGGGCCGCGGTCGCCGTCCTCTCCCTGTCGCTGCTCCTCGCCGTGGCCGCGGGCCCGGGCGCCGCGCGCCTCTCCGCGCAGAACGGGCCCCAGGTGGCGCGTGCGTACCGGGACGCCCACGGCCCCGCGATCCTGCGGGACTTCGCCAAGCTGCTCTCGTATCCCAACGTGGCCCGCGACTCGGTGGACATCCGCCGCAACGCGGCCTACATCCGCGACCAGCTCCGGGCCGTGGGCGTGGAGGCGCGGTTGCTCGAGGTGGACGGC
>Ga0316583_10000546_pt1 | contig 11329 bp, 8 predicted proteins | sample J_170502JBrBrA_D_FD_204513 | JGI IMG/M metagenome (GOLD analysis project Ga0316583, IMG submission 204513) | Rhizosphere microbial communities from salt marsh grasses in Alabama, United States - J_170502JBrBrA | ecosystem: Host-associated > Plants > Roots > Rhizosphere | place: USA: Alabama... | reverse complement strand
CGGTGCATTGCCGAGGCCGACGGCCAGATTGCGTGACCAACGCTCGAAGCCGATACGCCGGATCGGCGAACCGGCCAGGCGTTCCTCGAACTGCATCCGCGTCCACGCGAACAACTCGACCAAGGTCGCCCGATCAAGGCCGTTGCGTACGGCGAAGTCAGGTTCTTTGGTCTGCTGCGCGAAGCTGTTCCATGGGCAGACCAGTTGGCAGTCGTCGCAGCCGTAAACACGGTTGCCGATCAACGACCGCAATTCCTCCGGGATGCTGCCTTTCAGTTCGATGGTGAGATAGGAGATGCAACGGCGGGCATCGAGGCGGTAGGGCGCCACGATGGCACCGGTCGGGCAGACGTCGAGACAGGCGCGGCAGTGTCCGCAATGATCGCCGACCGGCGCGTCAGGCGGCAGCGGCAGATCGGTGTAGATCTCGCCGAGGAAAAACCACGATCCTGCCGTGCGCGACAGCAGCAGCGTGTGCTTGCCGCGCCATCCAAGGCCGGCCTGGGTGGCCAGCGCCACTTCCAGCACCGGCGCCGAATCGACGCATACGCGATAGCCGAGGGGCCCGATCTCCTGCACCATGCGCGCCGCCAGCGACCGCAGGCGCGCGCGCAACACTTTGTGATAGTCGCGGCCCAGCGCGTAGCGCGAGAGATAAGCGCGTGAGGCGTCGGCGAGGTTGTCTTCCGGATCGGCGCCGTTGAGCCAGTAGTCCATGCGGGCGACGATGACCGTGCGCACCGTCGGCATCAGTTCTTGGGGGTGCGAGCGCATGTCGTGGTGCCTGGCCATATAATCCATGTCGCCGTGACAGCCGGCATCCAGCCAGGCGGTCAGCCCGGCGCCGGCGTCGGCGATGTTGGGGCCGGCGATGCGCACGTCCGATAAGCCGAACTGCCTGCCCCATTCCTTGACGTGCGCGGCCAGAATGCGCGAGTTTTCCGCGTCCATACGACATTATGAGCCAGCCAATTTCCGCCTACCTGCCCGATGAAGCCGCCACGCTGGCGCTGGGGCGTGCGATCGCTCCGCTGACCGCTCCCGGACTGGTGATCTACCTCGACGGTGACCTCGGTGCCGGCAAGACGACCCTGGTTCGGGGGCTGTTGCGAGCGCTGGGCGATCTTGGCCCGGTGAAAAGTCCAACCTATACTTTGGTTGAACTTCATGCTATTTCTGGATTAAACTTGTATCACTTTGATTTCTATCGGTTCAACCAGGCGGAAGAATATCTGGATGCAGGGCTGGATGAATACTTCGATGGGCAAGGTGTCTGCTTGGTCGAATGGCCAGAGCGGGCCGCGCCCTATTTGCCTGCCGCCGACCTTCATGTTCGCCTCAATGTGCGCGGTAGCGGACGGGATGTCCGCATCGAAGCCGACAGCGAGAGGGGGCGGGCATGCCTGACGAATTTCGCTCTTCCCGCCGCGACGTCCTCCGGTATGCCGCCGCCAGCCTGACCCTACTGGTCTTTCCGGTCGGCCGTGCCGAGGCCGCCGGCAAGCCGAGCCTGATCGGCGTTCGGGTTTGGCCTTCGGAGGACTACACGCGCGTCACGCTCGAGTACGACCGGCCGATCAAGTATCAGCAAATGCTGATCAAGAATCCCGACCGGTTGGTGGTCGATGTCGACGACGTCGCATTCAATTCCGTCCTGGCCAGTCTGCCGGGCAAGATCGCCAAGAGCGATCCCTACATCAAGTGCATTCGCGCCGGCCGCAACCGGCCCGGCGTCGTGCGTGTGGTCATCGAGCTCAAGGGCAAGGTGAAGCCCCAGGTGTTTTCGCTGCAGCCGGTGGGGGAATATGGCTACCGGCTGGTGCTCGACCTCTACCCGGCCGAGCCGCCGGATCCGCTGATGGCCTTGCTCAACGAGAAGTCCCAGGCCCGAGAGAAGCCGCGGCACGGGCGAGTCGAGCGTATGGCCACGGTGGTACTCGATCCCGGCCACGGCGGCGAAGATCCCGGTGCCATCGGCCATGGCGGCCACTACGAGAAGAACGTCACCCTGGCGATCGCCCGGCGGCTGAAAGCGAAACTCGATGCCGAGCCGGATATCCGCTCGTTGCTGACGCGTGACGGCGACTACTACATTCCGCTGCGAAAGCGAGTGGAGAAAGCACGGCGCGTGCGAGCCGACCTGTTCGTGTCCATCCACGCAGACGCTTTCGTTAGGCCGACCGCGCGCGGTTCCAGCGTCTTCGTCCTGTCGGATCACGGGGCATCGTCGTCGGCGGCACGCTGGCTGGCGAATCGCGAAAATGCCGCCGACCTCGTTGGTGGCGTCAATATCGGTGTCAAGGATCCGCACTTGGCGCGCACGCTGCTGGACCTGTCGCAAACGGCGACGCTCAACGACAGCCTCAAACTCGGCCGCGATGTGCTCGGCCAAGTCGGTCACATCAACACGTTGCACAGCGGACATGTCGAGCGCGCCGGTTTCGTCGTGCTGAAGGCACCGGATATTCCTTCCATCCTGGTCGAGACGGCCTTTATCTCGAACCCGCAAGAAGAAAAACGCCTGCTCGACAATGCCTATCAGGACCGCATGGCCGAAGCGCTTCTGCGAGGCATCAAGCGCTATCTCGCCGACAACCCGCCGCCGCCCAAATCGAGGCTGGCCCGGCTGGATTGATATAATCTAAACTTTTTTCCGAAACCACCGCTAGATGCTGGTTTTTCGCACGATTCCCGAACGGGCGACGTCGTCGTCCGTTCTCGCCATCGGCAACTTCGACGGCGTCCATCTGGGGCATCAGGCCCTGCTTGCGCGCCTCGAGGGCAAGGCGCGCGCGCTGGATTTGCCGGCCTCGGTGATGACCTTCGAGCCGCACCCGCGCGAGCTTTTCTCGCCCGAGCAGGCGCCCGCGCGCCTGACCAGCTTGCGCGAGAAGCTCGGCCTGCTGGAGAGCCTGGGCGTCGATCGTAGCTACGTCGTGCATTTCAGCCGCAAGCTGTCTACCCTGAGCGCCGAGGAATTCATCGAGCACGTTCTGGTGCGCGGACTGGCTGTCAAGCATCTGATCGTCGGCGACGACTTCCGCTTCGGCCGCGGTCGCGGCGGCGATTTCGCCATGCTGCAACAGGCGGGTATCGAGCATGGTTTCGGCGTCGAGTCGATGCACACTATCGACCTCAACGGCGAGCGCGTGTCGAGTTCGGCCGTGCGCGAGACGCTGGCGGAAGGCGACCTCGAGCATGCGGCGCGGCTGCTCGGCCGCCCCTACATCATTTCAGGCCGAGTGGTGCATGGCGAGAAGATCGGTCGCGGCCTCGGCTATCCCACCGCCAACATTCAACTCAAGCGCAAGCGCGTGGCGTTGATGGGCATTTTTGCCGTGACCGTCTCCGGCATCGCCGAGCGCGCGCTTCCCGGCGCCGCCAGCCTCGGCGTGCGGCCGACCATCGACCGCAGCGGCAAGCCGGTGCTGGAAGTGCATGTGCTCGACTTCGATCGAAGCATCTACGGCGCCCACGTCAGCGTGCATTTCCTGCACAAGCTGCGCGACGAAGTCAAATTCGACTCCCTCGAGGCCCTCAAGGCCCAGATCGCCCGCGACGTGGCAACGGCGCGGGACTACTTTGCAAACGGCACTCAAAATGGCTGACTATCGCAAGACCCTCAACATGCCTGACACGCCGTTCCCGATGCGCGGCGATCTGGCCAAACGGGAACCCGGCTGGATCAAGCAATGGCAGGACAAGGGCCTCTATCGCCGGATTCGCGAGGCATCGAAGGGCCGGCCGCGCTATGTCCTGCACGATGGGCCGCCCTATGCCAACGGCGACATCCATCTTGGCCATGCCGTCAACAAGATACTCAAGGACACCATCGTCCGCGCCAAGACGCTGGCCGGGTACGACGCACCCTATGTGCCCGGATGGGATTGCCACGGCCTGCCGATCGAGCACAAGATCGAAGTTCAGCACGGCAAGAACCTGGCCGCGGACAAGGTGCGCGAGTTGTGTCGCGCCTTCGCTGCCGAACAGGTGGAGATCCAGAAGAAGGGCTTTGTCCGCCTGGGCGTGCTCGGCGACTGGGACAATCCGTATCTGACCATGGCGCCGGCCAACGAGGCCGGCGAGATCCGGGCGCTGGCCCGCATGGTCGAGCAGGGCTGGGTGTTCAAGGGCCTGAAGCCGGTGAACTGGTGCTTCGACTGCGGCTCGGCGCTGGCTGAGGCGGAAGTCGAATATGCCGACAAGCAAAGCCCGGCCATCGACGTCGGCCTAGTCTGCGCACAGCCCGAGAAACTGGCGGCGGCGTTCGGTTTGCCTGCGCTGTCGGCCAAGGCCTACGCCGTGATCTGGACCACGACGCCTTGGACCATCCCGGCCAACCAGGCGCTCAACGCGCATCCGGATTTCGACTACGCGCTGGTCGAGACTTCGCGCGGCCTGCTGCTCCTGGCGGTGGAACTCGTCGATGCCTGCCTGACGCGCTACGGCCTCGAAGGCCGCACGCTCGCCACCGCCAAGGGCGCGGCGCTCGATCGCATCGAGTTTCAGCATCCGTTCTACGATCGCCGTTCGCCGGTATTCCTCGCCGATTACGTCGCCCTCGACGCCGGCACCGGCATCGTCCATTCGGCGCCGGCCTATGGCGTCGACGACTTCCTGTCCTGCACGCGCAATGGCTTCAGTTTCGACGACATCGCCAATCCGGTGCAGGCCAACGGCGTCTATGCCGAATCGCTGCCGTTCTTCGGCGGCATGCACATCTGGAAGGCCAACCCGGCCATCGTCGACAAGCTGGCCGAAGTCGGCGCACTGTTCGCGCACGAGAAGATCAGCCACAGCTACATGCACTGCTGGCGGCACAAGACGCCGGTGATCTACCGCGCTACCGCGCAGTGGTTCGTCGGCATGGACCTGAAGCCGAACGGCGGCCCCAGCCTGCGCGAACTGGCGCTCCAGGGCATCGAGGACACCGCCTTCTATCCTGCCTGGGGCAAGGCGCGGCTGTCGGCGATGATCGCCAACCGTCCCGACTGGTGCATCTCGCGCCAGCGCAACTGGGGCGTGCCGATCCCGTTCTTCCTGCACAAGGAGACCGGCGAGCTGCATCCGCGCACCGTCGAACTGATGGAGGCGGTGGCGCAACGAGTCGAGCGCGAGAGTATCGAGGCCTGGTTCAAGCTCGATCCCCAGGAACTGCTCGGCGCCGAGGCGGCGCAATACGACAAGATCAACGACACCCTCGACGTCTGGTTCGATTCCGGCACGACTCACTGGCATGTGCTGCGCGGTTCGCATGCCGATGGCGCCGCGGATTCCGGCACCCACGCCGACCTCTATCTCGAGGGCTCCGACCAGCATCGCGGCTGGTTCCACTCGTCGCTGCTGACCGGTTGCGCCATCGACGGCCATCCGCCCTACAAGGCGCTGCTGACCCACGGTTTCACCGTCGACGCCCAGGGCCGCAAGATGAGCAAGTCGCTCGGCAACGGCATCGAGCCCCAGGAGGTCGGCAACCGGCTCGGCGTCGAGATCCTGCGCCTGTGGCTGGCGGCCACCGACTACTCGGGCGAGCTGTCGATCTCGAAGGAGATTCTCGACCGCGTCGTCGAGGTCTATCGCCGCCTGCGCAACACGCTGCGCTTCCTGCTCGCCAACACCGCCGACTTCAATGCCGACACTGACATGCTGCCGGTCGAACAGTGGCTGGAGATCGACCGCTACGCGCTGGCGATGACGCGGGAATTGCAGGCGCAATGCACGGCCGACTACGAGCGCTTCCAGTTCCACAAGATCGTGCAGGCGCTGCAGAACTTCTGCGCCGAGGATCTCAGTGCCTTCTACCTCGACATTCTCAAGGACCGGCTCTATACCACCGCCGCCGATTCGCGGCCGCGCCGCGCCGCTCAGAGCGCGCTCTGGCACATCTTGCAGACGGTGACGCGGCTGATGGCGCCCGTGCTTTCATTCACCGCCGAGGAAATCTGGCAGGTCATCGGCGGCGGCGACTCGGTGATGCTGACGACCTGGAACGCGCTGCCGGCGCAGGAGGGCGAGGCCGATCTGATCGATCGCTGGCTGCGCATCCGCGAGGTCAAGGCCGAGGCGAGCAAGGTGCTCGAGGATCTGCGCGCCGCCGGTGGCATCGGTTCCTCGCTGCAAGCGGAAGTCGAAATCCGCGCCAGCGGTGCCAAATACGAACTGCTGGCCGGGCTCGAGGACGACCTGCGCTTCGTCCTCATCTGCTCCAAGACAACGCTGGTCAAAGCTTCCGATCCCGGCGCCGAGGCGATCATCGCCACCGCCAGCCCGCATCGCAAGTGCGCGCGCTGCTGGCATTGGCGCGAGGATGTCGGCCGTCACGATCACGCTGCCGAACATCCGGAACTGTGTGGCCGTTGCGCCAGCAACCTGTTCGGCGCCGGCGAAGCGCGCCAGTTCGCCTGACATGCGGCCCCGGTTGGGACTGTGGCTGGCTGTCACCGGCCTGGTCATCGTCCTCGACCAGGCGAGCAAAGCCTGGGTGATGGCACGCTTCGCGCTCGGCGAGAGCCTGCCGGTGACGCCGTTCTTCAATCTCGTGTTCGTGTTCAATCCGGGTGCTTCATTCAGTTTCCTGGCCGATGCCGGCGGTTGGCAGCGCTGGTTTTTCATCGCACTGGCGCTGGCAATTTCGATCTGGTTGGTCGGTATGTTGCGGCGTCATGCCGGCGAAAGATTGATGCCAGCGGCGCTGGCCATGGTTCTCGGCGGGGCGCTGGGCAACGTCATCGACCGCGTGCGTTTCGGCGCCGTGGTCGATTTCCTGGATTTCCATGCCGTGGGAGCTCACTTCCCGGCCTTCAACGTCGCCGATTCGGCCATCACCATCGGTGTGGCGCTGTTGCTCTGGCATCAACTGACGACCAAGGAGTCGGCCGGTGCCTGAGCGCGTCGCCATGGATAGTTTGATCACGTTTCACTATCGGCTCGCCGCCGGCGACGATACCGAACTGGTGAGCACCTTCGGCGCCACGCCGGCGACGGTGCAGCTCGGCAGCGGCGAGTTGGCGCCGATGCTCGAGCGCTGCCTCGACGGCATGGCGGCCGGCGAACGGCGCGCCTTCGTGCTGACGCCGGCCGAGGGATTCGGCCCGCACAACCCGGACCTGGTGCAGCGCATCGGCCGCGGCGAACTGCCCGCCGACAGCGCAGTCGAATTGCACGGCCTGGTGGAATTCGCCGCCCCCGGCGGCGGCCGCTTCGCGGGCCTGGTGCGCGAAGTGGACGCCGATTCGGTGCTGCTCGATTTCAACCATCCGCTGGCCGGCAAGACGCTGCACTTCGAGGTCGAAGTGGTGGGGATACTGTGACGAACATACTGTTGGCCAATCCGCGCGGCTTCTGCGCCGGCGTCGAACGTGCCATCGCCATCGTCGAGAAGGCGCTCGAACATTTCGGGGCGCCCATCTACGTGCGCCATGAAGTGGTGCACAATCGCTACGTGGTCGACGGCCTGCGCGCCAAGGGAGCGGTGTTCGTCGAGGAACTCGACCAGGTGCCCGACGGCGCCACGGTCATCTTCAGCGCCCATGGCGTTGCCAAGGCCGTGCGTGAGGAGGCCGAACGACGCGGGCTGCGCGTCTTCGACGCCACCTGCCCGCTGGTGACCAAGGTGCATATCGAGGTCGCACGCCAGCGCGCGCTCGGCCGCGAAGTGATTATGATCGGCCACAAGGGCCACCCGGAGGTCCAAGGCACCATGGGGCAAGTTTCGGGCGGAATGCACTTGGTCGAGTCGGTTGCCGACGTTGCCACGCTCGAAGTCAGCGATCCCGACCGCCTGGCCTTCGTCACTCAAACGACGTTGTCGGTCGACGACGCCTCGGGCATCGTCGCTGCGCTGGCGGCGCGTTTCCCCGCCATCGTCGGGCCGAAGACGGACGATATCTGCTATGCGACGCAGAACCGCCAGGATGCGGTCATGCGTCTTACCGAAGCCTGCGACGTGGTCATCGTCGTTGGTTCGCGCAATAGCTCCAACTCCAATCGTTTGAAGGAAGTCGCAATCCAGGGCGGTGCCCAGGCGCATCTGGTCGACTGGGCCGGAGAACTCGATCCGTCGTGGTTCGTCGGCGTCAGGCAGATCGGCGTCACGGCAGGTGCGTCGGCGCCCGAAGTGCTGGTCAACGATGTGGTCAGGGCCATCCAGCGCCTAGTCGGCGGCGAGGTCATCGATCCGCCTCACGAATCCGAAGGCGTGCGGTTCCCGCTGCCGAGGTCGCTGGCTTGATGCCGACGACCGGCCCTGGGAACCCCGAAAAGCGCTAGAATCCGCGGCCAGCACCGGCCGCTTTAGCTCAGTTGGTAGAGCAACCGCTTCGTAAGCGGTAGGTCGTCTGTTCGAGTCAGACAAGCGGCACCATAAACATTCTCATAAAGGCTTGCTCGGCAAGCCTTTTTTGCTTTTCCCGGGAATACCATGCAGGTCGAGAGCAGCGTATTCGTCGTCACCGGAGGCGCCTCCGGATTGGGTGAAGGCGTCATCAGGACTCTGATTGACCGGGGTGCCCGGGTGGTCATCGCCGACCTCAATCGCGCGGGCGGCGAAGCATTGGCGGCCGAACTGGGTGCTTCGGCGCGCTTTGCCGAAACCAACGTCGCCGACGAGACGTCAGTGCGGGCGGCGCTGGCCCTGGCGGCGGCGGAATTCGGCGCCGTCCATGGGCTCGTCAATTGCGCCGGGATCGTCCATGGCGAAAAAGTCGTCGGCAAGGAGGGCGCTCATTCGCTGGGTGCTTTCCGCCGGGTCATCGACATCAATCTGGTCGGCACCTTCAATGTGATCCGCCTCGTTGCCGAGGCAATGATGGGCAACGAGCCGAACGCCGACGGCGAACGCGGCGTCATCGTCAATACCGCTTCGGTGGCGGCCTTCGAGGGCCAACTCGGGCAGGCCGCCTATGCCGCCTCCAAGGGCGGCATCGTTGCCTTGACTTTGCCGGTCGCCCGCGAACTGGCCCGTAGCGGTATTCGCGTCATGACCATCGCTCCCGGCATCATGGAGACGCCGATGCTGCTCGGCATGGCGCCCGAAGTGCAGGACGCGCTGGGCAAGATGGTGCCGTTCCCGCCGCGCCTGGGCAAACCGGCCGAATTTGCGGCGCTGGTGCTACACATCATTGGCAACGCCTATTTGAACGGCGAGGTGATCCGCCTGGACGGCGCCATCCGCATGCAGGCGAAGTAGTCACTTGAGCGACGCCTGCTATCACTGCGGACTGCCGATTCCTTCGGGAACCGACTTCCCGGTCGAGATCGATGGCCAGCGGCGCGACATGTGTTGCGCCGGGTGTCAGGCGGTTGCTCAGGCCATCGTTGACGGCGGCCTGGTCGAATACTACCGGCATCGCGACGCCATGCCGGAAAGCCCGCGCGAGGCGATGCCGCTGGCACTGCAGGAACTTGGCTTGTTCGATCACCCCGACGTGCAGAAGAACTTCGTGCGGCCGATCGGCGAACATGAGAAAGAGGCCGCCCTGATCCTCGAAGGCATCACCTGCTCGGCTTGCGTCTGGCTCAACGAACAGCACATCGCCCGCCAGCCCGGTGTCGTCGCCGTCGACATCAACTACGCAACGCGGCGCGCGCGTGTGCGCTGGGATGAGCGGCAAATCAAGCTGTCGCAGATATTGGAGGCGATCGTCGCCATCGGCTATCGCGCGCATCCATACGATATCGCTCGCGCCGAACTGCTGGCGCAAAAAGAGCGCCGCACCGCTCAATGGCGCCTGTTCGTCGCCGGTTTCGGCATGGTGCAGGTGATGATGTACGCGATACCGGTCTATCTGGCCAGCGACGGCACCATGACCAAGGGCATCGAACAGCTGCTGCGCTGGGCGAGCCTGGTGCTGACGCTGCCGGTCATGTTCTACTCGGCCGCCCCGTTCTTCGCCAATGCCTGGCGGGACCTCAAGTTTCGCCAATTGGGCATGGATGTGCCGGTCGCCCTCGGCGTCGGTTTGGCGTTTCTAGCCAGCGTCTGGGCGACGCTGACCTCGTCGGGGGAGGTGTATTTCGATTCCGTCACCATGTTCATCTTTTTCCTGCTTGGCGGCAGATTCCTGGAAATGGGCGCTCGACAGAAAGCGGCAAGAGGTGTCGAGGCCTTGGCGCGTGCACTGCCGGCCGTCGCCCATCGCTTTGTCAGCTATCCAGGCGGGGAATTGGAAAGAGTCGCGGTCGCCGATCTTCTGGTTGGAGACTTGGTCCTGGTTAAACCGGGAGAAGTCATCCCGGCTGACGGTTCGATCGTGGAGGGCACCAGCAGTGCCGACGAATCCCTTCTGACCGGCGAGAGCCGGTCAGTGGGCAAGCAGTCTGGAGACGTCGTTACCGGCGGTAGCGTCAATGTTGGCAGCCCGCTGACGGTACGCGTGGAACGGGTTGGCGAGTCTACTCGCCTGGCTTCGATTCAACGGCTCATGGAGCAGGCGGCGGCAGACAAGCCGAACATCGTCAAGATCGCCGACCGCGTGGCGGCACGCTTCGTCGGTGTCTTGCTGCTGCTGGCTGCCGCGACTGGTGTCGTATGGTGGTGGCATGATCCGTCGCAAGCGCTTTGGGTGTTCGTTTCGGTGCTCGTCGTCAGTTGTCCATGCGCATTGTCGCTGGCGACGCCGGTGGCGCTGACGGTGGCAACCGGCGTCATGTCGCGCCACGGATTGCTGGTCGCGCATGGGCATGCGGTCGAGACCCTCGCTCGCGCCAGCCACTTCGTGTTCGACAAGACCGGCACGCTTACCGAGGGGCATCCGGAACTGGTGGAAACGATCGCAGGCGATCGATTGACGGAGTCTGATGCGCTGGCATTGGCGGCCGCCATGGAAATGGGCTCGGAGCATCCGATCGGCCGTGCCTTGCGCGAGGCAGCGAGTGAACGGTCGCCGGTCAGGGCCGAAGGTGTGCATGCGGTTACTGGGCAAGGAGTCGAGGCCCGCATTGATGGTCGCCTGGTGAGGTTGGGGACGCAAACCTTTGTTGCTGCGTTGACCGATCAACCTCCTCCCGCGAGCGTGGGGCAGCGGATTGCCGATGGCGATACTGTCATTGCCCTGGCGGATACCGATGGTTGGCTTGCTTGGTTCCGTCTTGCCGATAAGCCCCGAAAAGGCACGGCAACGGCGCTTGCCGCACTTAGGGCGCAGGGAATCGAGTTGATCGCACTGAGCGGGGATGCGCCGGCGACGGTCGCCAAGGTCGCCGCTGATCTCGGTATTGCGTCGGCACAGGGCGGCATGAGCCCGGAAGACAAGTACGCGGCCATCGTCAGGTTGCAGGAGCGCGGCGCCATCGTCGCCATGGTCGGCGACGGTGTCAATGACGCACCGGT
>Ga0316583_10000545_pt1 | contig 11345 bp, 7 predicted proteins | sample J_170502JBrBrA_D_FD_204513 | JGI IMG/M metagenome (GOLD analysis project Ga0316583, IMG submission 204513) | Rhizosphere microbial communities from salt marsh grasses in Alabama, United States - J_170502JBrBrA | ecosystem: Host-associated > Plants > Roots > Rhizosphere | place: USA: Alabama... | reverse complement strand
CTGTCATTTTATATGAGCAATCCCGATTTTGTCTTTACTTTATAATCATTGAACTTAAGGTGGATAATTCTAAAGTCAATACAGGCTATTTTTGAGGAGGGTTGGCTAGCAGCGCATTTTTTTGCGCTCAGAGTCATATAGCACCCGCCGGGGCTCACGTTTTGCGGGATAAATTTGAGTATAAGACTCAATTTCATAACCATCGGTATGATCGGCTTCGGCCGCGGGGATATATCCGAAGGCAATCGTTTTAGCGACCGTATAACCGTAACCGCAGCTGGTGGTCACGCCGATGACCTTGCCCTGGTGAACAATCGGCTCGCTGCCGCGAAGCATCACCGGCTGCTGCGCATCCAGGGTAAAGGTGCACAGCTGCCACTGCGGCCCCTGTTCTTTGACTTTTACCAGCGCATCGCGACCCAGGAAATCTCCCTTGCGAAGGGAAACACAAAACCCGAGCCCGGCATCATAGGGCGTGTATTCGGGGGTCAGCTCGGAGCCCCAGAGGCAATAGCCTTTTTCAAAATGCAGCGAGTTGACGGCCCGGTAGCCGGCATTGGCAACACCCAGTTCCCGTCCGGCATCCCAGAGGGTCTCGTATACATGGCTGGCAAATTCGGCCGGAATATAAAGCTCATAGCCCAATTCACCGACAAAGGTGACTCGCAAAGCCGTTGTCGGTGCATATCCCACGGTAATGCCCCGGCATTTCCCGAATCTGAAATTTTCGTTGCTGATATCTTCCCGCGTAATTTTTTCCAGAAGCTTGCGAGAATTGGGGCCAATAATATTGATAACCGCCAGCGCAGATGTCACATCGCGGAATGTAACCGATCCATCAATGGGCATATGCCGTTTGATCCATTGCGAATCATGCAGTCCGAGAGCTGTCCCGGTAATCAGCAAAAATCTGTCTTCAGCCAGGCGTGCGATCGTAATATCGGCCTCTATCGTACCGCGCGCATTGCACAGCTGAGTATAGGTGATGTTACCAACCGGTTTATCAATGTTGTTGGCCGCCAGCCAGTTTAAAAACGTCAGCGCCCCGGGCCCCTCGATTTCAAATTTATTAAACGACGATTGATCAATCAGCACGACATTTTCACGTGCCGATTTATGCTCGTTGCCGACATGTTCAAACCAGTTGGGAGTTTCAAAGGACAGCTCGTCTTCGGGTTCAACACCATCGGGCGCAAACCAGTTCGGCCGCTCCCAGCCGTATTTGGCACCGAATACCGCGCCCTTTTCTTTTAGCAGAAAATACAGCGGGCTGCGCCGGATGCCCCGCGCCGAATCATGCTCCTCGCTGGGCCAGTGAATGGTGTAATGCTTACCGTAAATTTCCCCTGTCCTTTCGACATTATAGATCCGGCTTCTGTGGTATGGACCAAATCGTCGAATATCCAGTGGCCAGATGTCCAGGCTCGGCTCGCCCTCGATAATCCACTCGGCCATCATGCGCCCGGCACCGCCACCGGCGGCAATTCCGAAAGCATTGAATCCCACCGCGACGAATACGTTGTCCAGCTCCGGTGCCGGCCCCATGATCGCATCACCATCCGGCGTAAAAGCTTCCGGGCCGTTGATTAATTTGGCAACACCGACTTCCTTCAGACAGGGGGTGCGATCCATGGCCGGTTGAGAGAGCTGCATAAAATGATCAAAATCGGAATTCAGCAGCTTCGATGTAAAATCATTCGGCACCCCGTCAACGGCCCAGGGGATGCCGTTTCGTTCATAACCGCCCATCACCAGCCCGCCGACCTCTTCTTTATAGTAAATCAGGTTGTCTTTATCGCGTATGGTCGGCAAATCTTTCGGTATGCCCTCAATCGGGTCGGTAACCATATATTGATGTTGAAACGGCACTACCGGCGTATTGACCCCCAGCATCTCGCCGATTTGATACCCCCACATGCCGGTGCAATTGACAAGGATTTCACATTGGATGTCACCCTTATCGGTTTTGACAGCCGAAACCCGATTTTTGCCGAATTCAAAACCGGTCACCAAGGTATGGCGATATATTTTAGCGCCTTGATTACGCGCGCCCCTGGCTAAAGCCTGGGTAATGCCGGCGGGATCGGCCTGCCCGTCTGTCGGCATAAATGCCGCCCCGATGATGCCCTCCAGGGAAAGAATCGGACAGAGATCATAGGCTTCTTTGGGCGTAATCATGTGCATTTCCAGCCCGAAGCTGCGGGCAGTGGTGGCCCCCCGCTTGAGCTCAAATATCCGTTGCGGGGTGCTGGCCAGGTGCAGGCACCCGCTTTTTTTCCAGCCGGTGGCCAAGCCGGTTTCGGCTTCGAGTTGTTCGTACAGACGGACACTGTATTGCAGCATGCGGGTGAGGTTGCGGTCCGAGCGCAGCTGTCCGACAAGGCCGGCGGCATGCCAGGTGGAACCGCTGGTCAACTCGTCCTTTTCAACCAGCACCACCTCTTTGCAGCCCATTTTGGCCAGATGATAGGCGGTGCTGCAACCGACAATACCGCCGCCGATAATCACCACCTGCGCACTGTCTTTCATTTAAAAAATTACCTGTAATTTTTTAACCGAAGTATTCCCGGATAAATTTTAAAAAACGCTCATTTTCCTCATCAAGTCCCGGCGTAACCCGAAAATAGCCACTCTTGCCGTGGATATCACCGATGCGCTTTAAATAAACTTTATGGGTCTTTATCGCGGCATCCAGGATTTCTGAAGTTGTTTTGCCCGTCATGGTAGCGTCCACGAGCATGTAGTTGCCGTTAGCCGGATATGGTTTGAGCCCCAGTTTCTTCAACTCTTCGCTAAATCGATCCATCCAGCTGTTGTTGTGTTTGACCTTGGCTTCGACTTCCTGCGGGTTATCGAAAATGGCTTCGGCTGCCGCTGCCGACATCAGACTGACATTCCATGGCAAAAACATGGTTTTAAAGGCCTTGATCATCTCTTCGGTTCCCAGCACAAATCCGAATCGAATACCGGCAAAGCCATGGGCTTTTGACAGGGTAACCGATAAAAATGCCTGGGGGTATTTTTCGATTAGCGGGGCCTTGGTCTTCCTTTCCGGTCTATAGGCGCCGTAAGCCTCGTCAATGCATAGCGGAATTCCGGTTTCACAGAACCGGATGAGATCCTCATCATCAATATACACGCCGCTGGGGTTGTTGGGGTTGATAATTAAAATCAATTTGGTCTTGTCGGTGATGGCATTGAGCATGCCTTCGACATCATATTGCAAATCCCCCTCGCGCAGCGGTATCTGCACAACCTTTGCCCCGCACAACTCGGCGCGCACCGGAAATAAGCCAAAGGTCGGATCCGACATGATAATTTCATCCCCGGGCTTCATAAAAATCCGCATCATGGCATCGATGGTCTCCGAAGAGCCGTTGCACAGTGCAACATTATCAGGGCCCAGACCATACATCTCGCCGATTTTAGACCGCAGCTTCTTGAAGCTGTCTGGATACCAGTTGCCGTGCCGCGCAGCCTCGGCGATGGCCTGGATAACCTTTTCGGAAGGCTGAATCGGGTTCTCGTTTAGCATCAAGCGTGCATAATCCGGTTGGGCCCAGGCCTTGTCCAATATGCTGGTGTTATATTCTCTGGCAGTCATCAGCCATGGCACGAACCATTCATTTAATTCTTTTTTCATCACAACCTCCTTCGTACAAATTTATGAAATAAATTTTGGTTTGTAGGTTCAGGGTTCCGGCTTCAAAGCTTTGGCAGTTGGCAGCCACATCTGGCTATTGGCTGCAGGTCACTGGTTTCTATAATCTAGCCTCTAAACCTTTGAACGCTGAACCTTTGAACCCCTATTTAAGAAGCCTATCGATCGAAGTAAATTTCAGCCCGAAAGCCTCGGCAACTCCCCGATAGGTTACTTTACCTTTCACCACATTGGCCCCAGACTTGATTTCAGGGTTTTGCTTCATGGCCTTTTTCCAGCCTTTGTTCGCAATTTCCACCGCATAGGGCAGGGTAGCGTTTGTCAGCGCCAGGGTAGATGTCTTGGGTACCGCCCCCGGCATATTGGCGACGCAATAATGGACGACACCTTCCACGGTATATATGGGCTTGCCATGGGTCGTTGCCTTGGAAGTCTCAAAGCACCCGCCCTGATCAATGGCCACGTCCACCAGCACCGCTCCTTTCTTCATGGTTTTTAGCATCTGGCGGGTCAGCAGCTTGGGCGCTTTGGCCCCGGGAATCAGGACAGCCCCGACGACCACGTCGGCTTCCTTGATGAGTCTGCGGACTGTGGATGGTTTCGACATGAGCAAAAAGCAGTTGCTGGGCATGACATCACTCAGGTAACGCAACCGCTCCAGATTCATATCGAGAATGTAGACCTTGGCACCCAGGCCACAGGCCATTTTAGCGGCATTGATCCCCACCACGCCGCCGCCGATAATGACGACCGTACCCGGATCAACTCCAGGCACACCGCCCAGTAAGATGCCATGACCACCCTGGGCCATTTCCAGATACTTGGCCCCCTGCTGAATGGCCATGCGACCGGCCACCTCACTCATGGGAGTGAGCAGCGGCAGTGATCCATCTGCTTTTTGAATGGTTTCATAGGCAATGCCGATCGACCCGCTTTTGATGAGAACATTCGTCAACTCTTCCGCCGCCGCCAGATGCAGGTAGGTAAAAATGATCTGGTCCTTGCGGATGAGATCATATTCGGCCGGCAGCGGTTCTTTGACATGCATCACCATTTTGGCGCGTTTGTATATTTCCTGGGGAGTGTCGATAATTTCAGCGCCCGCATCTGAATAGGCTCTGTTATTAAACCCGCTCCCTTTGCCGGCATTTTTTTCTACAAGAACCGTATGCCTGTTCTGTTTCATGATCTCCACCCCGGCCGGGGTCATGCACACACGATTTTCTTCAGTCTTGATTTCCTTCAAAACGCCAACAATCATGATGATCTCCTTTTTTTAAATTTGTAAAACAAATTTAGGTGTCGGGTGTCAGGTGTCCGAAAAAATAGAACCGCAGAACACCGAACAAGGAATAATGAATGTCGAAGGAAAAGAAAACTTCATCATTCGAAATTCCTTGTTCGATATTCGATATTCAAACAAAGAGCCATTGATAGTGCCTGGATTCTTGTTTCCATTTTCTAGTTTCTGTCTGCTAACACCTGACACCTGAAACCTCACTTTATTTGAGTAGTCTGTTAATCGGCTCATACTTAAGACCAAAAGCCTCGGCGACCCCTTTATAGGTCACCTTGCCTTCGATCACATTGGCCCCGGCCTTGATTTCAGGATTCTGCTGCATTGCCTTTTTCCAGCCTTTACTTGCTAACTCCGCCGCATACGGCAGGGTTGCATTATTCAACGCCAGTGTAGAAGTCCTGGGCAGGGCACCGGGCATGTTGCTGACGGCATAATGAACGATGCCGTCAATTTTATAGATCGGATCGGCATGGGTCGTCTCCTTCGAAGTCTCAAAGCAGCCGCCCTGATCGATGGAAACATCCACCATTACCGCACCTTTTTTCATCGTGCCGAGCATCTCCCGGGTCACCAGTGTCGGGGTCTTGCTGCCCGGAACCAGCACGGCTCCGACTACCAAATCCGCCTTGGGCAGGACATCACGGATGGCAGCCGGGCTGGACATCAGGGTGACACACTGGCCGGTCATCACATCACTCAGATAGCGCAGCCGATCAAGATCGATATCAAGAATATAGACTTTGGCCCCCAGTCCTCTGGCCATTTTGGCGGCATTAATCCCCACCGCACCGCCTCCAATAATGACGACAGTGCCCGGGTCAACACCGGGCACTCCTCCAAGCAAAACCCCGTGGCCGCCTTGCGCCATCTCCAGGTATTTGGCCCCCTCTTGAATCGCCATGGGCCCGGCCACTTCACTCATGGGGATCAGCAGTGGCAAGGACCCGTCAGCCTTCTGGATGGTTTCATAGGCAATACACACCGCCTTATTTTTAATCAGCGCGCGAGTTAAATCTTCCGATGCCGCCAGATGGAGATAGGAAAAATAGATCTGGCCCTTACGAATCAACTCAAACTCAAAGGGCTGGGGCTCTTTGACCCGCATAATCATTTTGGCCCGCTTAAAAATATCCTTTGGGGAATTAACGATCTCGGCTCCGGCTTTCTTGTAAGTGGCGTTGCTGAATCCGCTGGCCTTACCGGCATTTTTCTCGACAAGGATCCGGTGTCCGCGCTGCCGCATGAATTCAACTCCCCCCGGACTCATACACACGCGATTTTCTTCAGCCTTGATCTCTTTTAGAATTCCGACAATCATTTTAATTTCCTTCCTGAAAAGGACCACTCATAACGGCTGCCCGCTCACCAGCAGCTTTTAGCCGCTGGTCGGGTGACCCTTAAAACCAGGCTCCAAATCATTTGCCTGCGGCTGATAATCAATTTTATTTTGCGCCCCGTATTGCACGTTGTGAGGCGGATTTAATCCGTAAAACAGGCACCCGCTGCCAGACACTTTCCGGCAAACTCGACCATCTCCTGGGTGGCGGCGGAGAACTGCTCGGCTGTCCTCTCAAGTGACGGGTGGGTGTTGTATTCATCCCGGGTATATCCATCCACGGCGCAGCCTCTTTCAAAATAAGGAACCCGCATGAGTTTATCCATTATGTCCTTGGGGATATCCTCCAGGATGCGATCTTTTTCAAAACTAATTTTTTCGACACCGGGCATGAAAAGCACCTTATCGATGAATTTGGGCGGACAGGTCACGACGATGTCGGCACCTGCTTTTTCTTCCAGGTGCCAGATACGATCCTGGCCGTCAACGGTTGGGCCGACGATCAGCGAGCAGGACAGCATTTTGCTCGGCATATCGTTATCTTTCAAATACTTGTAGGCCTTCTTAAAAATGGCCAGTTCAGCCATTCGAATTTCACCGTCGGATAGCTCGATCCCCTCTTCAGCGGCAAAGTCTTTTAAACCGCCGAGGTTGCCGAACCTGCCTTCCATGTGGGTAATAACCGAACGCCATTTCGTCAGATCCACCCCGTTTTTCCTGGCCGTTTCAAGACCCCGTTTGACACAGTTGGCACAATCCACCAGCTGGGGCAAAATAAATGTCAGCGTGTTGTTTGTGGGAATCCCTTTTGCGGTCAGATGCTCAATGACGTCGTACCCCTGTTTGGAACCCGGAACCTTGATCATGACGTTGGGATTAATCGCTGAGATTTCTTCGGCCTGTCGGATCATGGCGTCTTTATCAAATACGCTGCGCGGATCCACCTGGCCCGAAATAAAGCCCTCACGGTAATTGCTGGCCTCAAATAACGGCAGATACATCTCTGAGCCGGCCTTTATGACCGTCTTGTATAGCTTCCAGAAAAGCGCCTCTTTATCCAGATCCGGATTCTCAGCTATAATGTCCTGAGCCACCTTTTCCCAGTAGGGGGGATTATCCTGAATGGCCTGTAGCGAAAGGGGCGGGTTGGTGGTGACGCCCCTGAACAGCTGGCTCATCGGATTGTCCCTGTCATACATTCGGTTGAATTGCGCCGTTAATGTATCGCGATCACCGGGGTCCGCCTTTTGCAAGATCTTTTTACACCAGTTTTCAAAAATAACAGGAGACGAATCCCACCAGATTTCCATACCCGGGCTGATATCCACCAGCCTTTCAAATAGGTTTCTATCTTCCATATTCATTTCTCCTTTTTTCGTTTTTTCCGGATTAAATCGTTTTTGAACTCTCTATTTGGATTATGTCTAAATGATGATTCGATTAGTATAGATGTATATACAGATGATGTTAAAGTTTGCAAGTTAATTTTCTGTTAAAATTTTCATTTGATTTTGAGGCCCACCCGCTCCTTATTTGGAATAATAGCGCCCGAGTTCGATTTCAAGTTTATATTTGTCCCCGCGGTGATAGGAATACAACAACTCGATGGGAATGCTGTTTTCATCAAACGTTAGGCTTTCGATATAAATTCCGGCTGAATTCGCCGGAATCTTTAAAATTTTAGCAATCCTGGTATTCAGATTTATCGAACTGATCGTCTGTTTGCTGCGAGCCAATACGACATCAAAGTGCTGCGACATGATTTTGTACATTGAACCGCTAAGATTCATATCCAGAATGCCTTTAAACTTGTCATAAGGCAGGTAGCTTTCCTCATATATTAAGGGCGTACCGTCTCCAGCCCTGACACGGTGAACGACAATGACCTTTTTATTTGAACCCAAAAACAGGGCCTTGGCCACATCATCCCTTGCAGTTTCAAAACCTTTTCTTAAAATTTTGGTTTTTTGGACGATACCACTTTCCCGCATCAGGTCGGTAAAGCTGGTAATTCGTTCAAGTCTGTGCCTCAATTGCAAGGTGGCGGGAGCATCAACAAACGTCCCGGTACCCTTTTCTTTGCGCAGCAAACCGATTGCGGTCAGTTCTGAAATCGCCTGCCTCAGGGTATTTCGATTCACGCCACACATTTTGGAAAGTTCAACTTCCGAAGGTAATTTTTCCCCCTTTTTATATCTTCCCGTTTCGATAACCTCCCTTAACCAGGCGCTAATCTGAAGATATTTGGGGATTGGGTTGGTTTCATCAACAATTTTCATTAATATTTTTTCTTTCTAATGGATTCGATAACATCTGATTCTATGCCATCACAATGATGGCAAAAGAATAGATGGGAGTCGATCCGGCGGCTTAGTGGCTTACTTATATAGATGTATATACAAAATTTATCAAAAAAATAATTGCCCCTTGTGCCATTCAACCATCAATATAACAACGGTATTTAAACCGCAACACCGTACTCCGCTTTGATGAACTTTAGATTCTCTATGGCATTTTCATATTTGACCTTGCCGTAATTGTAATAGTCAAATTCAATTTTTGAGATATTGAGTTGAATCAGACTCCATAAAAACCAGTATATGTCCGGAAATGGTTTAAACAGATCGATAAGATATAACACATGATCGAACCTGTGTCCGTCGCAATAGGCTTCCACAATCTGTTTTTCGGCATCCCGCGGGGAAAGGATTTCCTGAAACATGTCGGCAATATCATAATACTTGGGAGCCATTCCGCCATACTCCCAATCGATGAGATACATGGGGAAATCATATTTGTGCCGGGCATCTTCTTTTATGAGGATGAAATTGTCCGCCAGCAGGTCGTTGTGGCAGGCAGTGTATTCAGATTCAGGGATATTGATAATACTGGACAGTTTGATAAGGCGATCGATGGTGCCCGCAATGTCAAATTCCGGATAGTCTGCCTTGAGCCCCTTGAGGATGGCTGACATCTTCATGACTTCCACCAGCGGATTGAAAATCTTCTCCAGAGTTACGCCGCTGGTGTGAATTTTGCGAATCGGATCAACGATTTTGGGGTACAGCGATTCGTCCAAAAAGTGATCGTTTGTCAAAACAATGGCATCATCGATGAATTCAACGATGGTAACGCCTTTCTCGGGCAGGTACTTGACCATATTGGAGCCTACGCCGATTTTGGCCATTTCCCGAATGGTTTGGGCCTCATAGTCCCGGTTGATAAAAAGATCGGTTTTATCACCATAAATTCGAACGGTGTAATCGCCTTTTTCCGACTCAATTCGATACAGTTTATTGGTTATCCCGCCGCTGAGTTGCGTGATACGGACATCCAACCCTTTCCATTCGGGTAAAAGCGCATAACAGGTTTCCTGGGTGAAGTCCTGATCTAAAAGATTTATTGCCGTGTCCATCTCGACTCCCTCTTCTGCGGTCTAAAACGGTTTACACCATCAGTTTCCCGCCCTGCTGCCGCTGGAAGACTCACCGCGATCTTAACGTCGGCTATTTCAGCTTCTATACCATTGTGCTTATTCGATTTAATCTCTCGATATAATGATCTAAGGTATTCAGTCAATCTCTTTTTTCGTTGTTGAAAAAAGAATAAGTTTGTCCGGTTGCAGGCGGCCGGCGAAGCCGGCGGTCAGTCGCCTTAGCACTGACGCAGCGTCCGGACCGGCACTTGAATTCACGCTCATACGCTTAGACAAAAAGCTTGACATCATCTTGTTTGGTGGGTTAGCTAAACAGGCAAAAGCGTGTGAGTTATTTTTAGAATTCTTATTGTATAAACATCTATAGTTTTAAACTTAAGCGAATATAGCTCTTTGTCGCTTTAAACATTAAGCCCTGTGGCGCGCTTGCCCGGGAGAACCCTTGCTGTTCTTTTTTCCTTGCAAATTGTACACAATCCGCATAAATCATTTGAAATCTAACCCTAGCCGGGAATAGATGCTGTCGCCCATTAAATCATTACAGATAAACCATCTCCTTTACCCAGCACCATTAAGCTGTTATAGCATTGTCGATTTCGTTGGAAGTTAACCCATACACCATGAAAGGAGGCAGGTCTGATGAAAAGACGCGATTTTATTAAAAAAGCTGGACTGGGGGCTGCTGCCGTGGCAGCCACAACGGTAAACGCGCCCTTTGTGCATGCGGCCAAAAAAACAACAATCAAGTGGCGGATGCAGACATACGCCGGTGCCGCGCTGGCTGAGGAGGTCATCAAACCCTCAATTAAAATGTTTAATGAGGCCGCCAATGGAGAAATGCACATCGACTTGTACACGGCCGATGAGCTGGTGCCGCAGAGCGAGCTTTTCAGGGCCGTGCAGAAAGGGACCGTCGACGCGGTTCAAAGTGATGATGACTCCATTGCGGCGCCTGTTGATGTGGCCATATTCGCCGCATACTTTCCGCTGGCATTGCGCTACTCATTGGATGTCCCCGTGCTCTGGAACAATTACGGGCTCAACCAAATCTGGGAGGAAGCCTACTCCGAGGTGAAGGGGGTCACCTGGCTGAGCGCCGGAAGCTGGGATCCTTGCAATTTCGCCACCACCAAACCGATTCGGCACCTGAGCGATCTCAAAGGCCTGAGGGTGTACATGTTCCCCACCGGGGGCAAGTTCATGCAGCGGTTCGGGGTTGTCCCGATGACCCTCGCCTACGAGGATGTTCAAATGGCCCTGCAGACCCATGATCTTGACGGCGTTACATGGTCGGGCATCACCGAAGACTACACGGTCGGCTGGGCTGATGTGACCAAATATTACCTGACGAACCCCATCTCAGGCGCCTGGGTGGGCTCATACTTTGTCCACTCCGACTCCTGGAATAAAGTGCCCAAGCACCTGCAGGCCCTGTTTCGAATGGCAATCGACTATTCCCATTACCACAGACAGTACTGGTACTGGTGGGGCGAGGCCCATTACCGCGTAAAGGGCGGCAAACTGGAGCTGACCTCCATCCCCGCAGAAGAGTGGAAACAAGTGGAAGTTGAAGCGCACAAATTCTGGGACGAGATTGCCCAAAAGAGCCCCA
>Ga0316583_10000544_pt1 | contig 11347 bp, 7 predicted proteins | sample J_170502JBrBrA_D_FD_204513 | JGI IMG/M metagenome (GOLD analysis project Ga0316583, IMG submission 204513) | Rhizosphere microbial communities from salt marsh grasses in Alabama, United States - J_170502JBrBrA | ecosystem: Host-associated > Plants > Roots > Rhizosphere | place: USA: Alabama... | reverse complement strand
ACGCAATGGCCGACGGCCGGGCCGGGGAAAGGAAGATCATGGACGGCAAGCTGAAACGCCCGCCAGGAAAACCGACCTTTAACTGGAATACCGTCTTGTGGATGCTGCTGATGTGGATGGCGGCGATTTACCTGTTCCAGACGTTCTCCGCGGGGTCCAAACCCAAGACGCTTTCCTACACGAGGTTCAAAGAAATGGTTCGACAGGGAAAGGTTGTCGAGATCACCATGCGCGGAAACGACATCCATGGGAAAATGAACCTTCCTGAAACCGGGGCCGCGTCGAAAAAGAAAGAAGGCGGGCAGCGGGTCGATTCACCGGCTTCTGTAACGGGTCAGGCCGATAAGCAAAAATCGGAAAGCGTTGCGTTTCAAACCGTCAAACCGGACATACAGGACCCCGGCCTGCTGGAGCTCCTGGAAAAAAAGGGCGTTGTCGTGGAGGCCGAATCCCAGCAGCGATCTTGGCTGGCGACCGCGGTGATTACCCTGCTCCCCTGGTTGCTGATCATCGGATTCTTCGTGTACACGAGCCGAAAATTCCGCGAACGCATGGGCGGTCAGAGCGGGCCTTTCGGGTTTGCCAAATCAAGGGCCAAGCGTTTCAAACCGACCACCAGTAAAACCACTTTCGAAGATGTGGCCGGATTGAAAAACGCCAAAAAGGAGTTGCAGGAGATCGTGGCGTATCTCAGAGACCCCTCCCGATTCCGGAAACTCGGCGGGGAATTGCCGAAGGGACTGCTGCTGGTGGGCCCGCCCGGCGTCGGTAAAACGCTGTTGGCCCAGGCATCCGCCGGCGAGGCCGAGGTGCCCTTTTTCAGCATCAGTGGATCCGAATTTATTGAAATGTTCGTCGGTGTCGGCGCCAGCCGCGTGCGGGACATGTTTACCAAGGCCAAGAAGGAGGCCCCGGCCGTGATTTTCATCGATGAACTGGACTCCATCGGACGGGTTCGCGGCACCGGTTTAGGCGGCGGCCACGACGAACGCGAACAGACCCTGAACCAGATTCTGGCGGAAATGGACGGCTTCGAGCCCCACGAATCGGTGGTCGTGCTTGCGGCCACCAATCGACCCGACGTGCTGGATCCCGCTCTTGTGCGCCCTGGACGTTTCGATCGACGCATCAGCCTGAATTTGCCCCGCAAGAAGGCCCGGCGGAAAATTCTGGAAACCCACACGCGCGGCAAACCGGTATCTGGGGACGTGGATTTACTCAATCTGGCCGAACGGACGGTGGGTTTCTCGGGAGCGGATATCAAAAACCTGGTCAACGAGGCCGCTCTGCTGGCGGCGCGCCAGGACAAGAAGCAGATAGAGGCCACGGATTTTGACCAAGCCAGAGACAAGATTCTGCTGGGCATCGAGCGCGACGAGGTCATCACCGACGAGGAGAAGGAGATGATCGCGTACCATGAGGCCGGCCACACCCTGGTGGCCGAACATGCGCCGGAAGCCGACCCGCTGCAGAAGGTCACCATCATTCCACGCGGCGGCTCGCTCGGGGCGACCGAGCAGGTGCCGGAGAAGGAACGCTACAACATGAAGAAATCCTACCTTCTCGACCGCATCGCGATCATGCTGGGCGGACGTGCGGCGGAGAAGATCAAGTTCAACGACGTGTCCACCGGCGCCAGCGACGATCTGAAGAAAGCCACCCAGTTGGCCCGGCGCATGGTCTGCCAGTGGGGAATGAGCGATGAAATCGGGCCGGTGGTTTTCAGGAAGGGCGAGCCGCATCCTTTTCTGGGCCGGGAACTGGCCGAGGACAAGGACTACAGCGAACACACCGCCCAGGTTATCGACGCGGAAATTAAAAAGATCACCCTCGGCATGGAGGAAAAAGCGCGCGAGGTTCTGGAAAGCAACCTGAATCAACTGGACGCTCTGGCCGCTGCATTGCTGGAGCACGAAACCCTGTCCAGGGCCGAAATCGACGGGATTGTAAAGGGACCGCAGACCGCCAATTGAGGCGCCTGGTTGGAAACTGTTTTTCTAACGAAAGGAGATGAAGATGGCTAAAATCGGTGAACTGTATCAAACGGCGGATTGGAAATCCGAAAAGCACGTTCCGGTGATCGAATGTCCGGACGCCGTTGCGGCCGACGAAACATTCGAGGCGAAGGTGTCTCTCGGCAAAGAAGTGGCCCACCCCAACACCACCGAACACCACATCCGTTGGATTCAGCTCTATTTTAGGCCGGAAGGCGACAAATTCGCGTATCAGGTCGGAAATTTCGAATTCTGCGCCCACGGAGAGTCGACTGACGGCGCCGACAAAGGCCCCGTCTACGCCAACCATTCCGCAACCGCCAGTTTGAAAATCAAAAAGCCCGGGACCCTTTTTGCAACGGCCCTTTGCAACATTCACGGACTGTGGGAAAATTCCAAGTCCGTGTCGCTCAAGTAGGCCGACGATTGAGTGCCGCACACATGGTGTTCGGCGGGTCACCTTCTTCCGAAAGAGGGTCACCGATCCGCCGGACGCCGGCATTCCTACGCCGGTATGACGTATCGGAAAACGATAGCGAGCACGAATATGGAAAGCACCAACCAGAAAAGCACACCCAAGGTCATTGTCGTCACCTGCTGCAGTTCCTCGCTCTGCTTGACCTGCTCCAGTTTTTCCAGGGTCTCATGGCGCCCGTGGGGCGGTCGGTGAGGAGTGAACAGCCCGATCAACCCCACGGCGATGATGCCTGCAAAAGCGAACGTCAGCCAGTAGACCCCTCCGATCGGGGGGCCAAACGGACGAATCCAGACGCCTCCCGCCCAGGTGGCACCAAATACGATCAGAAAAAGCCATATCTTACCATATCGCGTCCCAGACCCCCGGATCAGTAAAAGAAATCCGGCGACCATAAGCACGGCAATCAGCAGTGCCGTTAACAGTTCTTTAACGATCATCGCGTCTTCTCCTTGCCTTGCCTTCAATCAAAGAATTTCACCAATTGTAAGCGATCCCCGGTCGCCGCATCTGTCAGGTACTCGACGTACAAAAAAAGTACGTCTGCGCTCCCGACGCCTTGCACCTGCCTGCCCCGTGAAATGCGTAGCCTATTTCACCGGGGCGGCACCCCGTAAACGCTTACAAATGGTTTTCGAAGCGCGCACCGAACGTTGCAACCGCTGTGAGCGGCTACCGACAGCCTGCACCGTTTATTTTCACATATCATGATAAGCCAAGCCTCACATTCTGAAATGGGGCATCTGTGGTATTTCTCATATCGCTGCGCTGTATTTGAGCAACCGGTCGACGGTGTCACCGGTTGACATCGAACGGGAAACCGTCTCACGCCGCAGGTTGGAACTCAGGCTCCTGCCGCTATCGTCCGACACCTCCTCGCACCGAATGACGCCTTGAAGGCCTACCACCTACAACCGTTAAAAATAAAGGGTAGCCCCCATTTACTAAGGAGACTCGACGTTCAATTATAGTTCATGTGCGTGGCCGACGCCCCTTAAAGGTTACCTGCCGTTGCGGGCAAGATGTGAGATCGCTTCGCGCTGCCAGGGTGGCCTCACTCGAATCGAGCGCAATCAGGATGAGAATTCATCTCGAGACATGCAGCGGGACGTTATTCTTTGCAGCCACAACTCCTACTCGGTCCCCCAAAACGGCTAAACCTAAACCTCATTGTGAATGGAGCAAATATCATGAGAACGTTCGTTGAAGCGGAACCCACGTCACCGGCACAACTGTATTTCCGTGATTTGAAAAGACACAAACTGCTCGACCGGGAACAGGAAAAGACGCTTGCCCGGCGTTTTCGGTCGAAGCATGATCAGGAGGCCCTCCGCAAGCTGATAAACGGCAATCTGCGTCTGGTGGTGAAAATCGCGAAAGGCTTTACGGTTGGTAGCGGTGTTTCGTTCTCGGACCTGATCCAGGAAGGAAACATGGGGCTCGTTCACGCTGCCCGAAAATACGATCCATTGAAAAATGTCAAATTTTCCTACTACGCCAGCTTCTGGATCAAGGCATACATCTACAAGTACTTGATGAACAATCATCGCAGTGTTCGCATCGGCACGACTCAAGCTCAGCGAAAACTTTTTTATAACTTCAAAAAGGTCAAGGTCAAACTGTTGCAGGAGGGAGTCGAACCAACCCCGGAGGAAATCGCGAAAAAGTTGAATGTGACGAAAAAGGATGTGATCGAGATGCAGCAGCGCCTCGAGCGTCCCGATATATCGTTGAACGATCCGCTGCGCAACCGCGAAAACGAAGAACTAGGGGACACATTGATCTCTTCGTCGACGTCGGTCGAGGATAAAATCGTCAAATACCAGCTGCAAGCGCTGTTGCGGGAGAACGCCCGCCAATTCAAGAAAACACTCGATTGCAGGGAAAAAGAAATCCTCAAGCGTCGCATACTCTCCATCCAACCGGTTACGTTGAAGATCCTCGGGGAAAAATACGGTGTTTCGAGGGAGAGAATTCGGCAGGTGGAGAGTAGGATCATCGAGAAATTGAGAGACTACCTGTTGAAGGAATTTCCGGATATCGAACGCTATTTTAACAATTAAGGGTCACGGTAAGACATTACTCCACAAGATTGCGCCGGATTTGGGTTCGTCTACGAGGCCCGCCCAGCGGCGCATGTCCGGGTCGGTGGACGTAACGCAGTAGACGAGCCAAAAGACACGCAAGGTGTGGAGTATTTTTTTTCTAGGAGCGTAGAAACATCACGACTGTTTATGGACGAGTCGATACAAAAGAGTTTCCTTTTCCATCAGTTCGTCGTAGGTCCCCATTTCTTCGATACGACCTGATTTCATCACGGCGATTTTGTCGTAATTTTTAATGATGTCAAGGCGGTGAACCACCGCCACCAGCGTGCTGCGTCCCTTCCAGCGTGATTCGAGCACTTTCTGAACCCGGTTCTGTGACTGGTTGTCCAGGCTGGCGGTCGCTTCATCCAGCAGCAGAAGAGACGGTTTCTTCAACAGGGCTCTGGCCAGAGCCAGTTTCTGTCGTTGGCCGCCGGAAAGGTTTTCGCCGCCGCGGCCGACCTTAAAATTCATTCCGATTTCAAGCACGGTTTCCAGCAGGGTCTTCTCCACCAGCAGGCGGTTGATGTACGTGTTGATCCGGGCTCTCACATGCGAACTGTCGGAAGTGATCCGCCCGAAAATGATGTTCTCCTGAATTGTGGCCTCTGGCATGTAAGCCTCCGGCCGATAGAATTCAACGGCTTGGGGCGCCTCTTTTTTTAAAATTTTCATTAGCTTATTTCGACCAGCGACCACCCGGCGGGTCAGCGATTCGGGGATGTCGGCCAGCTTGTGCACGGCCGGGACGTAGAGCAGCGCCAACCCGAGGAGCCTGCGTCGGTGTCGTTCGGACAGGTTTGCCGGGCGCTTTTTTTCCGCGTTTGTGACCGCCTGTTGCAAGGGTTCCATTTCCTCCCGGGTGAGCGGAATGTTCTGGGGCAGGATGGAAAGAGAGCCGAAGATGTCCAAGATTCGGTCGGCAAAGCGCAGACCCAGCCCCATCAAAGGTTCCATGAGTTCCTCCTGCCGGAGGAACTGGTTGAATAGATCGTTGCGGGTCAGCCCTTCTTCAGAAAAACGGCTTTCGACAGCGCTGCCGAACAACAGGTTCTCAGCCACGGACGAATGGTACAAGTACCGCCGATCATCGTACGTTTCGATATCTGCCTTCGTTTCTTCGGCGTATTTATCCTGAAATTGTGCGCGGACGTCCAGTACAGCCTTTCGAAGGCGTTCATCGGTTGACGGATCAAACCGGGCGGATAGTCCGAAGTCCAGAACGTCAATGAACAGCGCGGTCTGCTGTAACGCCTCAATGCGTTCGTTCAAACCCGGCAGATTGCTCTCGTCGTAGTCATTCGAAAATTCCATTACGGCCTTGCAGGCGTAAAGCAGGTTTTCCCGTATGGTGCCGCTGAAAATCGCCGGAGATTGAGAAACGAAACCGATATTGGCGCTCAGGTCGCGGCGACCGAGTTGGGATATGCTCCTGCCGTCCAGTTCGTAACGCCCGTCGAAGTGGGGATAGAGCCCCATAAGACAATGAACCAGCGTACTTTTGCCGCTTCCCGATCCACCCACCAGGGCCATGTGCTCGCCGGGTTGCAGGGAAAACGTGGCTCCCTTGAGCAGCTTTTTATTATCCTCGGTGGCAAATGACAGATTTTCGACCTCAACCCTGCCCTTCAACCGAACGGTATCCCCATCCAAGGATCCCGGGTCGATTTCCGTGTCCACGGCATAATAGTCCATGGTTCGTTTGTAGGTGACGGCCGCGGTCTGATAGGCCTGATAGAAACGAATGAGCTCTTTCCAGGGGACATAGAGTTTTTCCTGAGCCGACAAAAAGGCCACCAAAGCGCCGAGTTCCAAACGGCCCTTAAGGGCCAGGTACCCGCCCAAGGAAAAAATGAGGAAGCGGCTGAAATTAGTGAACAGATTGTTGATGACCTTGACGGCAAACCGGTAAAGGTTCCAGGTGATGCGGATTTTTCTGAGCCGTTCGATTCGTTCGCCGAGATTGCGGCTCTCGAGGCCAAAGGCCGCGTTGGCCTTGATTTCTTGGATGCCATCGACGGATTCGCCGATCCTGCCGGAAAAGCTGCGGTTGGCGTCCACTCTTTTTCTGTTGTAGTGATTGACGCGTTTCTGAAGTTTCGGCACCAGAAACAGAACGACAGGATAAATACTGAACGAGGCCGCTGCCAGAAGCGGATTGAGCCAGAACAGATAACCGGCGAAGACCAAAAGTGTCAGCAAATTAGCCAGTGGAACGGCCACCGCCATACCCACGAACTCTCCCGCCGTGGCCAGCTCGGTCGTCATGGAAGAGACGATCAGGCCCGACTGCGTTTTGCGGAAAAACCCCTGTGGAAGTTTGAGGATGTGGCTGTAAAGCTGTTGCCGCATGCCGGCAAGGGAGTTCTGCCCGATGACCGTCTGCAGCGTGTTGATAAAAAACTTCAATCCGCTGGCGGTGACAAAAGCCGCCAGATAGACGGCGCAATAGGAAAAGAGACGGTCAATGTTTTTCTGCTGAATGGCCTCGTTGACGATCCTTTTCTGCATTTCCAGAGGAACCACCCGGGCCATAACGGCGACGACGACGATGAGGAACAGAAGCAACTGCAGCTTGAGATTGCCGGCGAAGACCCACGAAAAGAGTGACCTGTTGACGATCGGACCTGAATTGTCATCCATAGCGTGTTCCTTGATTGTGCTCGACCACGGTTTCATTCAAATCACGGCCATTGCGAATGTACATGGGGAATTGCCTGTATCCCGCCTTCGATCAGCACCGAATTCGGCCCTTAAGCCGGCATTATTTCGGCTCTTTCTCCGGTTGAACACCGCTCCCGGTGGTTCCGTGTCCAAAGAGATGTCACGGGAAGCAGTTTACAGGGCCATTTGCCTCGATGTACGCAATTCGCCGTATTGACGGATTGTTCACCCTCCTTAAATTTATGATTATATTATTAAATATTTAAATGAATATCAACGGCTCCCGGGAGGAAATCCAACATGAACTGTCCTGAATGCGAACAACCGATGGAAAACAGGCTTATTGGTGACGTGACGATCGATGAGTGCCGCAACTGCCGCGGAATCTGGTTTGATCCTGGGCAAATCGACGAGGTCAAGGATGAAGTCTCGCCCGACATTCGCTGGATGGATTTTGAACTCTGGCGCAAACAGGCCGATTTTCAGGTGGTGTCCGACCCGTTGAAGTGCCCCCGTTGCACGGATAGTGTATTGACGACCGTTATCGAAGAAGAGTCGGGTATTGCCGTGCGGTTCTGTCCCCGATGCGGCGGCAGCTGGCTGAACGCGGTGGATCTCGCCAAGATCATCGCTGCACTGGAAGCGGAGTTGGACAAGCGGACGGCCTCCGACTACTTCAAGGAAAGTTTCAAACAGGCCGGAGAACTGTTAACCGGCAAAGAGGATCCGATCTCCCAATGGAAGGATTTGAAGGCCGTCCTGCGGCTGCTCAAGTTCAGGATCTTCATAGAGAATCCGAAGCTGAATGCCGTCATGAAAGGTCTCCAAAAGACGCTACCTCTGTAGAGGGGTGAAGATGAATATTTGCATGTTTACCAACACGTATGTGCCGCATGTCGGCGGGGTGGCACGTTCGGTTCAGTTCTTTGCGGAAGACCTGATCGATTTGGGGCACCGTGTTCTCGTGGTGGCGCCAACTTTTTCCGATGAAAAGGAAACCCCGGGCAAACACCCCGAGGTTCTGAGGGTCCCGGCAATACAGCAATTCAATGGAAGTGATTTTTCGGTGAGAATCCCCTTGCCGCTTTACGTCGACCAGGAAATCGAGAAGTTTGTCCCGGATGTCGTACACAGCCATCATCCGTTTCTGCTCGGAGATGCCGCCGTCCGGGTGGCTCGGAAGAGAGCCCGGCCGCTGGTGTTCACCCACCACACTCTTTACGAACAATACACCCACTACGTTCCGATCGATTTCGATAAACTGAAAGAATTCGTGATCCGGCTTGCGACCATGTACGCCAACCTCTGCTCACGCGTGGTGGCTCCGAGCCGCAGTGTTGCCCGTCTGCTTCTCGACCGCGGTGTCAGTCGTCCGATCGAGGAAATTCCAACCGGAGTTGACGTTTCCTTTTTTGCCGCAGGAAACGGCGAAAGGTTCCGCCGCGACAGCCATCTGCCTGATGATGCCCCGGTTATCGGCCATGTCGGTCGACTTGCTCCTGAAAAAAATCTCCCTTATCTGGCCAAGGCCGTTTGTATTTTTTTAGAAAAAGCACCCGAAGCCCATTTTTTAGTGATTGGCGATGGACCGAGTCAATCGGAAATGAGGCAGATATTCGCCGACCGGCACCTGGAGGACCGGCTGCATCTGACCGGCGAGGCCAGCGGTACCCGGCTGAGAGATGCTTATAGCGCAATGGATCTTTTCGTGTTCTCATCGAAATCCGAAACCCAGGGAATGGTCTTGCTGGAAGCAATGGCGGCCGGAAAGCCGGTGGTTGCCCTCGATGCTTCCGGAAGCCGGGAGGTCATACGGGATGGTGAAAATGGGCGTCTATTGCCCGGAGACGCTTCCACAGCAAACTTTGCCGAAGCGATGAGAGAATTTCATTCCAAGCCCAAGCTCGCAAGGGACTGGCGTTTCGGCGCGCGTCAGACCGCACAACAGTTTTCACGTGAAGCCTGTGCAGCGAAAATGGAAAAACTCTATCGATCGCTTCTGACCAGGCACGATGCCAGTGTACCGGAAGCCCCGGCAGAACTGGAGCCCCTTGACGCGCTATCGGCACGCATCAAGACCGAGTGGGAGCTGTGGCGCCTTAAAACGGCAGCCGCCCTGGATGCAGTTCAATCCCGCTCGGGCAAAGGACTCCCGTAAAAAATAATTCCCCAATTGGGCTGAGCAGGGCTCAGCCCAATTTTTTAGATATACCCTTTTTCGCCTAAAAAGAGCAAAATCTCCTGGGCCGACTCGTTGGGGGACAGATTGGATGTGTCGATCCGCAATTCGGGCTGCTGGGGGATTTCATAGGGATCATCCACACCGGTAAACCCCTTGATCAAACCGGCACGCGCCTTGGCATACATCCCCTTGCGGTCCCTTTTTTCGCAGACCTCCAGCGGCGTCGAAATGTGCACTTCCACAAACCCGCCGTACTCCTCGATACGGGTCCTGATTTCGTTGCGCGTCGCTTCATAGGGAGCGATTGGCGCACATATCGCAATGCCGCGGTTTTTCGTTATTTCGCTGGCCACGAAACCGATCCGGTTCACGTTGGCGTCGCGGTCCTCTTTCGAAAAGCTCAGGTTGCTCGACAGGTGCCGGCGCACAATGTCGCCGTCGAGCAGGCTCACCGGCCGCTCGCCGATTTCGAGAAAGCGGGAATACAGGATTTTGGCGATGGTCGATTTGCCGGCGCCGGAAAGGCCGGTCAAAAAGATGGTGAATCCCTGACGGCCGGGGGGCGGATAGGCTTTGTGGAGCTCCTCCAGAACTTCCGGGAACGTCATCCATTCCGGAATGTTGCGGCCGCGCTGCAGCCGTTTGCGAATGTCGGAACCGGAGAGCGATATGGACTGAACGCCCTCGGGCACCTGATCCGCCGGTCGAAACTCGTCCTCGAAAGGAAGATAAACCATTTGCTCGAAGGGTGTAATGTCGACGCCGACCTCGGCGGCATGCTCCTGTGCCAGCCGACGCGCCGACCCATTCTGGTAGAACCATTGTCCGTTACGGTCGACTCCGGGTCCGGCGTGATCGTGTCCGATGATGAAATCCGTGCAACCGAAATTCTTGGCGATGATCACGTGCAGCAAGGCCTCCCTGGGCCCGGCCTGGTGGGAAGACAGGGGCAGCAGGTTGAGCAACAGAGAATCCGGCGGGTAATGGCGGCTGACAGCCCGGTAACAGCGCATGCGAGTGAAATGGTCGAAATCGCCGGGTTTGGACATACCGACGATCGGCAAGACCAGCAGGTTGCCCCGGATGTGGCGCATGGCCTTGATGGTCATTTCAAACTGCGGCCGGTGGATCGGATGCCGGGTCTGAAATCCGATGACGCGCTGCCACCCCATTTTTGCGAAGGCCTGGCGGATTTCTGCAGGGGTCAGACGAAGCGGCCGAAAGTCAAAGTGCAGGGGCAGGCTGGTGACTTCGAAACCACCACCGATGTAATAATCGCCGGTTTTGTTGAAAAGATAGTCCACCCCCGGGTGTGCGGTGCTGGTCGTACCGAACACCAGCTGGGCCTCCTTTTCCTTCTGAATCGGCCAGAGGTCTTCAACGTTGAGCACACCCAGCAGAAAACCTTCCGGATCACGAATCGCAACCGACTGCCCGGCTTCGAGCGCCCGGGCTTTTGTTTCCGAAACGTCCAGGCAGATGGGAAGGGGCCAAAGGGTGTTGTCTTGAAGCCGCATCCGGTCCAGGACCGACTCGTATTCCGGCTTTCTCATGAACCCCTTGAGCGGTGAAAAAACGCCTGACGCGAGCAGTTCGAAGTCGCACAACTGCCGTTCGTTGAGCGTAATGTCTTGTAGGTTGAGGGCAATACTTTTGAGGAGTGTGGTTCGCTCCGCATCAACCAGAAGGTTGACGAGCTCACCGCCGTGAGGGTCAATGAGATTAACTGCATTCATGGAAGATCCGCTGGGTCCGTTAGAGCCCGTTGAGCCTGTTGAGCCCGTTGCGCCTGTTGCGCCTGTTGCGCGTGTCAGCCGTCAGCCGTTAGCCGTTAGCCGTTAAACATGCTGATATTATAATATTTCTTTTTGCTTGTCCAATGGTTTTATGTAATGGTGGTCAGCGGAATCGGAAGCAGCGCCGGACCTTGTTTGACTTCGGCATC
>Ga0316583_10000542_pt1 | contig 11358 bp, 11 predicted proteins | sample J_170502JBrBrA_D_FD_204513 | JGI IMG/M metagenome (GOLD analysis project Ga0316583, IMG submission 204513) | Rhizosphere microbial communities from salt marsh grasses in Alabama, United States - J_170502JBrBrA | ecosystem: Host-associated > Plants > Roots > Rhizosphere | place: USA: Alabama... | reverse complement strand
TCCAACTTTTCCGGTATTCCGCCTTTCCTGCGCGGCAGCCAGTACCTGGTCACCTTGCCGTCATTGCTCGGCGCCGAACTGCTGCGCGGCTTCGCGCAGTCGGCGCTGCCGCTGTCCTGTCCGACCATGCCCATGTACATGGTCTGGCATCAGCGCGACCATCGCAATCCGGCACATTGCTGGCTACGGGCGGAACTGGCCGCGGTCGGCGATGCCCAGGCCGAGCGCATGCGCTCGTAGCGAGCCGGTTATACCTCGGCGGGCGCCATCTGCAGCCATTCTTCAAGCGCCACCAGCACTTCGGCAGGCCTTTCCATCGTCGACATGTGGCCGCAGTTGTCGATCAGGCGCAGACGCGCATGCGGAATGGCGGCCGCCATGGCTTCGTGTCTTTCGGGCGGACTCCAGACATCCTGCTTGCCGCACAGCACCAGGGTCGGACAGCGGATAGCGGCCAGCACCGGTGTCGCGTCGGGGCGGGCCAACAGGGCGAGCGTCTGGCGCGCGTAGGTTTCGCCGGACATCCTGCGCACCATGGCCAGCACGCGGCCGACAAGCTCGGCGTTGCCTCGGTTGCATTCGCCGATCATCGGCATCGCCCAGGTCTCGGCGATGGCGCCGATGCCTTCGATCTGCGCCTTGCGCACCAGCGTCCCACGGCTTTCGGCCTCGTGGGCCGCGGCCGGATGATAGCCGGTGTCGAGCAGGGCGAGGCGTTCCACCCGGTGCGGCGCCTGACGATAGACCTCGAAGGCGACGCGCCCGCCCATCGAATGTCCGGCCAGTGAAAACCGGCTTGGCGCGCGTTCCAGCACGTGCGCGGCCATGGCTGGGATCGAATCGAAGTTGCCGAAGCTGGCGACGCGCACGTCGTAGTGCCTGCGCAGTTGGCGCGCCTGCGCCTGCCAGACTTCCTCGTCGCACAGCAGACCGGCTAGCAGGTAGATTGTTTTCATCAACGGTTCTCTCTGTGGGGATATCGGTGCCGGAACCCGGATGCTCCAGCCGCTATTTCAAAGCATGGCGCTGACTAAGGCAACTGGGAAATTCGTTTGCGCCCGGACACCATCCAATCTTGATAGGGCACAAGCCGCCGGATTCCGGCAGGAATCCACGGCACGGCGGCGCTGCCCTCGCTCAGGGCAGCGTGATGGTGAAGTGGGCGGCGCGCGGCGCCAGCTTGACGATATTGGTGTAGGGCTCGATGCGCTTGTCGGTCTGCGTGTCGAGCAGCCAGCGCAGCCCCGTGAACGCCAGCAGGCCGAGCAGGGCGAAGGTCGACACGAAGACCCAGACCGGCACCTCCGAGCGCAACGCGTTGCGGACGTTGTCGGGCGGTTGCCAGTGCGGTGCGAAGGTCGGACGCTTGCCCTTGAAGTGGGCGATCTCGTCGCCGACGCGGGCGACCAGATAGCTCAGCTTTTCCTGGCCCTCGAGCATGTACTTGCCGCGGAAGCCGAGCAGCAGGCACATGTAGAACACTTCGAGCACTTGCACGCGTGGCGCACCCTGGGCGCGCAGCTCCTCGAGCTTGACGAAGAAGTTCTCGCCGGCGAGATGGTCGCCGAAGAAGGCGAGCTGCAGCGGCTGGCGTTCCCAGGTCTGGCGGATCGAGAAGCCGGAGGTCAGGATCAGTTCGTCGAGGGCGGCGCAGAAGGCGTACTTGGCGGCATAGATGTCCTCCGCCGAGGCGTTCAGGCGCTTGGCGCCACGCTCGAATTCGTCGAGGAACTGGCGTACGCGCTCCATGAAGTCGGCGGCGTCGGTGGGTGCACTGCGCGAACGGATCATGAACAACAAGTAGAAACCGTCGTACATCAGGTCGACCAGGCTGCGCGAGTGGCGCATGGCGTCGGTTGGCCGTGTCAGCTGCGAACCGGCGATCAGAGAAGGGGGCTGGGTCATTTCGTCACTCCGAACAATTCGAGTTTGAGCTCCTTGAAGCCTTCGGGCACGTAAATCATGATCGACTGCGACTGCAGCATGCGCTCATACAGTGGCCCGTGCGGATCGATGCTGAAGTAGTAGGTGCCGGGACGTACCGGCACGGCAGCCGGCACCTGCGGCGCCGATTGCAGGCGCACGCCGGGCATGGCCGAAAGCACGATCTTGTCGACGTCGTCCGGGGCGCCCAGCTTGACGCGCATCGGTACCGTCTCGACCAGTTCCGCCGGCGGCATGTCGGCGGCGACGCCGAGGTAGAAGGAGGCGTCGGCAAGCTTGTCCGACTCGAGGCGGCCAAGGTGGAACGAAGGCTTGGTCTCGGTAAGCGGAATGAGGACATAGCGCGCCGAGATGACGGTGTCGATCAGCTCGCGGATCATGTTGTCGAGCTTGATGAACGCCGGACCGGGATCGACATGGTCGTACACCGGCAGATCGTCGAGCGTGTATTCGCGCGAGAAGGTAAGCAAAGCACCGGCAAGCTTGAGCATGGTCTGGAACAGGCGTTCCGGATGCAGCCCCAGATGCTGGAACAGGTGCGACATCTCGGCGAAGGCCGAACTGGCGGTGTGCAGCAGCCAGAACGAAGCGATGTCGCCGGAGCGGAACTCGATGATGTTCTTCGACGGTTCGCGGTGGAAGCCGTAGAGGGCGGCGCATTTCGCCTGTAGCACGTCGAGCAGCCGGCGCAGCATGGCGTAGAGAAAGGGTTGCGCCTCGACGCTGATGGCCGGGTACAGGAAGCCCTGATCGAGTTCGTAGCCGCCGGTCGAGGTCTTGCGCACGCGGCATAGCGGCATCAGGGCGAAACGGTCGGCCGGCTCGAACGGCGCCAGCAGGCGGGCCGTCTTGCGCAGCGTCGATACTTCGGCATCGACCGCGTTGGTAAACAAGTCGGGTGCCGCCTGCTCGCTCTGGCGATAGCGCAGGGCATTGCCGGCATCGGCCTCGCCGGCGGCGACGTTGGTGGCGAACTCGCGCAGCAAGGGCATGGCCAGGCTAAACACCAGAGCGTCGCTGGAGAAGTCGACCTCGTCGAGGTGCACCGCCGGCGGCAACTCGTCGGTATCGGGCGCCGAGTAGATCTCGCCGTCCGGAAAGACGGCGTGGATCTCGTCCAGGCGCAGGGTGCCGCTGGCCAGGGCGTCACGATCGATACGCAGGTTGCGGATACCCCAGGAATATGGGTGCAGGGCTCGAACCATCTCGGCCAGGCGAGTCTCGTGATAGAGATCCTGGCGCTGGAAATGCTGCGGACGAAGAAAAAGGCCTTCGCCCCAGAGGAGTTTCGCTGTGGGCTTCAATTGTTCGGTACCGGCGATGGTGAATTTGTGGATACGTCTGCGGCAGTGCTGTTTGCCGAGCCGTGGCAGATGACCGGGGAGAGCAGGGCGGCCTGGGAGGCATTCATGCCGTAGACCTTACCCTCGGAGACGGTGATCGCGCAGCCGTGAGCCCCGATGATGATGCCGTTCTTGGCTACATCGGCTTGGGCAAAGGCGACGCGCCAGCGTTCGGGCGCAGGGGAACGAAACTGCACGACGATGCCGAGATAAGCCATTTCCGACGTCATGCGCTCTTTCGATTCGAGCGTCTGCCCCGGCGTCAGGACGACCTCGCGCACCTCAAGCAACGAATCGCCCAAGGCTTGGCGTTCGCGCGCAGGGTCGCCGAACACCGATTGCGGGGCGCTCATGAAGCTGGCGGCATCACGCAATTTGTAGATGCGCGCGACGACGGCATAGCCTTTGCCTTCGTCGTCGGAATTCAGGTTGGTGCCCGCATCGATGCGCAAAGGCACCATCTTCGGCGGCGGTGGCCCCTTGTCCTTGAGGCCGGCGGCCTGCATGGCGATGTTGGCCACCAAGCCGACAGCGCTGGCCGCGCTGCTCGCCGCGCAACCTTGAAGAATCAGGGCCGGGATCGCGAGGACAAGAAACAAACGCATGAATAAAACAACGTTTAACGACGGATTGGCAATTTTCGACAATCTATTCATATGGGTTGCGCTTGCCAAATGAATCGGTATTATACGTGCAAACCAATATTTCGAATATGGACACACGGAAAGCGGCATGGGAAGCGGCTCTACGGACATTAGTTATATGTCAGCTGACATAACGATCTTAGTACGGCAGGCTATAAATCGCAGTTGGAGTTATTGTTAAATGCGCATAACTCATGCTTTGGTAATAGCTATGAGCATTGGCGTCGGTTCAATGCTGAGTGGTTGTTCGACGCTGACTGGCGGCATCGACGAGAGCAAAGTCAAGGGAATGCCGGTCGAGTCGATAGTGGCGAGTGCCGACAAGGCCGCGGCGGCCGGCAACCACGAACGCGCTCTGGCGTTGCTCGACGCTGGCGCCAAAGTCTATCCGGCTGCACCGCAGCCGTGGCTGAAGAAGGCGCAGATGTACTTCAAGGCGGAAAACTATCCTTCCGCCATCCTGGCCGCCGAAGAGGCAATTCGGCGTGACCCGGTCAACGAGGAAGCCAAGTCGGTCGCCTTGGTATCCAGTCTGCGCATCGCCGTCAAGTACGTTTCCGATTTGAGGGCGCTGAACGACGTCAAGGGCGACATCAAGCCCGACGCCGAACAACTGGCGCGCCGTCTGCGCGACACCCTGAACGCGACGGTGTTGGTGCCCACCGGGGGCAACGCGGTGGCGGCTCGGCCCGCACCCGTGCGGAGCAGGCCGGCGCCGACCTATCACCGCCGGCACGTGGAAACGCATCGGTCAGCGCCGGTGGCGCCTCCCGCGCCGCAGCCGCCGCCCGAACCATCGAATCCGTTCAGCAGTTTGCAGTAGCCGACCAAGCATTTTGACTACATTCGCCCACCATAGTTGAAGGAGGATTTCGATGGCGAAGAAGGAAAGCGTTCAACAAAAGCTCTCCCGCGTGCGACCGCCGCGCGTGCATTTGACTTACGACGTGGAGATCGGCGACGCCATCGAACAGAAGGAGATCCCCTTCGTCGTCGGCGTGGTCGGTGATTTCTCCGGCAATCCCGAAAATCCCATTCCGAAGATCAAGGATGCCAAGTTCGTCAACGTCGACGGCGACAACTTCGACGACGTCATGAAGGGCATGGCGCCGCGCGCCGTCTATCGCGTGCCGAACAAGCTGTCGTCCGACGGCGGCGAGTTTGCCGTGGAGTTGAAGTTCAACTCGATCGAGGATTTTCGCCCCGAGTCGGTGATGCAGCAAGTCGATCCCCTGCGTCAGCTGCTTGAGGCGCGCACCAAGTTGTCCGACCTGCGCAACAAGCTGGCCGGTAACGAGAAGCTCGAGGACATCTTGCAGGACGTGCTTTCCAACACCGAAAAGATGGCCGAAGTGAGCAAAGAGTCAGGTAATCAGGAGTAAACGCCATGAACACGCAAACCTCCGCTGCTGCCGCGCCGGCCGCTGCCGCCGCGGTGCCCGCCGGTCTGCTAGACCAGATCGTCGCCGAGAGCCGGGTCGCCAAGTCGGACAGCGAGCACGCCCGAGCCAAAGATCTGATCAGCGAACTGGTGTCGCAGGTCATGAAGGGCACCGTCGTGGTGTCCGACAACCTGTCGGCCACGCTCGACGCGCGCATCGCCGAGATCGACCGCATCATTTCCGATCAGTTGAGCGCGGTCATGCATGCCAAGGACTTTCAGAAGCTCGAAGCGAGTTGGCGTGGCCTCGACTATTTGTGCAAGCAGAGTTCCACCGGTGTCATGCTCAAGATCAAGGTCATCAACACGACCAAGAAAGACCTGATCCGGGATTTCCGCTCCGCCGTCGAATTCGACCAGTCGGCGCTGTTCAAGAAGGTCTACGAGGAGGAGTTCGGCACTTTCGGCGGCGCCCCATTCGGCACCCTGCTGGGCGACTTCGAGATTACGCGCCAGCCCGAGGACATGTACTTCATGGAGCAGATGGGTCATGTTGCCGCCGCTGCCCATGCGCCGTTCGTCGCCGCGGCGTCGCCCGAGTTGTTCGGCCTCGACACATTTACCGATCTGGGCCGGCCGCGTGATATGGCCAAGATTTTCGATACCGTCGAATACGCCAAGTGGAAGTCGTTCCGCGAAGCCGAGGATTCCCGCTACGTCGGCCTGACCATGCCGCGCTTCCTCGGCCGCTTGCCCTACAACCCGAAGGACGGCACCACGGTAGAAGGCTTCAACTTCGTCGAGGATGTCGACGGCAAGGACCACGCCAAGTACCTGTGGGTGAACGCCGCCTACGCTTTCGGCGCGCGCCTGACCGATGCCTTCGACAAGTTCGGCTGGTGTGCGGCGATCCGCGGCGTCGAGGGTGGCGGCCTGGTCGAAGACCTGCCGACCCATACCTTCAGCACCGACGACGGCGAGATCGCGCTCAAGTGCCCGACCGAGATTTCCATCACCGACCGGCGTGAGAAGGAACTCAGCGATCTCGGCTTCATTCCGCTCGTGCATTGCAAGAACCAGGACTACGCTGCCTTCTTCGGCGCTCAGAGCGTACAGCGGCCGAAGAAATACAACACCGACTCGGCCAACGCCAACGCCGTGTTGTCAGCGCAGTTGCAATACATCTTTGCCGTCTCGCGCATCGCCCACTATCTGAAGGCGATGATGCGCGACAAGATCGGCAGCTTCGCCTCGGCCAAGAACGTCGAAGCCTTCCTCAACCGCTGGATTGCGCAGTACGTGGTCGTCGACGACTCGGCGACACAGGAGGTCAAGGCCCAATACCCGCTGCGTGAGGCTTCCATTCAGGTCAGCGAGGTCGCTGGCCGTCCCGGTGTTTATCGTGCTGTAGCTTTTCTCCGACCGCACTTCCAGTTGGATGAATTGACCGTTTCACTGCGTTTGGTGGCCGAGCTTCCGCAAAGTGCGAAAGCGTAAGCCGTTTTCATGCAACCTTAGCAAAGAGGAAAATTGAGTCATGTCGAAATACATTTTCTTGAGGTTTGAGGGTGGTACGACCAAGATCGACGGCGAGTCGCGCGACTCCAATCACAAGGGCTGGATCGAAATTGATTCCTGGGGACACACCATTCGTCAGCCGAGTGCGGCTACCGCGAGTAGCTCGGGCGGTCATACCGCCGAGCGTTGCGAACACGGCGAAATGATGTTCAGCAAGGAAATGGACCTGACCAGCCCATCGCTGTGGCAGGCTTGCAGCCAGGGCGAAGTGTTCAAGACCGTGACCGTCGAGTTTTATCGCGCCAGCAACACGGAGCCGGTCAAGTACCTGGAAATCGTGCTGCACAACGCCATGATCGGCTCGGTATCGCCCACGGCGAACGGCGAAGGGCTGCCGACCGAAACGCTCAGTCTCAAGTATGCGTCGGTCAAGTGGACCTACACCAAGCAGGACCTCGACCACAACGTCAGCGGCAACAATCCCAAGATGTGGAGCCTGGCCCAGAACAAGGCGACGGAAGCCGTCTAATTCTGGTGGTGTCTCTCGGAAAAGCCGCGGGGACATCTCGCGGCTTTTTCATTCATCGGGTCTTGTTGTTGGACGATCATGGCATCTTTCGGCAGTCGGTCGCGCTTCAAACCAACGCTGTTCGAACGGCTGTTCGACGCGGCGCCGCAGCGCGCCTCCGAATCGAATCCGTTGCGCGGATGGTCGATTGACGAGTTGAAGGATTCGGTGGCGCTCGACCTTGAGGCGTTGCTCAATAGCCGCAGCGCCCTCGGCGAGGACGTCGTCGGCGATTTCCCCACCGCACGCAGCTCGCTGGTCTGCTATGGCATGCACGATTTCGTCGGTCGCAGCATGGCCAATCCGGCCGACCGCGTCTTCATCTGTCGGACTCTCGAGCAGACCATCGCCACGCATGAACCGCGTCTGCGCGACGTTACCGTATCGCTGCTGGTCGACGAGCATGCCGTCAATGTCCTGCGTTTCAGCATCAGCGCGGTACTGGTGGTCGAACCGGCTCAGGAGCCGGTCAGCTTCGATGCCCTGCTGCAGCCGACCACGCAACGCTACTCGGTGGCCAAGGGCCGGCCGCAAGCGTTGACCGTGCAATAGCCATGCACGATCTGCTGCCCCATTACGAACGCGAACTGTCGGTCCTGCGCCGGCACGGACGGGAATTCGGCGAGCGCTTTCCCAAGATCGCCTCGCGCCTGCTGATGTCGGGCGAGGTCTGCGAGGATCCGCATGTCGAGCGACTGTTGCAATCGTTCGCGCTGTTGTCGGCGCGTATTCACAAGAAACTCGAAGACGATTTTCCCGAGCTGACCGAGACCCTGCTCGGCGTGCTCTACCCGCATTACCTGCGGCCGTTCCCCTCGTGTTCGATCGCCCGCTTCGACGCCGGCGGCGGCGAGGCGCAACTGACCGCCGCCGCCGTCATACCACGCGGCACCATGATGTCCACGCGCACGGTCAAGGGCGTCGCCTGTCGCTTTCGCAGCGTCTACGACGTCACCATCGCGCCGCTGCGCATCTCGTCGGTCGGCTTTGAGGAGCCGCCGGTGGTTAGCCGCGGCGTACGTCTGCCGGCGAAGGCCAGCGCCGCCGTGTCGCTGACCATCGACTCGCTGTCGCAGCAAGTCACGCTGCCCGGGCTCAAGCTCGATCGCCTGCGCCTGTTCCTCGACGGCGAGCCCTCGGTGGTCAGCCAGCTGCGCGAAGCCTTGCTGGCCCGCCTGGTCACCATCTTGGTCGAGGACGAGGTCGGCCATACCTGGCGCGAGGCGCCGGTGTCGGCCTTGCGGCCGGTGGGCTTTGATATCGAAGAAGGCCTGCTCGACTACGACGCCCGTTCGCTGCTGGCGTATCGCCTGCTGACCGAGTTCTTCGCCTATCCCGAGAAGTTCAACTTCATCGATCTCGACCTGGCTGCCTTGTGCAAGCTGGTGCCGCCGGGCACCCGGCGCCTGCGCCTGAAGCTGCTTCTGTCGGCCAGCCGCAACCGCGACCAGGATGCGCACCTGCTCGATCGCGTCGGCGTGCAGAACTTCGCACTCGGCTGCACGCCGGTGATCAACCTGTTCAACCGCCAAGGCGACCCGATCCGTATCACGCACACCAAGGCCTACTATCCGATGGTCGTCGACAGTCGGCGCGCCTTCGCCTACGAGCTATACGCCGTACGCTCGGTGAACAAGGTCGAGAAGACGCCGCACGGCGAGTCGGTGATCGAATACCGGCCGTTCTATGCCCTGCGCCATGCCGAAACGCTCGACCAGCGCGGCCGCTTCTGGCATCTGCGCCGCGACGACTATGTCGCCAGCGCCAGCCCCGGCTATGAATGGGAAGTCTGCGTCATCGACCACGACTTCGATCCCGAGGCCGACAAGACCGAGACGCTGAGCGTCGAGGTCAGCGCCACCAACCGCGACCTGCCGTCGCAACTGCCCTACGGCATGCCCGGCGGCGACCTCACCATCGAGGGCGGCTCAGTGGCGCGCAGCATCCGCTTCCTACGCAAGCCCACGGCGACCTACCGTTTCGAACGGGCCGGCGATGCGCTCTGGCGACTGATCTCGCTGCTCTCGCTCAATCATCTGTCGCTGACCGAGGAGGGGCTGGAATCCCTCAAGGAAACGCTGGTGCTCTACAACATCGCGCGTTCGCCGCTCAGCCAGCGCATCATCGACGGCATGGTCGCCATCTCGCACCGTCCGACCACGGCGCGCATGGCCGGCAATCCGTACCCCACCTTCGTCAAGGGCATCGAGATCGATCTGACCGTGGACGAGCAGGCCTATGTCGGTATCGGCCTTTCGCTGTTCATCGAACTGCTCGACCATTTCTTTGCCCTCTATGTCCATGCCAACAGCTTCTCGCAGTTGGTCGTCCGTTCCGCCAAGACCGGCGAGGTCCTGAAAAAATGCTTACCCCGCAGCGGCGAGACCGTCCTGGCGTAATCGGTCGGCTGCTGGCCGACCCGTACCGCTTCGAGTTCTTCCAGGCCATGCGCCTGCTGCGCAGCTACTTCATCCGCCACAACGGCGCCGGCGAGGCGGCCATGGACAGCGGCTCGATCCGCTGTCGCAATTCGCTGGCTCTCAGCTTCCCGCCCAGCGAGATCGAGAACATCGTCGGCGAGGACAAGGCGGTCGACGAAGATACGCCGACGGACGACGACGCCGAGCTCAAGTCCGTAACCATGACCGTGGCCTTCCTGGGCCTGACCGGCAATCAGGGCACCTTGCCCTACCACTACACCGAGCGCCTGCTCGAACGCGAGGTCATCCATCGCGACCTGGCGGCGCGCGCCTTTCTCGACATCTTTACCGACCGCGCCGCAGCCATGTTCTTCCGTGCCTGGGAGAAATACCGGCTGCACTTCCAGTACGAGACCGACCATCGCGAGCGCTTCCTGCCGCTGATCCTTTCCCTGATCGGCATCGCCCCGATCAGCCTGCGCGACCGGCTCTACGAAGACGGTAAGGGCGTGCTCGACGAATCGCTGGCCTACTTCGCCGGCATCATGCGTCTGGTGCCGCGCTCGGCGCAGATGGTGTCGCAGGTGGTCGGCGACTATTTCCAGGCGCCGGTGCGCCTGACGCAGTTCGTCGGCAAGTGGTTCGAACTGGCGCCCGAACAGTCGACCTGCCTCGGCGTCGGCGAGGCCACGCTCGGCCACGACGCCTTCTGCGGCCCGCGGGTCTGGCAGCGCGACGCGCGCATGCGCATCGAGGTCGGGCCGTTGACCAAGAAGCGCTTCGAGCAATTCCTGCCCGGTGGCAGCGCCCACGTAGCGCTGGAGCGCCTGCTGCACATCCTGACCGGCCCGACGCTCGAATACCAGATCCAACTGGTGCTGGCGCGCGAGGAAGTGCAGTCGCTGTCGCTCGACTCCGACCGCATCCTGGCCGGCCGCCTGGGCTGGGACGGCTGGCTGCTGACGCAGCCGGCCGCCGCCGACTCGCGCGACGCCGCCTACGAAATCCGCTTTGACGAACCACCCGGCAAGGCAAACACCATCCACTGACATCTACCACCAACATGACGAGCAATCTCAAAGTACTGGTCGGCAAGCTGGACGACACCTGTCGCGGCGCCGCCGAGCGCGCGGCATCGCTGTGCATGGCGCGCGGCAACTACGAAGTCGATCTCGAGCACTTGTTCCTGGCGCTGACCGAGAAGAAGCGCAGCGACTTCGCGCTGCTGGCGCGTCAGTTCGACGTCAGCCTGTCGGCCATCGAGCGCGACCTGCAAACCGAGATCGGCCGCTTCCCGACCGGCAACACGCGCACGCCGGTGTTTTCGCAGAATCTGCCGCGCCTGTTCGAGCACGGCTGGCTCATCGCCTCGCTCGATTCCCAGAACACGCGCATCCGCAGCGGCCATCTGCTGCTGTCGCTGCTCACCGAGCCGACGCTGGCCCAACTTGCCTACCGGGGCTCCAAGCAGTTCGTCAAATTCCCGGTCGAGCAACTCAAGCACAAGCTGCCCGAACTCACCGTCGGTTCCGAGGAGGCG
>Ga0316583_10000541_pt1 | contig 11362 bp, 8 predicted proteins | sample J_170502JBrBrA_D_FD_204513 | JGI IMG/M metagenome (GOLD analysis project Ga0316583, IMG submission 204513) | Rhizosphere microbial communities from salt marsh grasses in Alabama, United States - J_170502JBrBrA | ecosystem: Host-associated > Plants > Roots > Rhizosphere | place: USA: Alabama... | reverse complement strand
CGGTCACCTCTTGAACGGCGTGATCGGAGACGGCCATCCCCGGTTCGACATACCGGCGGGAGTCCGGCAGAATACCCAGCCGTCCCATGCCGGTGTCGACCTTCAAATGGACTTTGAGGCGCCCGCCGCTCTTCCCGATCCGTTCGGCATAGGCCCTGGCGGTATCAAGAGTATAAACGGTCTGAATGAGATCGTGTCGGACGAGGGCTTCGACATCGGAGGGCGGCGTAAATCCGAAAACCAGAACCGGCGCGTCAATACCGGCATCCCGCAGCGCAAGGCCCTCGGGCATCCGGGCCACCCCCAAGGCATCGGCGCCGGTCTCCAGTGCCTGGCGCGCAACCTCCAGCAGTCCGTGCCCGTAGGCGTTGGCCTTGACCGCCACCAGTAGGCGCGCTTCGGGCCGGGTGACCCGCCGCAGTTCGCGGACATTGGCGGCAATAGCATTCAAATCAATTTCAGCCCAAATGAGAGGCGTCTCTGCCATAGGTCGAGTTTCCGATCGAAAAAGTATTGCCGGTTGAGTCGGTTGAGCCGGTTTGGCCCTTTTAGCCGGTTTAGTCCCGCCTCAGGCGGGATTGGATGTTCGGGTGCCGGAACGGGCTCAACGGGCTATACGGACCCAAGCGGCCTACATCATTTCGACGGCACAGGCCATCGACACCCCTCCGCCACCACACAGGGTTGCCAGACCGAGACTCTTACCGCGCTTCTGCAGGCCATGTATCAGGGTCACCATGATCCTGGCACCGGTCGCACCGACCGGGTGGCCCAAACCGATACCCGAGCCGTTGACGTTGGTGATCTCGCGCTTCAGACCGAGTTCCCGTTCACAAGCGATGTACTGGGCGGCAAAGGCCTCATTGACCTCCACCAGTTCGAAATCCGAGATATTTAAACCGCTCCGGCGAAGCAGGTCCCTTACGGCCGGTACGGGCGAGAGCCCCATGACCGACGGGTGACAAGCACCCCGGCCCACGGCCCGGATCTTGGCCAGGGGCCGGATATTGAGATCCGCGGCTTTTTCAGCCGAGAGGATCACCAGCCCGGCCGCCCCGTCGTTAATGCCGCTGGAATTACCGGCCGTCACCTTGCCGATCTTGGGCACAAAGGCGGGCGGCAGCTTTTTCAGGTCCGCCATGGTCAAACCCGGTCGGAAATGCTCATCGTGCTCGAAAACGATCGGTGCGCCTTTTTTCTGCGGTAGCTGCACCGGTACAATTTCGGCCTCGAAGGAGCCGTCACGATTCGCCCGCTCGGCATTGTTCTGACTCCGCAGAGCGACCTCGTCCATTTCTTCGCGGCTGATGTCCAGGTACTGGGCGACAAACTCGGCCGTGTGGCCCATTATATACGGTTTACCCTTGAAAAAACTCAGCGGCGGTTGATCGGCATCCACCGGACCGTCTTCCGGATGCGGAATAATGTGCGAGCCACAGTGCAGAGCACGCATCATGGCATCGACAAACACCTGATCCTGCAGTCGGCACCCCCAACGCGCGGTCGGTACCTCGTAAGGAACACCCGACATGTGCTCGACACCGCCAGCCAAAACGATGTCCGCCATTTCGGCCTGAATCATAGCCATCCCGGAGACGACTGCCTCCATGCCGGATATGCACACCCGGTTGATGGTCACGGCTGGAACCGTGTCCGGAATACCGGCCAGCAGTGCAGCGACACGCGTGACATTGAGGGAATCGGACGGCTCCATACAGCAGCCGTAACGGATGTCATCGATCTGGGACGGTTCGATGCCCGCCCGCTTGATGGCTTCCTGCATCGTCACACAAGCGATTCGCGCAGCGTGGCTGTCGCGCAGCGACCCACCGAATGCGCCGATGGCCGTGCGGCAGGCCGCGGCAATCACAACCTCTTTCATTGTCTTCTCCTTGTCGGTAAAATGATGACATCACCGATATCAAGTGCAACGGTCATAGAGCTTGGTTTTTCATATGAGAAGCGGTCCGCATTTGTCAAGGAATTGCGGAAAAGGGCCATTTATGGATGGGCATGAACTATTTATTGACAAATATTTTCATTCCACATTATTTGACATCAGTGGGCAGTTGAACCTGTTCGACCGAATTTTCAATATCTTGGCATCGTTTTGAATCGGGAGGCGAGGCTGATCATGACAAAAAAATGGGTTTACTTGTTTGACGAAGTCGGTGAGGCCAAGGAATATGTCGGCGGAGACTGGGACAAGGTGCGGGGCCTGTTGGGCGGCAAGGGGGCCAACCTGGCGGATATGGCGCGACTGGGGATACCGGTTCCACCGGGATTCACGGTCACGACCGAAGCGTGTATCGCCTATCTGGACGGCGGCGGGACCCTGCCGCAGGGCATGTGGAAGCAGGAAATCGATGCGATGCACCGGATTGAAGCCGCAACCGGGAAAAAATTCGGCGATGCGAAAAATCCCCTGCTGGTTTCCTGCCGCTCCGGCGCGAAATTTTCCATGCCCGGTATGATGGACACGGTTCTCAATATCGGTCTCAACGACGACACCGCCAAAAGCATGGTCGCCCTGACCGGAGACGAGCGGTTTGTCTACGATGCCTACCGCCGGTTGGTCCAGATGTTCGGCAGCGTGGTCATGGGATTGCCGGACGACATCTTCGAGCAGGTGATCACCGCCGCCCGCAGGCGCGCCGGAGTAAAGACCGATGCCGAACTCACCGCCGAGCACTGGCAAGCCGTCACCCGTGAGTTCAAGGAGATCTACCGGCATCAAACCCATTACACTTTTCCGGCCGACCCGTACGAACAGTTGAAACTGGCCACCGAGGCGGTGTTTAAAAGCTGGAACGGCAAACGCGCCGTGGACTACCGCAATGCGGCCGGTATCGCGCATAATCTGGGAACGGCCGTCAGCATCGTGACCATGGTGTTCGGCAACATGGGCGATGACAGCGCCACCGGTGTGGCCATGACCCGCAACGGTTCCAGCGGTGAAAATCAGCTCGAAGGCGACTACCTGACCAATGCTCAGGGAGAGGACGTGGTGGCCGGCATCCGACTGACCAAAGACCTGAAGGAACTCAAAACCGAGATGCCGGCGGCGTACAGTCAATTTGAAGAGATCACCCGTAAGCTCGAAAAACACTATCGCGAAATGCAGGATGTCGAGTTCACCATCGAGCATGGGAAACTCTGGATGCTGCAAACTCGCGATGGAAAACGCACCGCGCAGGCTGCGGTGCGGATTGCCGTCGACATGGTCGAGGAAGGGTTGATCAGTCGCGAGGAGGCCGTGCTGCGCGTGACGCCGGAGCAGGTGGATTTTTTTATGCATCCCCAGTTCGATCCCGAAGCCACACGGACCGCCCGCGCTGAAGGCCAATATCTCGCCCACGGACTCAATGTGTCCCCCGGTGCGGCTTGCGGCATTGTGGCCTTCACCGCCGATATGGCGGAAACGTGGGCGAAAAAGGACGGCAAGGCGGTCATCATGGTGCGGCCGGAAACCAAGCCGGATGATGTCCACGGCATGCTGGCCGCCGAAGGCATATTGACCAGCCGCGGCGGCCGAACCAGCCACGCCGCCCTCGTGGCCCGGCAGTTCGGCAAACCGGCGGTGGTCGGCGTTTCCAAGCTGAATATCGACCTCGCCAAACGCCGAATGAGCGTCGATGAAACGGTCGTCCATGAAGGCGACTGGATTTCGATCGACGGCTCGGCGGGGGAGGTCTTCCTCGGCAAGATTGCCACCTCGGTGCCGGACATCAAAGATCCCTGGCTGCTGAAACTGCTGTCATGGGCCGACGACTTCCGTCGCCTGGGCGTCTGGGCCAACGCCGACTATCCCCGCGACGCCGAACGCGCCCGCGACTACGGTGCCGAGGGCATCGGCCTGTGCCGCACCGAACATATGTTCTTCGAGTCCGATCGCCTGCCCATCATCCAGAAGATGATCACATCCGATCGGCACCTGGACCAAAAAGAAGCCCTCGATGCCCTGCTGCCCTATCAAAGGGAAGACTTTGCCGGGATCTTTCGGGCCATGAACGGCCTGCCGGTCATTCTCCGCTTGATCGATCCACCCCTGCACGAGTTTCTGCCCAGCCACATTGATCTGATGGACGAGTTGACCGATCTGAAAATTCGTCTGCAGCACGCGACCAATTTGGCGCAGATCGACGACTTGCTGGAGCAGGTGAGAACCAAAGAAGGGATTCTCAAGCGTGTCGAGAGTCTCCGGGAAGCCAATCCGATGCTCGGTCTGCGCGGCGTCCGTTTGGGCATCCACATACCCGAATTGACCTCCATGCAGGTGCGGGCCGTATTCGAAGCGGCCTGCGAAGTGGCCGGGGAAGGCATCGAAGTCCATCCGGAAGTGATGATTCCGCTTACCAGCCACGTGAACGAACTAAAAACGCAGCGCAACATCCTGGAAGCAGAGGCCCGAAAAGTGATGGCCGAACAGGGAGTCGCGGTGGACTACAAATTCGGAACGATGATCGAGATTCCCCGGGCAGCGCTGACGGCCGACCAGATCGCCGGCCAGGCCGAATTCTTTTCCTTCGGCACCAACGATTTGACCCAGACGACCTTCGGCATCTCCCGCGACGATGCCGAAGCCGGATTCCTGGTCGAATATATGGAACAGGAGATCCTGCCCGACAATCCCTTTGCCACCATCGATCGGGATGGGGTCGGGGCCCTGATGGCCATTGCCGTTCAAAAGGGACGCAGCGTTAAACCGGATTTAGAGTGCGGCATCTGCGGAGAGCACGGGGGTGACCCGAAATCGATCCAGGTCTGTCATGAACTCGGCTTGACGTATGTGTCCTGCTCGCCGTTCCGGGTGCCGATCGCGCGTTTGGCCGCCGCTCACGCGGCTTTGAAGGAAATAGAAAGGCCGAAGAGCTATGATTCGTAATGACGAGGTGACGTCATTTGATAACGTGATTCGATAAAATCGATGACATCTTTCAATCCCGCCGCGATAGGCGGGACTAGACCGGCTCAACCGCCTCAAGCGGCCCAACTTAGAATATCTTTTCTCCGGCGCGGCGTCTCTCTTCTTCTTTTTGACGGCGTTCCTTTTCTTCTATTGCAACCATTTTTTCAAGGTTGTCGACATAATAGATGACCAACCGGTATTCTTTGTCGCCGCGCCAGGTTGGAATGATGGAGACCAGGAGCACATCCTGATGATCACGCCAAAAGAAAAACCGCCCTTCTTCCGCGGGTTGATCAATCGCCTGCGGGCTGCCGTATTTTTCTTCCAGCGTTCGGACAATGTCGGAAAGGTCACGGGAGCGGACATGAATAAGAAGCGGTTTTCCGGAGTTGTTTGAAAAGACGAGCTCGACATAGCTAAAGGGCAAGTTTTCTTTGACGGCATAGCGATACATGAGCTTGACGGTGTCGTGCTCGACCCGCTCGCCCGCCGGCGTGTTCAAGCGCTGGTTCAGGTCGTGGAGAATGGGAAATTGGCGCTGCAGAAAACCTTTGGTGTTGAATTCCAGGTCAATGGTGTTGCGGTATGCAATCGCGTCGGGGCCCAGATTCTTCCGCAACCGGTCCCGAAGTGCATCCGAGAAGACGGTTTCGGCTCCGACGTCGAAAAAAGTGATACCTTCCGTCTGGCTCCGGGAATCGTCGGGTGGTTGTTCGTCCGTCGAACAGGAGATCAGCAGGAGAACCGCCACTGCCAACAGGAACGATTGCCGGTATCGACGAGGCGTGGGCGTGCTTCCAAAGATGCGCATGCGTTTTGCTTACCTTCCGATTTTTATTCCTTTTTCAATTCATCTACAGTTTCGCCTTCAAAAGTGCTACCGTCTCTTAATTTGATGACTTCGCCATGGAATGTATTAGCGCCTTCATCGAAAACGACTTTTGCAAAATAACCTTTATATTCCATATTATATCAAGTCAAGGAGGACTAAAGAATGACACCCAACCCCCAGACCTGTCAAGACAGCCCGCGCGTCCCGATGCTCGCTGTCGCTGCAGGGGGCATCTTTTCGCAAAATGACCGCCGCCATAGGCTTCCAGATAAAAATTTTGAGGCTTGAACTTTGATGTCATAACCATTAAACAATCAGTCGACCGAAGTCCGTACAAATCCCTAAGCGCATGCAGGTTAGCGATGAATACCAAAGAAGCCATATTGGCTTTTGCGCAGAGCGAAAAGATCAAGTCCGGTATTATCTGGGTGACCCAAGCGTTGGGGGTGCTCTCCGGCCTGCCGGAGAAGAACCGCAAGAGCGCCGAAAGAATTGCGCATGTGTTTATCGGACTCATGCTCGGCGACGTCCACTTAGCCGTCAAAGTTACCGCCGACCCGACGTGGCGGGATGTCGAGAAAAATATCGACCTGGCGCTCGTCATGCTTGATTCAGGTGTGTCACAGGAAGCCGGGTACCATCTCACGCGCGCCCTGAGCCACGTCACCGACATCGGACAACGGTCGATGAATGAGCTGAGGGACAGGGGGCTTTTGTGAGACCGCGTCCCCGAAAAAATAGAACCCTTCCTTAATAAACGACACCCCTTACTTGCCTTCAGCGGATGGGCGGTTCAAACGACGCACGACGTCCTCGATGTGGAACGGAAAAACGCCTCGTGGCCGGTCGGCGATATAGCGAGCCAGTGTCTTCTCTATAACCGGAAAGGCCATATCTTCCAACGGTATCTCCTCCTCCTCGAACAGCCGCACTTCGAGACTCTCCTTGCCGGGTGAAAAGTTCAACCCGTTCAGCTGCGCCCGGAACATCAGGTAGATCTGGTTGACGTGGCAGATGTTGTAAAGCCCGTAAGGGACCAATTCGCTCAGCGCTGCGCCGGCTTCTTCAAGTGTTTCGCGCCGGGCACCTTCTGTAACCGTTTCGCCGTTTTCAAGGTAGCCGGCCGGAAGCGTCCAAAGACCATACCGGGGCTCGATCGCTCGGCGGCAGAGCAGAATTTTGCCCTGCCACTGTGGAATGCAGCCGACGACCATTTTAGGGTTTTGATAGTGGATCGCGCCGCAGGCAACGCAGCTGTAGCGCGGGCGATCGTCTCCCTCGGGGACCCGCAGGGTCACAGGTGCACCACAATGGCTGCAAAAATTCATCCGTCACCGTCTTGACATCGTTGGGAATGAAAGGGGACTGTCGCGCGCATCAGGGAAATATCCATATGTAATCGGCATCGCTGTTGTCGACGAGGTCCCTTTCGATGCTGCCGGGCACTTCCGGCAGAAAAACCGTCAGGGGAATGGTCATGCGGTTGCTGATCTGGGTGGCGATAGCCTGCTTGCGCACGTGGCCGGTTCCGGCCAGGATGACCATAACCGTGTCCGGATGCTGCGCAATATAGTCGAGCGCCGTGACCGCCATGACCGTGTCCCATACCATCTGGGCCTCACAAAAGTATAAGAAATTCATGTCGCCGTGACCATGGCCGCCGAATGCCTGTCGGATGAAATCCATATATTCCTTGTCCACCCGACAGGCGACGTTGCCCAGATAGCCCTTCTGGTCCTCTGAGAGGGACTGGTAACCTGAACGGGCCACTTGCCGGGTGATGTCGCTCGGAACGTTCAGCCCGATAATTGGAATCCGGTTGTCCCTGGCATACAGCAGAATCGGGCTGTAAAAGGACCACGGAAAACTCCAGTTGGCGTCGTAAATCTTCTCGAACGCCGCTTCATCGATCTTGCCGGCCACCCACAGGTCAAGCTCCGGCTGGCTGTCGCGGCGGAACATTTCCATTCCGACCGCCACCTTCACGCCGGCTTCGTGAAGCATCCGGATCACCTCCAGCTGCATCCGGTGATGGTTCTCATCGGTGTGGTGCTCGCCCACCAGGATGATACGATCTTTTTTGAGCTGCGGAAGCACCTTTGCAAGCGTGGTTTCCGTACCTCGATTAACATCGAAAATCCGCTGATTGACACTTTTATGACTCGCCGTACAGCCGCCGCCAAGCAGTAAAAGGACCAATAAAGTACTGGCGATTCTTTTTCTCATCGGTTTTTGCGCCTCCGTCAAGTGGAAGTAAAATTGGTTTCGACTGTCCCTAATTTGTCAGTAAAAAACCCCCATACGGTATCATGGTTGGAGCCGCCAAGGGTCATCTCTTTACTTTGCCAAGAGAACCGAATTTAAGTCATTGCGTGAACCAGCCGGCCGTTCGGTTTCACCGGAACGCCAGCGATGGATCAAGGGTGAAGCCAGCGTGGGCCAGACGCCTTTGGCCTGATTTTGACCCCGGTTGAACACCAGAAAGCTGTATGAGCCGTAATGGGTAATTTTGCGGGCAACCAGTTCCGCGTATTCGGATGACAGCGGGAAAAAAAGGGCCGTCACCCGCCGGGTCCCACCGGATGGCGTGAACACGCCGAAAAAAACATCCGCCGGGTCCCTGTAGGTCACTCCTTCCAGCTCGAAGGACTGTTTGCTCAAGGTCACCCTTCCGTCCACTGCAGCCAGAAGTTCATTTCTTCTGGGAAGTCCAATCAGCAGAAGGTCGCTTTCTCCGATGGCGGTCACATCGAGCCGATCTTCGGCCACCACCCGGAAGTTCTTTACTCCCAACGACAGCAGCAGCGTATCGGCCGCTTTCTTGATGCCATCCGCAAGGTCAGCGGCCAAAATCACCACGACGGATGGCGCGCTTTTGATCGTGTTGATCGAGGGCGGAATTTCCGATGGATAGAGTCTTCTGAAGAGATCGTAATCCGGATCGACCGTCAATGCGACCGGGCGGTCCGTCGCATTCAGCGCGAAGGGGGTCTTTTCTGCGCCAACGTCGAGTCGTCGGACAATCGCCGCGCCCGCGGAAGACTCCAATACGAGCGACACCTCGAAATCAAAACCTGTCGTCGCCTGTGAGACGGCGCCCGTGACCGACCATCCACTGCCGGCCGGCACAGCGGCCACATCTTCCAGCGCCGGCAGCGGTGCTCCGCTGTTCTCAACCCACTGACGGAAGAACAAGTTCAGGTCTGTGCCGGAGCGGCGCTCGAAGCTCTCGCGCAGCTGCTGCCAGGATGCGGGCCGGAAGAGATACTGTTGATAGATATCTCTCAGAGCACCCCAGAAGGCCTCCTCGCCTATGTGGCGACGCAGCATATGAAAGACCATGGCACACTTGTCGTAGCCGATGACTTTGGTGACGGGGTTGAAACGGCTCTGAAACCGGCGGATCGGAAAATCGTTTTCGGGGGTCACCAGCGTGGCGTAGTTGCGCAGGATCTGCCGGCGATACTCACGCGCCGCCTGATCGGATTCGCGTTCCTTGTATAGATAGTCGGCAACATAGGTGGTCAGGCCTTCGGACCAGTTGCCGTCGGCGCCATCCACGTAGACGCCGTTGCCCCACCAGCAGTGGGCAATTTCATGTCCGAGACTGGTATCGATGATGAATGGCAGCCGCAGAACCCGGCTGCCCAGCAGCGTGTAGGAAGGAAATCCATAACCGGTGGGGAAAAAATTCTCCACCACGGCAAACTTGTCAAACGGGTAAGGACCGAACAAACTTTCGTAAAGCCTCAGATATCGGCCGGTCGCGGCAATATAGGGCCCTGACAGATCGGTGCTCTGCGGAAGAAAATAGGTCGCCGCCGTCACCCGGCCGATGGTTTCTTCACGCACCTGATAGCGGGCCGCGGATAGCGAGAGCCCGCGGACGGGATGGTCGATCGCCCATTTGGAAACGGTTATGTCGCCTTCGGTGCGGCGGCCCAGGCTGCGCCCGGCGGTAACGGCGACCACTCCGGCCGGTGCTTCGACACTCAGCGCGAAGGTGACCCGCTCGGCTTCGAGGTGCGGATACCAGCCGGCACCATACAGAAGCAATGTACCCTGGGGTGAAATGGTGCCGCTCACGCCGTAGCCTGGGTTGTCGGTGTTGGCCGGCATCACCGGGACCGGGTCGTCGAAAACGGCGGCGTATGCCAGGCTGATTTGAAGCGGATCGCTTCTCTCAAATGTGACCGGTTTAAGCACCAAACGGCCGTTTTTAAATGAAAACGGCACCGGCCTGCCATCGACCAGGAGCTTGAGTCCGGTGGCCTTTTCATTTAAAAAAAGCACCACGTCGGCAGGTGCGGCCGGCCCGATTGTAATGGTGTCAAATCCTTCAAGCCGGTTTTCGGCCGGATCCAGGACAATCTTCAGATCGTGGTGTACATCGAGTGCTTCAACCGGAAGTGCAATTAATAAAAAAAAACCGGCCAAGAGCAACGCCGGCCTAATTACATTGTGTTGGAAACTGTCCATAATCCATATCGCTTGACAAATGTCGTCCGTGCCCCGGAAGCGGCACCGAGCGAACATCCGGTTTGTTGTCTAAAATTTAAAACAAGTTAATACGTCACGATCTCTTGTCAAAACCGATTCCTGATTCGATGAGCTGACATCACTTTGCAAAAGTCTTTGACTTGACACGAGGGCATCAAATTTCTTATGACAGACAATCGTCATTGCTGCGAGTGACGCGGCACATCCATCCGAGTTGAAGATCTCTTGAAATTAATCGTGATTTTCCATCGTTGATACCGGCCCCCGGGCACCAACCGTCCGATTATGGTCGCATCGTTGTAACCGTTATGCCCATCAAAAACCAATTTCTTGAAGAAAGGAGCAACCGTAATGAGTCAGACCGAAAAAAACTTGTGGGATGCATTTGCTGGTGAGTCTCAGGCCAACCGAAAATACCTGGCATTTGCCAAAAAGGCGGATAAAGAGGGGTACGCTCAGGTGGCCAAACTCTTTCGCGCCGCCGCCGAGGCCGAGACGGTGCACGCCCACACTCACCTGCAGACCCTCAAAGACGTCAAGTCGACCGCGGAGAACCTGAAAACCGCAATTGACGGTGAAACCCACGAATTCAAGAGCATGTACCCCGAAATGATCGAAACGGCCAAGAAAGAGGGAAACAAGACCGCCGAACGCAGTTTCACCTATGCCAACGAGGTCGAAAAAATTCACGCCGCGCTTTACCAGAAAGCCCTTGACCAAATGGACAAACTCGAGGAAGCGGACTACTACATCTGCTCAGTTTGCGGTTACACCTGCGAAAACCAGCCACCGGATGTCTGCCCGGTCTGCGGCGCATTGGCCAAGGCCTTTTTCAAAAGCGAGTAACCCTTGATGCTGAGCGTTGGAGGCCCCTCCAACAGCTCTGACCGACCACCTCGTCCCGCCCGCCACCGTCCTGAATTCACGCCGGTGGCGGGTCGTTTTTCATTCTTTTCTACGAACCTTGATTCCGACGGCATCAGTATTTATGTTATCAGCCATATTTAAGTTTAGTAAACCGCCAGCGGAAAGATCAAATGCCAAAATCAACCTCCCGTCCAACCAGTACGGTTCAGCAGTCGACCCTGATCGGTGTAGCGGTGCTTTGTCTTGCCGTGGGG
>Ga0316583_10000540_pt1 | contig 11369 bp, 7 predicted proteins | sample J_170502JBrBrA_D_FD_204513 | JGI IMG/M metagenome (GOLD analysis project Ga0316583, IMG submission 204513) | Rhizosphere microbial communities from salt marsh grasses in Alabama, United States - J_170502JBrBrA | ecosystem: Host-associated > Plants > Roots > Rhizosphere | place: USA: Alabama... | reverse complement strand
ACGGGCACCAACCCCGAGGAGCTCATCGCAGCCGCGCACGCCGGGTGCTTCTCCATGGCGCTCTCCCACGGGCTGGCTCAGGGAGGCCACACGCCCACGAGCGTCCGCACCACCGCCAAGGTCCACATCACGGGGGGGGAAGGCATCACGCTCATCGAGCTGGTGTGTCGGGCCACCGTCCCCGGAATTTCCGCAGAGGAGTTCGGGAAGGCCGCCGACGAGGCCAAGGTGGGGTGCCCGGTGTCCAAGGCGCTGGCCGCCACGAAGATCACGCTGGACGCGGCGCTGGAAGGCTGAGGAAGGTCCACCGCGGCCGGTGGCGGAGGGGAACGCGCCGGTGGCCGTGGGCCAGCGCAGCGCTCGCGAACGACGCGGTAGAGGTGCGCGCGGGCGGATAGGACCCGCGACGGAGCCCCGAAGGGGGCCCTTGTGGGTGCGCGGGGTGGCTCCGATACTGCGGTCATCATGACGACCCTGCTGTGGATTGTCGGGGCCACCCTCGCCACGTCCTTCCTCTGCTCCACCCTCGAAGCCGCCTTTCTCTCGGTGACGTCGGCCCACATCGCCATGATGCGGGAGGAGGGTCAGTGGGCGGGCGAGTGGCTCTTCCGGGCTCAGAAGAAGATCGACGAGCCCATCGCCGCCATTCTGACGCTCAACACCATCGCGAACACCATGGGCGCCGCCCTCGGGGGCGCCGTGGCGGCGCGCGTCTTCGGCAGCGCCTGGATGGGGCTCTTTTCCGCCGCCCTCACCTTTTCGGTGCTGATCTTCGCGGAGATCGTTCCCAAGACGCTGGGCGCGACGTACTGGGCGTATCTGGCCAAGCCGGCGGCGTACGTACTGAGGGGGATGATCGTCCTGATGAAGCCCATCCTCATTCCCCTCGGGCTCATCGCGCGTCTCCTGAGCCCGTCCACCGAGCGGCCCACGGTGAGCCGGGCGGAGCTCGACGTGCTCGCCGCGATCGGTCGCCGGGAAGGCACCCTGGACGAGAACGAGTGGCAGGTCGTGACCAACGTCATCCACCTCCAGGAGGTGACTGTGGGTGAGGTCATGACGCCCCGCACCGACATGGTCGCCGTCCCTTCCGACGCCACGGTGGAAAGCGCGAAGGAGATCATGCTCGACAAGGGACACCTGCGCCTTCCCGTGTACGAGGAGAGCGTCGATCGCATTGTGGGGGTGATCCTCGCGCGCGACCTGTGGCGGGCGGATCGCGACGGGGTCACACACGTGTCGAGCATCACCCGGCCGGTTCCCTTCGCTCCGGCGTCGAAGCCCGTGGAGGATCTCATCCCGGAGATGCGCCGGCATCGCACCAAGCTCGCCATCGTCGTGGACGAGTTCGGCGGCACCGCCGGCCTCGTGACGCTGGAGGACCTCATCGAGGAGATCATCGGCGAGATCCAGGACGAGCACGAGAGCGACGAGCCCGTGGATTTCCACGAGCTGGCAGGCGGGCGGGTCAGGGTGTGGGGCGGCGTGGCGTTGCGCGAGGCCAGCGAGCGCCTGGGCTTCACTCCCGCCGAGGACGAGGAGGAGGGTTTCGACTCTCTGGGGGGCTTCGTGTTCGGGAGGGTGAACCGGATCCCCGTGGTCGGGGATCAGGTGGAGGTGGAGTCCGGAAGCCTGCGTGTCGTGCGCATGCGCGGGCGCAGGGTCGAGTACCTGGTCTTCATTCCGCGGATGGGGGAGTAGCGGCCGTCCGCTCCTCCACGGGCGCCGTTCGGGGGGCCGAGTGGCTCCGACGCTCCTCGAGCCAGAAGGAGATGGCCAGGAGGATCGCGCCGCACGTGATGGCCGAGTCCGCCACGTTGAAGATGGGGAAGTTCGAGAAGCCCAGGTTGATGGGACCGATGAAGTCCACCACACCCCTGCTCCAGCGGAGCCGGTCGTAGAGGTTGCCCAGCGCGCCGGAGATCACCAGGCAGATGGAGAAGATCCTCAGGTAGTCGCTCCTCGACGCCTGGCGCAGCAGCAGCGTGAGCAGCGCCAACGCGACCAGGGTGACCGGGACGAAGAACCAGCGCGAGTCCGCGCCCAGGTGGATCCCGAAGGCCGCACCCTTGTTGTAGGCCAGCGTGAGAGGGACGAGGCCGCCCAGCGTCTCCCCGTGGTGCTCGACCAGAGCGGACATGGCCCAGCGCTTGGTGACGAGATCCAGGGCCATCACCACGGGGAAGACCGTGGCGAACATGGTCAGCTTGGATCGCACGAGGCAGTCTCTCCGGATCGAGGCGAAGGGCACGAGCGAGCGGCCGAAGTGTCGCCACGCGCGACCGCCTGCGCCAGTCTACGCGGGACCTCGGAGGAACGTTCCGGAAGGTGTGGGAAGCCGGAGGCCACGGCGCGAAACGTGCGGGCCCGGCGCCGACCCGCGTCAGCCCGCGCCGGCGGCCTCGAGACGCATCACCAGCGCGGCGGCCTTCGCGTGCACCGTCGGCTCCAGGGCGGCCGACGGATCCATGACCAGTACCCGTTGGGCCTCTTCCAGGGCCATGCCCGGGCGCCCGGTGTCCTCGTAGAGATGGGCGAGCTCGTAGCCGTAGTCCGGCACGGAGGGCGCCTCCTCCGCCGCATACGCGAGGTTCTGCTCCGCCGCGCTCCAGCTGGCCCGCTTCAGGATGCCGCCGCCCAGCAGGTGCGTCGCCAACCAGCGCGTGACCCTGTCCATGCGCATGACGCCGGCCTGGAGGCGTCCCATGAGGTGATGGGCGCCCACATGCTCCGGGTCCATCGCGAGGATCGCCTGGAGCTGATCGTACAGGGCCGAGGCGGCCCGGACCTTCGCTCGTCCCCCTTCTCTTTCGGCCTCCAGGCCCAGGACCACCGCCAGGGCATATCGGCGCTCCACGCTCCCGGGGTCCTCGCCCACCGCTTCCCGGGCGACCGTGTCCGCGGCGGAGAGGAGACACTCCGGCGCATATTCGTGGGTGCCGCCGGAGGCCGCGTAGGTGAGGCGGCGCACCGAATTGCGCGACTCGGGGCCCGACCACCGAGCGGAGGTCCCGTCGACCCCGGAGAAGCCGAGGATGGAGTCGGCGACGGCCCTGCAGTCGTAGGACGCCGCGGGGCTCGCCCGGCCACCTCCCGACACGACGAGGGGGACGAGCACAGAGGTGACGAGAGAGAAGCGGTGTCCGATCATCGATGTCGCCGCCGCGCCCGTGCAGGCGCGGTCCTTGAGGTGATACGTGGCACCGCCCGAAGGGACTGATACACGGAAGCGGAGTAAAGTTGCTGCGTCGTGGTGGAAGGGGCGCCCGGACGCTCCCGGGGGACCGTCGCGAGCCCCGCATCGATGCCCGCCGCACCCGGTCCCGCGCGCCTACCGGCAGACGGGTTTCCTTCCAGGCGTCCGCCCCCCAGCTTGTCGGGACTGGACGCGACGTGGACGGGATCGGCGCGGGGCGAGCTTGGGTCGCCGATCTCCCAAGGAGGGCCTGGTCATGACTCGGACGATGTCGGCGGCGCTGGCGCTGGCCGCGATGTGCGCTCTTCCCCTCGGTGGTGCCGCCCAGCAGAAGCGGCCCATGACCTTCGAGGACTTCATCGGCTTTCCGGTGCCCGGCGCTCCGCAGATCGCGCCGGACGGCAAGGCGGTGGTCTACACCGTCACCACGTACTCGCTGAAGGACAACAAGGGAACCACGCGCATCTGGATGGCCCCGCTGGACGGTGGAGCACCGGCGCGCGAGCTCACCGCCGGGCCGGGCTCCGACAGCGATCCTCGCTGGTCGCCGAACGGCTCCGAGCTGGCGTTCGTGTCCACGCGCTCGGGGACGCCCCAGGTCTGGGTCCTCCCCATGGCGGGCGGCGAGGCGCGGCAGGTGACCGATCTGAAGACCGGAGCGTCGAGTCTCGTGTGGGCGCCCGACGGCCGCACGATCTACTTCGTGAGCGACCTCGAGTGGCCCCCGAAGTCGAAGCTCGACAGCCTCGAGGACGGCTACCCCACCGACGCCCGCATGTGGGACCACCTCCTCTACCGGCACTGGAACGAGTGGCGCTCGGGGCTGCGCGAGCACCTGTTCTCGGTGCCTGTCGCCGGCGGAGCGTCGAAGGACCTGACGCCCTGGGACCGGGACGTTCCCACCATCACGCTGCCCGGCGACGGCGACGTCTCGGTGGCTCCCGACGGATCGGAGATCGCGTTCACCATGAACCCCGACTCCGTCGTGACCGTGGGGACCAACAACGACATCTTCGTCATGCACCCCGACGGGACGGGCCGTCATGCCGTCACCACGAACAGGGGTGACCAGAACACACCGAGGTACGCCCCCGACGGGCGCTATCTGGCCTACCTGTCTCAACCCACGCCCGGCTTCGAGGCGGACCGGACCCACCTCATGATCCTGGACCGACAGTCCGGGACGGCCACGGACCTGACCCCGGACTGGCCGCTGTCGGTGGGCGGGATCGTGTGGGCTCCCGACTCCAGGGCGATCTACGCCACCGTGGAGGAACGCGGCCGGGTGGGCGTCTACCGCATCGGCGTGCCCGACGGCGCGCGCACGCGCGTGCTCTACGGCGGCACCGTGGGTGCGTTCTCCCTGGGGCCCCAGGGGCGCACGCTGGCGTACGTCCACTCCACGGCCGACCGTCCCCAGGAGATCTTCGCCGCCGGCAGTGACGGCTCCGCGGTGCGCCAGCTCAGCCACCTCACCGACAAGGTGGTCGTGGGCCTGGACATGAAGCCCGCGGAGGACTTCGCGTTCGTGGGCGCCGACGGCGACTCGGTGCACGGCTTCCTCATCAAGCCGCCGGGCTTCGATCCGGCGAAAAAGTACCCGATGGTGTACCTCGTCCACGGTGGTCCCCAGGGAGCGTGGTTGGACGAATGGCACCCCCGCTGGAACTACCAGATGTTCGCGGAGCCGGGCTACGTGCTCGCCGCGGTGAACTTCCACGGCTCCACCGGCTACGGCCAGGCCTTCACGAACTCCATCTCTCGGCACTGGGGCGACCGTCCGTACGAGGACCTCATGAAGGGCGTGGACGCCGTGCTCAAGCAGTACCCGTTCATCGACTCGAACCGGATGGGCGCTGCCGGGGCGTCCTACGGCGGGTACATGATCTACTGGATGGAGGGCCACACCCAGCGCTTCAAGGCGATGGTGGACCACGACGGCGTGTTCAACACGGTGAGCATGTTCGGCTCCACCGAGGAGCTCTGGTTCCCGCTCCACGAGTTCGGCGGCAACCCCTACGGGAGCGCGCGGGACCTCTACGAGAAGTGGTCTCCGCTGAACTTCGTGAAGAACTGGAAGACGCCCATGCTCATCGTGCACTCGCAGCACGACTACCGCCTGGACCTGTCGCAGGGCCTGCAGGCGTTCACCGCGCTGCAGCAGATGGGCGTGCCGTCGCGCTTCCTCTACTTCCCCGACGAGTTCCACTTCGTGACGAAGCCCCGGGACCGCCGGCTCTGGTGGGCGACGGTCCTGGATTGGCTGGGGAGCTACCTGCATCCGGAGGGAGTGGCCGGATCACGTTGAGCACCGGAAGGAGAACGCCATGTCCGACAAGCACTCCCTCGCACCGGCGACGAAGAAGGAGATCGAGGCCGCCCGCGCCACGGGCCAGGTGATCGGGTTCGCGCAGGGCGTCGGCGCCGCCCTGCTGGTGGGCGTCGCCCTGAAGTTCCTCGGGTGGATCCCCTTCATCGCGGTCGGCGGCGCGGTGGTCTACGTAGGATACAGGCTCCTCTTCCGCCGCAAGGGAAAGGGAAAGGAGGAGAAGGCGGAGGAGTAGGAGGAGGAGTAGACATGCTCCCCTCCCCCCCTTCCCCGCCCTCGTCGATCCGCCGCCCGTCGAAGCGCGGAAGAAGAGCGTCGGCCGGCGACTCCACGGGGTGGTGACCCGGCGTGATGGAAGGATCACCACATCTGTCGTCATGGTATCCGCAAGGCGATGCGATCTCGAGGCATGGTGCCGATGACGATGGATGTCGGCTTCACTGCCTGGGGCGCTCGACGAGTCGTCCTTGTTTCCCCCGAGAACCAGGTCACGGAGCTGCCCACCATGTTGAAGCGCGTCCTCTCGAGCCCCCGGTCGCTGAGCCTGGGGCTCGCCGCCGCCCTCCTCGTCACCGTCGGCGCCGGCCCGGCGGGCGGTCCGCCGATGAAGCCGGACATGCTGGCCGGCCTCGTGTGGCGGAACATCGGCCCGCTGCGCGCCGGCCGTGTGGCCGCCGTCACCGGCGCCATCGGTGAGCCGGGGGTGTTCTACTTCGGCTCGCCCGAGGGCGGGGTCTGGAAGACCACCGACGCCGGCGTCACCTGGAACGAGATCTTCGACAATGTGCCCGGCGTTTCATCGGTGGGTGCCATCGAGGTCGCACCGTCCGACACCAGCGTCATCTACGTGGGCACGGGGGACATCATCACCGGCGGAGCCATCGACGAGGGGAACGGCGTCTACAAGTCGACGGACGCCGGCAGGACGTGGACGCACATGGGGCTGGACTCCACCAAGCAGATTCCGTCCATCGTCGTAGACCCGGCCGATCCGGACATCGTCATGGTGGCGGCGCTGGGAGATGTCCACCACAAGAGTCCGGAGCGCGGCGTCTTCCGCTCCACCGACGGAGGCAACACGTGGACCCGGACGCTCTTCGTGAGCGACAAGGTCGGCGCAGAGAAGCTCACCTACGCGCACGACGAGCCGCAGGTGATCCTGGCCACCACCGAGGAGCACTACGTGGAGCCCGGCTCGACGGCTCGCGGCGCCTTCGGCGGGCCCACGGGCACACACCTGTTCAAGTCCACGGACGAGGGCGTCACCTGGCACGAGATCACCGGAGGCGGGCTCCCCGAGCTGAGCGGCCGCACCTCGGTGGCCGTGGCCAACCACACCGACGCCCGGCGCATGTTCATCATCGGGAACTTCGGGCTCTACCGCTCGGACGACGGCGGCGCCCACTGGCGCCGGATGGATCCCGACGACTCGCGCATACGCAACGGGCAGGGCGGTTACAACTGTGGCGTGTACGTCGACCCGGAGAACCCGGACATCGTGTACACGGTGAACACGTCGAGCTACGTCTCGCACGACGGGGGCAACACCTTCACGGGCTTCAAGGGCGCCCCCGGCGGCGACGATCCGCAGCAGCTCTGGATCGACCCCACCGATGGCCACCGGATGCTGCTGGGCATGGACCAGGGCGGCACGGTGTCCCTGAACGGGGGCCGCACGTGGAGCACCTGGTACAACCAGTCCACCGAACAGGTCTACCACCTCTCGGTGGACAACTCGTACCCGTACTGGGTATACGCGCCGCAGCAGGACGCCGGCGCCATCCGCGTGCGGAGCCGTGGCAACTTCGGCGAGATCACGCCGCTGGATTGGGATCCCGTGGGTGGCTGGGAGTGGGGCACGATCGTCGCGGATCCACTCAACCCACGCATTGTATACGCCAGCGGGTCGGGGATCCTGAAGATCACCTATCCCAGCGAGCAGGTGATCAACGTCAGCCCGGCCCTGGATCCGAGCCTCCACCTGCGGCAGACGTCCACCAATCCGCTGGTCTGGGCACCCTGGAATCAGCATGAGCTGCTGGCCGGATTCCAGTTCCTGATGGCCACGACGGACGGCGGCGTGCACTGGCGGAAGCTCAGCCCCGACCTGGGCTACCCCAAGGGAGTGACGCCGCCGCCGGAGTCACAGGCATTCGGGCGGCGAGGGCGCGGCGGCGGCCCCCGGGGCCCCAGGCCCGGCATGATCGAGGCGATCTCGCCGTCCACGGTGTCGCCGGGCCTGATCTGGGTGTCCACCAACAACGGCCTCATCAAGCTCACCCGCGACGGCGGCAAGAGCTGGGAGGACGTGAGCATCCCCGACCTCCCACACCGCGAGGACGCCGACCTCGACGCCATCGACGCGTCGCACCAGAACCCCGGCGAGGCGTACGTCGCCGTGGACATGCACACCCTGGGCGACTACGCGCCCTACTTCTACCGCACCCGGGACTACGGCAAGACGTGGACGAAGATCGTCGACGGCCTGCCCACGGACGACGTGAACGGCAGCTTCGCGCGGGTGATCCGCGCCGACACGAAGAAGGCCGGGCTCCTGTTCGCCGGGACCGAGAGCAGCATGTACGTGTCCTTCGACGACGGCGGTCACTGGCAGTCGCTGCGCCTCAACCTCCCCATCACGTCGTACCGCGACGCGGTGATCAAGGGCAACGACCTGGTGGTGGGCACGTACGGCCGGGGCATCTGGATCCTGGACGACATCTCCCCGCTGAGACAGATGACAGCGGCGACGGAGGAGGCGGGCGCGCACCTGTTCAAGCCGGGGGAGGCCGTGCGCGTGCGGCGGAACGTGAACCAGGACACGCCCTTCCCGCCCGAGGTGCCGCACTCGCTGAACGCGCCGCCGGGAGCCCTCGTCTACTACTCCCTGGGAGCGAAGCCGTCGGGGGTCATCAGCCTCGAGGTGCTCGACGCCCAGGGGCATGTGGTACGCCACTTCTCCAGCGCACCCATCACGCCCGTGCCGGAGGCGGCGCACCCGCCGGAGCCGAACTTCTGGCTGGCGACGCCTCGGCCCATGCCCACCGCCATCGGCCTCAACCGCATGAACTGGGACCTGCGCTACGACGATCCGCCGGCGTTCTCGCACTCGTTCCGCATCAACGCCGACCCGGGGCTGACACCGGCGTCACCCCAGGGTCCGCTGGCGCTGCCCGGCACGTACACGTTGCGGCTCACAGTGAACGGGAAGCGGTACTCTCAGCCGCTGACGGTGGTCAACGACCCGCGCTCTCCGGCCAGCGCCGCCGATCTCCGCGCCCAGCACGCCCTGCAGATGGAGGTCTACGACGGCGCACGGGAGGCATGGAACGGCTACCACGCCGTCGCCACCGTGCGCACGGCGGTGGAGAAGGTGGCGTCGGGAAGCGCGCCGGCGCCGGTCACCGCGGTGGCCGCGACCCTCGTGGCCAGGCTCGACTCCCTGAGCGGTGGCTCGGGTGGGGGCCGCCGATTCGGAGGCTTCTTCCGTCGCTTCGGCCGCAGTGGCCCGCCCGACTTCCGGGCCCTCAACGGCTCGTTGGTGCGGGAGCTCGAGGCGCTGGACGGCGGCGACATGGCGCCGACGCCGTCCATGCAGGCGGCCTACACATCCGTCTGTCACGAGCTGGCCGGGGCGGTCACGAGCTGGCATGGACTGGTGGCGAAGGACCTGCCCGCATTGAACGCGATGCTGACCAAGGCCGGTCTGGCGGCCGTGCCGGTGCCGTCGGAGGAGCTCTCCGTGCCGGGGTGCTGACACCCCTGTCCGGAGACGACGGGCCCCCACGACCCCGGGGTCGTGGGGGCCCGGACGCAGCGGGGGATGCTCCGATGCGGCCTGGCCGAGCCGTCGAGGGGTGATCGGGACGTGAACCCGTCTCGCGCCGACGCCCGGCTGTCCCTGGCGCCTCGTCTTGACGTGGGCGCGTCGGGCCCGGTATAGGTCCCCGAGACGTTTCCCCCTCGGCGCGTGCCTGCCCTTCCCTGCCTGCCCCGCAAGCGCGCACCACCGGAGCCTCACGACATGCACATCCGCACGCATCGCTTCACGTCCGTCCTCGTCGGCGCGCTCCTGCTCACGCCGGTGGCCGTGGCCGGCCAGGAGGCCGGGGCAGCGTCCTCGGGCAACGCCTTCCCCCCCGACTCGACCGTCCTCTCGATCCTGAAGGAGCGCGTCGCGCAGCATCGGAGCGCCGGCATTGTCGTGGGACTCCTGGAGCCCGACGGCCGCACTCACATCCTGGCCTGGGGGGATCCGGGACCCGGTCAGCCGCCCCTGGACGGCAACTCGGTCTTCGAGATCGGGTCCATCACAAAGGTCTTCACAGCCACCGTGCTGGCGGAGATGGTGTTGGACGGGGAGGTCTCCCTGGACGATCCCGTGCAGAAGTACCTGCCCCCGAGCGTGCACATGCCCACTCGCGACGGAAAGCAGATCACGTTGGGGAACCTGTCCGAGCAGAATTCGGGGCTTCCGCGCATGCCCACGAACTTTCACCCCAAGGACCCGTCCAACCCGTACGCGGACTACACCGTGAAGGACCTGTACGCCTTCCTCTCGGGATACCAGCTGACTCGTGACCCCGGCGCGAAGTTCGAGTACTCGAACCTGGGCGTTGGGCTCCTGGGTCAGGTGCTCAGCCTGCGGGCGGGCATGTCCTACGAGGAGATGATGCGGGAGCGTGTATGGAAGCCTCTGGGCATGATGGAGACCGGCATCACCCTAACGCCGTGGATGAAGCAACACCTGGCCCTGGGCCACGACGACAAAGGGAAGGTGGTGCCGAACTGGGATGTGGGTGCCCTCGGCGGTGCGGGCGCCATCCGGTCCACGGCGGTGGACATGCTGAAGTTCCTGTCGGCAAACGTGCACACGGAGACCGGCCCTCTGGGCAAGGCGATGGCCTTCGCGCACCAGGAGCGCGCACCGGCGGGTGCGCCGAACCTGAAGATCGGCCTGAACTGGATCAGCCTGCACGCGGGCTCCGACACCATCGTCTGGCACAATGGCGGCACCGGGGGCTACCGGACCTTCGCCGGCTTCGTTCCGTCGCGTGACATCGCCGTGGTGGTGCTCACCAACAGCGGCGGACAGGGTGCCGACGACATCGGCCTGCACCTGCTCCGGCCCGCGATCCCCCTCGCTCCTCCCCCCGCTCCGCGGAAGGAGTACAAGGCCATCGACGTCTCGAAGGACGTGCTCGCCAGGTACGTCGGCACCTACGAGCTCGCGCCGCAGTTCCACATCGAGGTCACGCTGGAGGGGGATGCTCTCTTCGAGCAGGCGACGGGCCAGGGGAAGCTCCGGCTGTGGCCCTACACGCAGCGGGACTTCTTCATCAAGGAGGTCGATGCCCAGATCACCTTCGAGACCGACGACTCGGGAGCGGTGGTGCGGATGGTCCTGCACCAGAACGGCCGGGACGTGCCGGGAAAGAAGGTGCGGTAGGACGGAGCGGTTGCGTCTCCTGTCCCTCGGATGCGAACGCCGGGTGGGGAGCGAAGGGAGGGCTGTCGGTGGCGACCACCTCGGCGCTCCCGCCCCCGCGGAGGTCTTCCACCGGGAGTCCGGGATCAGCGTGGTGACGGCGGTGGAGGCGGCGGAGAGGCTTCTGTACCGAGATCGTCGGATCCCGCCGGGACCGGTGTCGTCGTCATCCTGAGAACGAGCATCCCCAGCGCACCGGCGAGGAGCGACGACAGGAGGATGCCGACCTTCGCATGCCCCACCAGGACCGGGTCGCTGAAGGCGAGCTCGTTGACGAAGAGGGAGACGGTGAAGCCGACGCCGGCCAGCAGCCCCACCCCGCCCACCTGCCCCCAGCGCACCCCCTCGGGAAGCGA
>Ga0316583_10000539_pt1 | contig 11372 bp, 13 predicted proteins | sample J_170502JBrBrA_D_FD_204513 | JGI IMG/M metagenome (GOLD analysis project Ga0316583, IMG submission 204513) | Rhizosphere microbial communities from salt marsh grasses in Alabama, United States - J_170502JBrBrA | ecosystem: Host-associated > Plants > Roots > Rhizosphere | place: USA: Alabama... | reverse complement strand
CAAATAATATCGATACCTGCGACAACCTGCACTTCTAATTGAGTTTAATGTAAGATTTTAAAAAGGGGGGAGTTTTCCCCCCTTTTCTTTTTTGAAGCAACAACCGCTCACATTTTGAAAACGGTCAATCCGTATTGTGCGGGATTTCCGGTGTTGTGACGGAAGGATTTATTCTGCACGCGCCGTCGCGTTTACAGTCGGTTTGTATTGCCAGCCGCCGCCGAGGGCTTTGTAAAGGGCCACCAGATTGGTGGAAACGGTGCTGGTGCTCTGTACCAGTGCGTCTTCGGTGGCGTAGAGAGCACCCTGGGCCTGAAGTACATTTAAAAAGTCGGTCTGCCCCTCGGTGTAAAGGGTTTCGGCCAAGGCTACGGCCTTGCGATTGGCGACGACAGCGGTTACCAGCGCCTCTCGATGCGCCTGTTCCTTGGCGGATGCGATCAGGGCATTTTCGACCTCCTGGAGGGCGGATAACACCGTTTGACGATAGGTGATGACTTCCTGCTCCTGCAACGCTTTTTGCAACTCCACACCGGCGCGGATACGGCCGCTTTCAAACAAACGCCAGCTCAATGATGGACCAAAAGACCAGAATCGATAGGCCCAGTCGAACCAGGAACTGAATTTCCCGGATTGATAGCCCGCCGAACCGGCAATGGTGAACTTGGGAAACAGTTCAGCCGCAGCCACGCCAACGCGTGCCGTAGCCGCATGGATTTGTGCTTCCACCCTGCGGATATCCGGCCGCCGGCGCATCAGTTCGGAGGGTACGCCGGCAGGCACCTCCGGCGGAGCGCTAGGAATGGTTCCCGTTGGAGATAGTTCTGCTGCCAAAGATACCGGTGGTTCACCTAAAAGAATACTCAGGCTGTAAATCGCCTGTTGGACCGATGACTCCAGTAAGGGGATTTGAGCGGCGGTGGTGGCGCTTTGGGCCTCGGCGTTGGCGACATCCAGACCGCTGACAAATCCACCTTCGAACCGCTGCCGGGTCAGTTTTGCGCTGTGCCGCTGAGCCTCAAGGTTCTTTTGGGTAATGACGATTTGCTGCTGGAAGGCACGCAGGTTTATATAGTTTCGCGCTACTTCGGCTGTCAAGCTCACCAGAACATCCCGCCGGGTCTCGACGGCCGCTTGAAGATCGGCGTCGGCAGCTTCCAGATTCCGCCTCTGCCCGCCGAAAATATCGATTTCCCAACCGGCGTCGAAACCGGCCTGGTATTGATCCACGCTGGAAGAACCCGTTCCACTCGCGGCGGAAAATCGGCTACGCTGATAAGAACCCGAGGCATCGAGCGTCGGACCCAAACCCCCGGCGGCTACGCCTTTGGCTGCTCGGGCCTCCCGAATGCGGGCCTCGGCCAACTTGAGATCAAGATTGGAAGAGACGGCTCGGTTTATGAGCGACGTTAAGATGGGATCTTGAAAAAGCGTCCACCAGTCGGCCAATTCCCGGCCACCGGGTGTTTTCGGGTGCTCTGCGGGTTTGGCGGTGGGGCCGGCCCAGCCGGCGGGCACCGATACCTGCGGCCGGTGAAAATCGGGACCCACTGCGCAGCTGTATATCATGACCACACCGAAACAGGCCGTCAGGACCAGTAAGCGTTTTGCGAGATGACGTAAACGACTGGCTTTCGGAAATTCTCTAAAAGACTCCTTGCGCGAGATTTTGAAATCTATCGATGACGCGTAACCCATATGAAACATTGCTATTTCCTTTATTTGAAAGACGCTTATTCGTAGCGCAAGGCCTCGATGGGATCCATGAGCGAGGCCTTCCAGGCCGGATAAAATCCAAAGACAATGCCGACACCGGCAGAGACCGCTACGGCGGCAATAATCGCCGTAACAGAGGTTTCCACCGGCCAGTGAAGGAACAGTCGGACCAAATATGAGCCGCCGTGGCCCAGAAGAATTCCCAAGGCCCCGCCGACCAGGCAGAGGACCACGGCTTCCACCAGAAACTGCCGCAGGATGTCGCGGCTTCGAGCGCCCACGGCCATACGCAAACCGATCTCGCGGGTCCGCTCCGTAACCGAAACCAGCATGATATTCATGATACCGACGCCGCCCACCACCAGAGAGATCATGGCCACACACAGCAAAAGATTGGTCATCATGGTCGTGGTGGACGAAAGGGTGTTGGTCATCTCCGTCATGTCGCGAATGCTGAAATCATCCGGCTGGCCCGGGCGAATATGGTGACGTTCGCGCAGCACTGCGGTGATCTGGCGTATCGCAGCGGGAATGTCAGCCGTGCTCCGCGCCGCCGCCAGGATATGATCGATACTGGCAAAACGGACCGGCATGGGATTGTCGGCAGCCTGGATTTCCGACCGCTCCGGGTAGAGGCTGGGTTGGCCGCCCGGGTAAAGGTTGCTCAGCGTATTCACCGTGCTGCTTGAAGAACTGCTCGACGAACTCTGGTTGGTGTTTTCGAGTGCGGCGCCCGTCACCCGGTATTTGATAGTGGTCCACGGCGCGATGATGATGTCGTCCTGGTCCATGCCCATCATATTGGCGCCTTTGGTCTTCAACACGCCCACAACCCGGAAGGAAACGTTCTTGATGCGGATCTCCTTTCCTAAGGGTGATTCTCCCTGAAACAGCTCACGCACCAGCGTCTTTCCCAGTATGCAAACCTTGTTGGAGTTGAGTACATCGCGATTGGTAATGCTTTCTCCCTCCTCGATGGTCCAGTTCTGCACGTCCAGAAATGCCGGTGAAACGCCGTCGATGAACGTCGGCACCCAGTTGCGGTTTCCGTAAACCACCTGGGCCCGGGTATGGACAAGGGGAGAAGCGTTACGAACGGCCGGGCATTCCCGTAAAATGGCCTCGCAGTCATCCGGAGTGAGGCTGATGCCGCTTCCCGCTCCGAAGGTCACGCCGCCGCTTGAAGCCGCACCGGGTCTTATATTCAGGACATTGGCGCCCATGCTGGAAATCGCCTTTCGAATGGCTCCCGAGGAACCGGCGCCGATCTCCATCATGGCGATGACGGCGCCGACACCGATCACGATGCCCAATGTGGTCAGCATCGCCCGCATCGGGTTGCGCCGAAGGGCTTTTATGGCTGTTTGAATGATGCGGTAGCCTTTCATTTTGCTTCCTTTTCTTTTTCCGGCGAAATTCCGGATTTTGCCGGAGCTTCATGGGGCTCGGCCACGCCGCTAAATGCACCGTCAACAATGACACCGTCGTGGATGTGGATGATGCGCCCGGCGTGCCGCGCCACTGCGGGGTCGTGGGTGACCATAATGATGGTAATACCTTCCTTTTGATTGAGTTGCCGGATCATTTCCAGAACCTCCTGGCTGGTGCGAGAATCGAGGTTGCCGGTGGGTTCGTCGGCAAGCAGCAAAGAGGGTCGGTTGACCAATGCCCGGGCGATGGCCACCCGTTGCTGCTGGCCGCCGGAAAGGCGCGACGGTTCATAATTGATGCGTTCCTGCAGACCGACGCGGCCCAGCATCTCCGTGGCCCGCTGCCGGGCATTACGATCTGAAATGTGACCGGCCGAGTACAACAACGGCATGGCCACATTATCCAGGGCGCTGGTACGCGGCAGAAGGTTAAAATTCTGGAAAACAAATCCCAGTTTGCGGTTGCGCAGCAAAGCGCGCTGGTTGGCGGAAAGTTGGGCCACTTCTTCACCGTCAAGCCAATAAGATCCCGAATTGGGCCTGTCAAGACACCCCAGGATGTTCATTAGCGTACTCTTACCTGACCCGGAAGAACCCATCAACGCCACCATTTCACCTTGTGCCACCGTCAGCGAAACGCCCTTGAGCACGGGAACGTCGATGTCGCCCATTTGATAGGTCTTGTAAATGTCGTTCAGCTTGACGATCGGTTCCATGATTATTTTGCTCCATTCCGGCCCGAAGACGCCCCCGATTCTTGAGTTCGGCTGCGTCGCAAAAACTGAGGCGTGAACGGGTTTCTGGTATCGGAAGATGCGGTCTCTTTATCCCGGATGCCGGTAACCACCGACAAACCGGCAGACAGGCCCTGGCCTTGAATCTCGGTCATTGTACCGTCGCTTAAACCGGCAGTTACCGGTATCGGCTTAACGTACTGTCCTTGAACCGCCCAAACGACGCTCCGGCGCATTCCGGCAAACGCGCGATCCGTCTCGCGATCCGTCTTTGCATCGGATTTTTCAAAGGCTTTTCGTAAACTGGGTTCGATCTGATCGGTCTTGGGGTTCCAACGCAAAGCGAGGTTGGGCACCAGCAATACATTACTGAGATGCTTTAACTCGAACTGCACATTGGCTGTCAGATAAGGCAGCAGACGTCCGTTTGAATTGCTGGTAATGATTTCCACGGTATAGGTGACCACGTTCTGGGTCATAGAGGCATTCAGCCGAACTTTGCCGACACTTCCAGTGAAGGTTTCACCCGGAAATGCATCCACGGTAAATCTCACCGGCTGGCCCGGATAAATTTTGCCGATATCCGCTTCATTGACCGCCACCCAGACTTGCATGCGCGTCAGATCCTTGGCGATCAAAAACAGGCTGGGGGCGTTCAGGCTCGCTACGACGGTCTGGCCGATATTGACACGGCGGTCGATGATGACGCCTTTTACCGGCGATTTGATCGTGCAGTAGCTTAGGTTGCGCTGGGCGCGCTGCAGTTCGGCCTGGGCCTGAGCAAGGTTGGCCTTGGCCTGTAAAATGGCTGCTTCGCCCACCGCAACGTTGGCCTTGGCTGTCTCGTAATTGGACTTGTAGGCATCGTAGCTGGCCTGGGACAAGGCCTCGGAAGGCCCGATCTTTTGAGCGCGCTGCCAGTCCCGTTCGGCCTGGTGAAGTTTGGCTTTCATTTGATTCAAGTCGGCTTGGGCACGCTGAATGCCGGCTTTGGCGGATTGAACCTGGGCCTCGGCACTGGCTTCTTCAGCAGAATAAATCGAATCGTCGATGCGGGCAAGGACTGTTCCTTCGTCCACCACAGAGCCGTAATCCACGGTCTTGCCGTTGACATCTTTTCCAAATGACAGAATTCTGCCGGCGACCTGGGCGCCGACATCGATCACTTCTTCCGGCTCTACCGTGCCTGTGGCGCTGATGTTGAGCCGTAAGTCGCCCAGGGTCACCTGGGCGGTGCGAAAATTGTTCCCATCTTCGGCGCCACTTTTCTGATACCAGGCAACCGTTGCGCCGATCAGCCCAAAAACGACCAGCACTGCAATGATTGTTTTGATCTTGGGTTTCATAATTGTCCTCTTGGAGATAACGAAATCCTTCCTTTGTTCGGAATTAAGCGTGTTGTTCAGCGATCACCGCACTTTCCACCCGACTTCGAATTTCTCGGATGCCTGCCAGGCTGAAGCGTGTTACGTGGTCTACCAGTGTTTCCAGATCATCCAAATTCCATTCGGATCTTGCCGGCAACGGATCCGGGGAAATGATTTTACGGCGCCGTTCGCGCATCAACGGACCGAAACATTGGGCGTGGATGCTCATAATGCAAAGCCGAACCTGCTGTTCGGACGGCTGTGTTCCTAATAATTCCTTGACAATAGCGGCAAATCCCCTAAAGATCGGTTCTATCGACTGTTGCACGGTCTCGGCCAGCAATCCCGTCGAGTTGGCCATCTCATTGTAAAAAATATCCAATTCATAACTTTGAGGATCGATGACACGCCGCATGATGGCCATGATCCGCCCCCGCAGCTGCTCTTCAATGGGAGCATCTTCGGCCACCCCGCCATTGGGCGGATACGTATTCAAGGATTTTGCAAAGGCAAAGCGCCAGCTCTCCACATAAAGGGCCTCCTTGCCGCCAAAATGATAATTTGCGGCGGCCACATTGGCATTGGCCTGGCGGCAAATCTCCGCAATGGTGGCATCCCTGAATCCTTTTTTGGCAAAGATTTCACTGGCTGAGGCCAACAAGTTCCGACGTGTTTCCTGACCGTCGATGCGTTGTTTTCTCATCAGGCGTCTCCTGTTTAAATTAATTCAAATATGTATTTAAATTAGGAAATAGAATTAGTCAAGAATTTTTTGCGAAGTCCGATAGAAATTTAAAACATGGCATATGAGGGATAGCGGACAAAAGAGGAAGGTTCGATGTGACGGGCGAACATGCCAAAATCGAAACAGAGGGTCAACCCGCCTCGTTCATTAACGGTATCCTCCAAAGGCGTACAAGTCTTCGACGTGCATACTCGAGTATATCGATAGCGTTAGGCGAGGACTCAGCGCCGATACTTGTCCGCCTCCGGCAGATCGGGCGAAAAAAACTTTTTGAGATGAATTCTACACGGCTTCCCTGATGAGCCGCTCCAGTTGGACATGTCGTGTCTGCTTGTCATACCAGCCGGCAAATATGACCAGGTCCATGTGGTTGTCCAGCGAAGTATAGTCTCTGACTTTCACATTGTGCTGTGCCGTGGTGGCCGAGCTGAAGATGCGGACATCGAAAGCGCTTTTGGCGTTTTCCCTCGGTTTTTTTACGCATTTCAGACTCCATACCCAATCCGGATCCAAATCTTGATCCACGACCAAATACCGGCCGATTTCATGGGGAAGATCGCTCGGCTTGCTCAGCCTTCGAGTTTTGCCCCCTGCCGGCGTCGAGGTTTGATTCTTTTGCCAAAATTTCCAGCCCATGTTCGTCTCCTTTATTCAATCCATGTTTTCATTGATTAAATCTGCTGGAAAGGTGAAATGAGCAGGTTTCGTGCCAAATCGTAAGAGATTGTTATTTTACACTCTTTTATTAAACCGGCGAACGTGTCAGAATGATTGAGACCGGAATGGCGCCTTTCATAGGCACAAAAACGGGCGTTGAAGGTTCAGGATGGCACATAACATTCTGAAAACAGCATGTTATGTGTTTCGGAACCCGCAGTTCTGAAAAAAGGCTTTGCAGAACCACGGATTCCGTCGAAAAAACATGAAACATTACGATAAAATACTTCACAACAGTTTTTCTTCAATTTAACTGAACCGATTGGTGAAATAATATTCTCGAATATCATCTTCTAAAATTGAGCCCGGTTTGACTTTAAAATCATTTTCCTTGAGACCTTTACGCTTTTTCTGGAATCGGTTTAATTTTACCACTTGATATGGGTATTTCGACGCTATAGGATGAAACATTACGTTTGAATTTTTTGTCTGGATCGTTTAACAGTTTCATTTTCAACATGACAAACTATTTTTTTATGAGAGGTTAACCACATGAAAAGCAAAGTGTATTTTGTGCCGGTGAAAGAGACCGACAGCATCACCGCCGTCAATACTAAACTGAGTTCATTGTTAGCAGAAAGCAAGGTGCTGTCTTTTGCCAAAGAGAACAGGAAGGTGGCCGTTAAGTTGCACTTCGGCGAGGAAGGCACCACCGATTTCGTAAGACCTGATAACCTCCGCCTTATCTGTGACGAAATAACCAGACAGGGGGCCAGCCCGTTCTTGTCCGATGCCAACACCCTCTATCGCGGCGAGCGCCTCAACTCACAAAATCATCTCGTCGTCGCCATGAAACACGGATTTACGAAGGAGTCGACGGGTGCAGACATCTTCATCCCGGATGAGACAAAAAAAGCCCATGTTCTGGAGATTCCGATCGATCAAAAGCATATTAAAACAGCCAAGATCGGCCGATGTTATGCGGATGCCGACGGATTCCTCGCCGTGACCCATTTTAAGGGCCATGCGCTGACCGGTTTTGGCGGAACATTGAAGAATATCGGTATGGGATGCGCGACAAGGGAAGGCAAGTTGGCCCAACACTGCGACGCGGCTCCGACTTTCTACGAAGAAAACTGTGTGGCCTGCGGCGAGTGCGTGGAAGTCTGTCCCGTTGACGCCATTCATATGGAAGATGACAGATCCGTACTCGACAGGGACCAATGCATCGGGTGCGCCAGTTGCGTGGCAGTCTGCCCCAACAGGGCGCTTTTTATCGACTTCGAGGCAGGCGATGAAGTCCAGGAGAAGATGGTCGAGTATACCTATGCCATTCTAAAGGACAAAAAAGACAGGGCCGGTTTCTTGAATTTCGCTGTGCGGATAAATAAAGAATGTGACTGCTGGGCATTTGAAAACTCACGTATTGCGCCTGATGTGGGAATTTTTGCATCGGCCGATCCAGTGGCCATCGACAAAGCCAGCCTCGACCTCGTGAACAAATCCTGCGGAAAGCAAATCTTTAGCGAAGTTCACGCCCGGCAGAATCCTTTGCTGCAACTGGAATATGCACAAACAGTCGGACTGGGAAGCATCGACTATGAATTGGTCAGCATCTGAATACAATTTAGAGTCTGACATATCTCGTAGTTTGGTGTGGGCACTGTGGGGTGTTGGTTTGATTGTAGTTGTTTTTCCAATTTTCAGTAAAATAGCGGTTTCGTGTGTGGGGATTCATTCCTTTCATAATTCTCTGTGATCCTAATGCATAGCGGCTAAACTGCAGCCGTTGGATGGAAAAAGGTTTTTGAATTTTCCCCTATGTCAAAAAGGGAATTCTTACCAGTCAACAGGCTTGACAACGGCAGAAAGGGTACCAATGTTAGAAGTATGAGGCAGACAATATTGCCTGGGGATGAGCCCGGATTTTTTACCTATAATCGCTTTGAGGGCGGATAGCCCCATGTCTACGGCGTTGCGCTGGAAAGATGTCCTCGACGTACTGGAAGTACTCCTGTAGACACCTCCCCTTGTTGGCACGTCTGGTGTGCACTGGACTTTCCACCGTCTCGCGACGAAGATCGCCGAGAAACCCGGGGGAAACCTGTCGCCGAAAAATCACCCCGAGCTTTTATTTTAAACCTAAGTTGGGCGATTTTTAAGTTTGCTGCACATACAAGGAAGATGTCGTTTCGCTATAGTCGACGATGCGGAACGGCATCTGACGCAGTAGATGCGGTGAAATTGGAAATCCCGCAGGGTTTCAAATTATTGAAATTCGAAATGTCAGAATACCTTAATAATTTTGTTAAAAGTACCATTTCAAAAATTTGAAACGCTCAGCTTGGGTATCATTTTGTTTAATAGCATTTACCATAAATGCAAACTCCGAAATCACCACACTCTGAATCGTCGGAACAGCCCTTATCCTCTTTTGTTACTTTTTCACTCGATTTTTCAACAGGGATTTTTGCTTCCATTCCATACGTAATTTGTTTTGATTTTCTATTGTTTACTTTAATAGTTGCGTAGGACTCTGATGTTTGTTTAACCCTGCCACAAGCTATTATTTCACCTGAAGCGGAATAAAAGCATACTTTAGCTCCCATTATAAATCCGTCATCCTTGTTCCCATCAATAATGATGAGTCCTTTATCAGCATTAATTCTCGTAACCTGTGCAGCTATGGCAATGCCTTTAAAAAATATGCCTGCCATCATCAAAACTGAAAGTACCAAGAAAAATATTTTTATCTTTTTCATATCATCCCCCAATCAACTGATCAGCCACTGTAAGTCCACCGGATATGATTTTCTTAACCATGAGCCTTTAAATTGGATTTCGTGTTAAAGTTCATTTAATGATTCTTATGATATGAGTTTCCCGGAGCTTCTTCCACATTTCTGTTATGATAAGCTCTGTTGCAACATCCTCATCTATTGCCTTGCCGTTAGCCATAACACGACAGTCTTTCATCAGTTCTCCCTTTTTAAACTTTAAACCATAATTCTCTTTGATATGCTCTAGAAGTGTTGGATGAAGCATTTTAAGTTCATATATTTCCAATTTTGCAATATGTGTCTTGGCCCTTAATGGCAACTCGGAAAGAAGTCGGTCAACGGCATCCTCAACCGTTCGTGGATAAAATGGCTTTAAATTATCAGGAGAGAACTTTTTAAGGTCAAGGAAGAATAGATAGTTAACAGCTTTTAATAACCTTACAGCATTTTCATAGATATATGGATCTCCACTTGCACGGGGGCCAGCAACATTGAGAACCTTTATATTGTTCAAGACAATCCATGCCTGAATTAATTGAGCAGCACTGAAACCTCTGTTTATTTCCAAATCGATGTGGAGCAACTCCTTTTTATGCTTTCTTGCCATTAAAGAGGTAAGCAATGATCCCCCAGTAAGTTTGCCATGAGAAATGATCAGTGTACCGTCTGAGTCAATTATGTTTTGTTCAGTTTTCTTAGGATAACTGGAAGTGGGCATTTCCTTGAGCATATATTTGTCGGATAGCTTTCCAGTTTCTGTCCTGCGACCTTTTGGAATCCATCCACCATGATCGATGCCAAAGTTAATCGCAACATCAAGGGCTGCCAGCTCGACTCCGGTCTGACCGCCTGATATTATTTTTTTAAGCATTGCTTTTGCTCTTGCTCTTGTGTCCATTTGGAACAGAACAAATATCTTAAAGAGCACCCATCGTTAATGCACCCTCAATAATATTCTCTGTCTGGTTTCTGGCATAAGGCCCGTTTTGTCCGATCACATACAGTACTTCGATGCGGTATAGCTGAATCCAATCATTAAGAAGCAAAGCGGCTTTGAGGTCATCCATTTGGTCAAGATCGACACCGAGCATCTGACGGCCATATCTCAAGGTAGCCTTTCTGGCAGATTCTAAATCCCCGGTTAGTCTGCCATATGAAATAATAAGGGTGCCTGTGGCATCCATGACATTCTGTTTAATGCAATCGGAATAATTTTCGGATGACGTCTCCTTGAGTTCGAATCGCTCGGGCAATATACCGGTTTCGGTCGTGCGGCCTTTGGGTATCCATCCGCCATGAGGAATTCCCAGCTTTATTGCAATGTCAAGGGCTGCCTGATCTGAATCGGTCTGTCCGCCTGAAATTATTTTTTTAATCATCGTCTTTACCTTCAATCAATCTTATAAAAGTTACAGTTCCCCCTTCAGTGTAGGGTTCTCCGGGATCGAGACATTGGATGTATGCATGATTTGGATCGTCCTTCTTTGTCAAGCCAAGCTCTAAAGGATTCCAGCTGTTCTCCAATATCAGAGCATAGTGCAATATGGATGGAAGTGCATGTGTACAGAGAGCATCAGTCTTCTCCAAATTGATTTGTGGATTCTGGATTACAATTCTGTCGCCCAACTCATAAACCGGGCAATTCCCTTTTATTTCATGGACAGTGATTTCCAGCATTACTCTCTCCTCTTATAATCCATCTGCACTTCCTTTAGTGTCGTAAAAAACTCCTCATTTGTGATGATTCCCTTTTTCATAAGGAGTTTGGTCAATGTTTCGACCATTATCGAATTTGCAGTTAATAGTTCGTTAAAGGTAACCAGTTCTTTTGGATCGAGTTTTTCCGCCATCCGTAACCCTTTACAGGTTTTGGTTTAGCTGACTTGGATTTTTCAAGCTTATCAAGTGCGACAATTAATGGCAATGCAAATACCATGTTGTCT
>Ga0316583_10000538_pt1 | contig 11376 bp, 8 predicted proteins | sample J_170502JBrBrA_D_FD_204513 | JGI IMG/M metagenome (GOLD analysis project Ga0316583, IMG submission 204513) | Rhizosphere microbial communities from salt marsh grasses in Alabama, United States - J_170502JBrBrA | ecosystem: Host-associated > Plants > Roots > Rhizosphere | place: USA: Alabama... | reverse complement strand
TGGGATAGTGGTAGCAGATCAACAATTTCTCCGCAGAGACAGACGTTATATTTAGAAAGAATTTTAAGAATTTTTATTCTAGCAGGATGAGCCATCGCTTTTGCTGTATTAGCAAGTATAAGTTCATCAGTACTAAAATGTTCAAGCTTTGATTTTGCCATTGTTAGTCCATTATATATCGTATATATACGATAATATAATATAGAATGCAACAGCTTTTGTAAATTCTAAGGAGTGAGTTTCAATAGAAGAATTAAACCACGATTTTAATATTTCTTTGGAAAAAATTTTCCAGTTGATTGTTTTTTGAAAAGATTAGTTTGTGCTATTGATATGCCTACTACAAGCATTGTAATTAGTAGTAATGTACTTAAAATAATTGTTAATGTTTCAGAAATGATGACCATAAGAGTGATGCCCCATTAAATAATTAATCCTTTAATTTGTAAGAACTAAAAGCAAGAGCAATAAACAAGAAGGTTCCTGATGCCAGGATTAATAATAGTAGCGAGCCTGATAACGCCTCTATTTTACCCTCATTAAAATGTCTTCACGTTTTTCTAATAAGGGAAAAACGTGCCAATATCCTTAAGTAAATAATCAATTATAAAACAAGGAGTTAATTAAGACTGATCATTCAAGCCGTGTCTCATTCTCAGAATGTTAAAGGTGGGAGAGTCTAATGTGTTTATAAAATAAGTAGTAAAGAAATATCATTACACATTAAATAAAAAATGCATTATGTCCCCATCTTGTACAATATAATCCTTTCCTTCAATGCGCATTACGCCTTGACCTTTACAAGCGGTTTCCGAACCATATTTAATATAATCGGCATAGCTGATAACCTCAGCTCTAATAAATCCTTTTTCGAAATCTGTATGAATTACTCCTGCAGCTTGTGGGGCTTTCCAGCCTTTATGAATTGTCCATGCACGAACCTCCTTTGGACCCGCTGTAAAGTAGCTGCTTAATCCAAGAGTATGAAAACCGGTTCTGATTATTTTTTCAAGGCCGCTTTCTTTCACTCCGTAAGAAGATAGAAACTCGGCCCTTTCATTTTCATCCAAACTTACGAGCTCTTCTTCAACTTTTGCTGAAATCTTAACACAATCAGCTCCTTTTTTATCGGCATACTCCTTCACTTTTTTAACATAATCATTATCGGATGCTAATCCATTTTCATCAACATTGGCACAATAGATTACTTTTTTGCCAGTCATTAATCTCAATTCATTCAGGATTTGTTTTACTGTTTCCTTTTCGTTATCTGGAAATAAAATGGCAGGATTTCCTTCATTCATATATTTTAAAAGAGCTTCAGCTTCGCTGAGCATTGCTTTTGCAATCTTATCGCCTTTAGCTAATTTCTGAAGCTTTTCAATTTTTTTTTCAAGTGTCTGAATATCAGCGAGTAGAAGCTCTGTTTCAATTACCTCAATATCTCTTAAAGGATTAACGCTTCCATCAACGTGAACCACATCATCGTTATTAAAGCACCTTATTACCTGCACTATTGCCTCTGTTTCCCGGATATTTGTCAAAAATTGATTTCCCAATCCCTCACCTTTACTGGCGCCCTTAACCAGTCCAGCAATATCAACGAAGTCCACCGTCGAATTTACAACTCTGGCAGGATTAACAAGTTTTGCTAATTTCTCAATTCTATTGTCAGGGACAGGAACTACGGCTTTATTTGGTTCAATTGTACAGAATGGATAATTAGCAGCCTCAGCATTTTGAGTTTTTGTAAGTGCATTAAACAAAGTAGACTTGCCAACATTTGGCAGTCCAACAATCCCTATACCTAATCCCATTAAATAAAAACTCCGCTAGAATAATTTATCAGATGTGTTACAAATATAATAATTATTTAAAGTACAGTCCTTTTCATTTTCTGCAATGATGACAAAAGTTTGATTCTTAAGTTAAACAGGGTGCTATTAATTCTTATTAGGTAGAAATGAATAATTCCTTGCATAGCAAAGCATTTGCTGCATAAAATCATCTGGATATTCAAGCAAAACATCTATAATCTTTTCGCCATCCAGAACAGGTCTCAGTACAGGATTTATAAAACCCTTATAAGGCGCAATGTTTAATTTTGAGTATCTTTCCAGAACTTCTTTATGAAGTTGTTGGTCCACTTTTACTCCGTAAGTTTCCACAAGATTTTTTGCAGCGGCAAAGTCGCCTTCAGATGTAACGCGCTGTACTTCTTTTAATAATTGGCCGAATAGCTTTCTAAGTTTGTCATAATCATTTATAATAAAGTAGGTTTTCCCATCATTAATTTTTTTTTCGATTACTTTTTCATCCTTTCCCATCTCATAAGCCCACATTGAAATTAGTTGCCTGTTACGCATATGGGGCTCTTCTATGTTTTCGCCCAGCTTAATTCTGAATAGTTGGAGCATTAATCCGTTCCTGATAAATTTATCGTATTCTGCTTTATAAGCTTCGCTGTTTGGAAATAATGCCAATTCAACAAGTTTACTGTCAGGTAGATAATAAAGTGCGATCAGGTCGGCACGTGATTCTTCTATTGCAGAAGCATAATTCTTTAATGTTTGCTTTGGGGTACCTACGCCCGGCATTATTTGACCGGAAGCATGACCAATTGCTTCATGCATATCTGTTTCAAGATTATCAGCAAGGGGGCCATATTTATTTGTTCGGTCAACTTCTTCCCAGGAATATGAAAATTCCTTTAATGCCTCTTGTGATGCAGCCCTGTCATAGGCATGAACAATATTGCTGAGATTTACAGATTTGGAGCCATATTCTTTTCTGATCCATCTAGAATTTGGAAGGTTAATTCCTATCGGCGTTGAAGGAGAAGCATCACCAGATTCCACAACAACTGTGATTGCCTTTGCTGAAATACCAACTACATTTTTTTTCTTATACTTGTCTGCTATAGGGGAATGATTCTCAAACCACAGGGCATTATCACTGATTGTTTTAATTCGTTTGGTCGCTTCAAAATCTTTTATGGAAACAACAGATTCAAATGAGCCTCTGTAACCTAGTGGATCATTGTAAACTTCTATAAATCCATTAACCATATCCACAATAGATTCCGTATCCTGTATCCATATAATGTTATATTCATCCCAAATTTTCATATTACCTGATTTATAGAATTCTATTAGTTTGTCAAACGCCTGTCTCTGGATTTCATTTTCAGCAACAGTAACAGCCTTTTTAAGCCAGTAAATTATCTTTTCAATTGCTGCTGAATACATTCCCCCTTCTTTCCATATTCGCTCAGCAATTTTATTACTTTTTTTTAATAGTTTTGAATTTAATCCGTGAGAAACAGGTTTGGTACTGTTGTTATTAATTTCTTCTTTATAAAACTCCTCAACTTCACTTTGTGAAATATTCTCATAAAAATTTGTTGCTGATGACTTAATCATATCAATATCCGGATCAAGAACAACCTTTTGCGAATCAACATTAGGATCAAAAATTAAAGGACAAAGAAATACTAATAATTCTTTTACGGTTTGATCTTTTTCAAGAGGAAGAAGGTTTACGTCGGTATTATTGATAAGGGTTTCAAAATATTCAATATTAATATTTGGTAATATTTTTTTTGTAGAATAATGATGATGAATTCCATTTGAAAACCATAACCGTTTGGTATAGATCACAAAATTTTTCCAATGCTCGGAACTTCTATCCCCACGATAACTATTTATTATTGCCTCACAAGTTCTGCGTATAATTAAATTATATTTGTAATTCTGGTCATATAAAATGTCTCTACCGGAAAGAGCAGCTTGATATAAATAATAAACGAGTTCTTTTTGCTTTAGGGAAAGGTCTGTAAACCCCGGGACCTGGTAGCGAAGAATCTGTATATCGGCAAATTGTTCGGATTCATATTTAAAATCATCTTTAACCAGGTTTTGCATAATTTATTTAATTTATAATATTTTTCTGGATTTTAATTCGTTTACTAATTTTTTATAGCTGGTAAACTGGATTCCATCCCAACCACATTTTATAGCGGCATCTGCATATTCCTTTACATCGTCTATAAATACAAGTTCATATGGATGTCTTTCGGAAACTTTTTCCACTGCTCTGTATATTTTTTCCTCTGGTTTTACTGCCCCAACTTCATATGAGAGGATCAATTTATTGAAATATTTCAGGAACCCATAGTTTTTCCAACCATATTCTCTATGAATTGAATTGGTGTTGGAAAGCAGTATAAGCTTATAATTTTTTTTTAATTCGGGCAATAGGGCAGCCACATCTTCATTAACAATAAAAATTTCGGAGTAAATCTTTTTGAAGGTTTCTTTATCTACCTTTCCGTCGAATACCACCATTATTTTATTTAAAAACTCATCCTCGGAGATATCACCACGTTCAAACCGGCGGTGTATTTCGTAATTAGCCTTATAATGATTTAAGTAATTTACACCAAATCCTTTTTCGATCTTTTCAAGCCGCTCAAGCGCAATGTTGTAGTCGTAGGGAATTAAAACCATTCCTAAATCGAAAACTATTACCGAATATTTTTTATCTGACATATTAAACTAAGTTTCATCGATATATTAAATAAAAAGTCCTCCTGCTGTAAATTATCAACAGGAGGATATAAACCCCAAAATTAATAGGGTCTATTTCTTATATTCGAATGTAGAATCTGGTATTCCGGTATTCACTTTAATCGATTTTACAGTCATTTCTAACGATTGTGGTCCGGTTGTTTGTTTAAGCTTGAATGGATATATAACACCGTCAACATTTCTAAAATCAGAGTATTCATTCACCTTTGTGAAGGTACCCTGTGGAACCGTAATATCCTGGCTGTCTTTTATCTTGTATCCGGTGTCGGGATCAAAATATTCTATCCAGTTTTTACCGTTTGGCAAAGTAACTTCGATTTTGTATGCATCCTTACCATTAACTTTTTCTATTCCGAGCAATTTTGTTTTTATATTAAGGGAATCAATAATGTATATCGGGTGCATCATTGCCTGATATTTCATTGTTTCAAGCGCCTCTCCTGTTATATCTACGGTATTGCCTCCTGATAATACAATTCCTTTTTTTCCGTCATAATAAGTTTCCTGTTTTATTACCCCAGCATCCAGTTCCTGTTTTATTTTGTTCGGCACTTTCTGGTAAATCTTCATTTTTATATTCATTCCCTGAACCGAGCCTGACATTACGGTAGTTTTGTCCTTTACTTTTTCAAGATTTTCCCTTCCACCAATTGCTTTTATGTATTTATTAATTACAGTATTTGCGGTTACTCCTTTTGGCGCTTTGTTCTTTGTCGTATCAATCTTATCACCATATTGATCGTATAGTATCACCGGGCCAAATTGCTTTAAAGTGCTTTCAATCTGAGAACCTTTCCCTACAACTATTACGTAAGAATTATCGGGTAGAATAAACTTTTGTGCCATTTTCTGGACATCATCAGCAGTAACAGCAGCAATGTTTTTGAGATAATTTTGGTAATAGTCTTTTGGAAGGTTATATCTGTCTATGTTTATGGCATAAGTTGCTATTGTCTGCGGATGTTCAAGATTTATAGCGAAATTTCCGGTCATATAATTCTTTGCCATTTGAAGTTCATCTTTAGGCACCTTTTCATTCCTGATCCTGTTCATCTCATATAAGATTTGCGCTATTGAACTGTCAGTAACTGTATTTCTTACTTCCGTCGTGGCAGAAAAATTTCCAACAACCCTGTCTTGAATTAAAGAAGAATAAGCACCGTAAGTATACGAATGCTTTTCTCTCAGGTTCTCAAATAACCTGAAAACGCCTCCACCGAGAATTGTATTAGCCACAGTGGCCTTAATCAAATCAGGGTCGCCAAGCTTTAACCGGATCGGGTATGAAACATCAATAACTGACTGGACTGAATTCTCACGGTCAACCAACGCAACTTCTCTTTCTTTTGGAGCTGTTGGAGTTTTGTAAGTGAATCTCGGCACATCCTTTTTCTTCCAGCTACCAAAATATTTTGTAATCAGAGCCTTTGCTTTTTGCGGCGTGATATCACCCACAACAGCAAGATATGAAATATTGGGAGCAAAATAAGTAGAATAGTAGTTCTTGCATTTTTGCAGGGTGATGTTACCAAGTGTCTCATCAGTTTCAACCTCACCATAAGGGTGATCTTTTCCAAAGAGAACAGCATTTTCAACTGTATTTGATATCGATTCCGGATCGTCTTTTTGTGCTGCTAATGCCGATCTCATTCTCTTTATTATTTTGTCAAGTTCAGCCTGTTTAAAGTCTGAGTTTAATACGATATTAGACATTATAGAAATTAATTTTTCTTTAAATTCTGAAAGTGACGTCGCAAATACACCCATTGATGAAGTTGAAATGGTTGCTCCAATAAAATCGATTTCTTTATCGAGTTGGTCTTTTGTCTTAGTTTTGGTTCCTGTTCTTAAAAGATCGCCAGCAGCCTCAAGATAACCAACCGCATCCTTTTCTCTGATAGGATCTCTATCAACAACAAGCGATAAAGAAATTCTTGGAAGCTTGTGATTTTCAACCACGAAGACTTTTAATCCGTTCGGAAGTTTAAATGATTCATATTTGCCAAGGTGAATTTCCGGAGCCGGCCCCGGCTTTGGCATTTTTGATCGATCAACCTGAGCTAAAGAGGGCAATGAAAATATGAATGCAAATAATAAAATAAAGATTTTGTTTTTCATATTATTTACCCTCCATCTTTGGCTCTAATGATTTTGGCAGATAATATAACACAACCCGGTTATCTTTTGTTAAATATTTATCTGCTACTCTCTTAATATCTTCTCTTGTAACTTTCATAAATTTGTCAATTTCTGTGTTTATTAGGTTTGTGTTGCCGAAAAAGACATGATACTGTGCCAAATTTTCTGCAACGCCTAAGTCTGTTGCGTTTTGATTTACAAAACTATTTTTGACCTGGTTTCTAATTCTTTCAAATTCTTCTTTTGTTATTAGATTCTTCTTGGCCAGATCAAGTTGTTTTTGCATTGACTCTTCGAGCTCATCTGCTTTCACACCCGCATTGCATATTCCATAAGCGATGAATAATCCTGGTCCTTCAAGCGCAAGCGGGAATGTTCCTGTTTGAATAGCTTTCTGTTCTTTATCCACAATTTGTTTATAAAACCAAGAACTCCTGCCAGTAGACAACAAAGTTGTAAGCATATTTAGAGCATAATAATCAGCAGTCCCTTGTGGAGGTACGTGGTAAGCCTGAAGCACGAGAGGAAGCTGAATATTGTCATAAATGGTATCTCTGATTTCTGAAGATTGTATTGGCGCTTGAAATTTGGGCCGATAAATATTTTCAGTTCCTCTTGGTATCGTTGCAAAATATTTTGCTATTTCTTTTTCAGCAGAGTCAATATCAATATCGCCGGCGATTGAAAGGGTTACATTTTGCGGGACATAAAATTCTTTATAAAAATTTCTGAATTCATCTATTGTTGCTTTATCAATATACTGCACAGAGCCTATCGGCATCCATTCGTATGGTGTACCTTCAAATGCTCTTTTAAAGGTTTCTTCAAGAACAGAACCATATGGTTGGTTATCGTATCTTTGATGCCTTTCCTCAATAACTACTTTTCTTTGAGTTTCGACTCCAATTGAGTCGATTTTCAGGTGAAGTAGTCTCTCGGATTCAAGCCAGAGTCCGAGATCAAGCTGATTGGATGGAAGAATTTCATAGAAAAATGTTCTATCAAAAGATGTATTTGCATTTAATTGTCCACCTGCATTCTGGACTATCTTGTAATACTGTTCACGCGGAATATTGGGTGAGCCTTCAAACATTAAGTGCTCGAAAAAATGCGCGAATCCTGTTCTGTCCGGATGCTCATTTTTTGATCCAACGTGATACGTCATTGTTACTGCAACTATAGGCGTCGATTTGTCCTGATGGAGTATTACATGCATGCCGTTATCAAGGTTATATTCTGTAAAATTTATTTTATCCTGTGCAATGCTTATAGACGCACATATAAAGAACAAAACTAAAGTGATGAGCAAATTTTTTTTCATAACATTTTCTACCTATATAGTGACTGACTTTAATCTTTAAAAATAGCGATTATTGCTCTCTTATTGAAGAGAGGGGCTAATAAATCTGATTAATTATATGAACGGTTCTGTGTATAATGGCCCGAAGAAAATAATAATCGATTATTACAATGCTTTTACGAATTGATTTTGGCAAGGCAGAAATATAGTGTCTTTGATGAAAAAAAAGATTTTTTTATAATGGCTGTGACAATTAGCATAAATTTATGAAGATAGTAATTCTGTTCTTTTTATTTGCCTGTTTTGTAAATGCTCAACAGTATTTTGTAAGGGGAAGGGTTTTAGATCAATCGACGAAGGAACCTCTTAGCTTTACTAATATTAGAGTAGCAGGGACCACATATGGCGCTTCTGCAAATAAAAACGGCGAATACGAATTAAAGGTTAAACCCGGGAAACATAAACTGATTGCATCCTACATTGGATATAAATCTGATACTCTTATTATTAACGTTTATAATAATATTTCCAACGTGGATTTTCACTTAAATCAGACTAACATTACATTGCCTGACATTGTCATCGTTCCCGGCGAAGATCCTGCAATAAGAATTATCAGGAATGCTCTTGCAAGAAAAAAGGAACGAAACAGCAAGCTGAACAGCTATGAGTATGAAGCTTATACAAAAGGGGTATTGAAGACGGAAAACGACCTTACAATAAAAGGCCGTAGATTAGTTTCCGGGCTCGGCAGCAGCGATTCTTCCAACTTAAAGATAAGTGCTATAATTGAAAACCAGAGTAGGGGTTATTTTAAAAAGCCCAATAATTACAAGGAAATAATTCTCGCAAGAAAACAAAGTGCAAACCTGCCGCCAACATTGAATATTTTTACAGGTGGCAGACTGATCCAGAATTTTTATGAAAACACTATGCAGTTCGCCGGTATTGATCTGCCAGGTCCTCTGGCCGATAATGCTCTAAGTTATTATGATTTTTATCTGAAAAATATTCTGGCAATAAATAACAGATCTGTGTACCAGATTTTTATAACACCTTCAAATTCCAGTAATCCAGGATTTGAAGGAGATATCTATATAATAAATGGGACGTATGATCTTATAAAAGTTGATCTGGATTTAAATAAAGCTGCAAACATAGGCGGGATATTTGATACATTAAATGTTGTTCAACAGTTTGCAATGTTCAGTGATTCTATTTACATGCCTGTTGACTATCATCTGCTAATTAAAATTAATTACCTGGGACTCGCAAAATTTGGTTTCGAATTAACTTCGAGTCTATATGATTATAAAATAAATCCTAAAATAGAGGATTCATTTTTTAATAAAGCAATTGTTACGGTACTTCCCAACGCAGATAAAAAAGATTCGGTTTACTGGAAGGAAGCTCAAACAATCCCAAATACGTCGGAAGAAGAGAAAGCATACCAAAGAATAGACAGCCTGAGCGGAACACAAGAAAGTTTTGGTGACAGATTTTCATTATTGTCTGGAAATATTGATTGGGGCAATAATTTTTCCACCAGCGGCCCCCTTGGTATATATCATTTTAACCGTGTTGAGGGGCACGCGCTGGATTTTGATTTAGATTTTTCAGGTTTGATGGATCGCCGATTTTATTCAAACACTCATTTTTCTTACGGTACTGCGGATGATCGATTTAAATCAAGCATAAATTCGACATATCTGCTTGGCGATTACAGAACATACCGAATTTCATTTGAAGCATTTAACAATATAAAAATTCTTTTTAGCGAATCAGATAATTACCGGAGATTATCCTCAACATTGCTGGCTCTTTTATTTAAGGATGATTTTCGAAATTATTATTATTCAAGCGGATTTAATATTAACCTTAGAGGAGAAGTATTTCCGGTTCTTCGGTTAAATTTAGGGTTCTCAAACAGTACTGATAAAAATGCTTTTAAGAACACATCTTTATCGGTGTTTAACTCCGAAAAAACTTACAGAGCTAATCCGCCTATTTATCAAACCAGGATAAATTCGTTTTCAGCGGGATTCCGGCTGGATTTCAGGGATTATGTGGAAGACGGTATGTTTAGGAGAAGAACTTCACTTGGAAACTCATATATTATTTTTGATGGCGGTGTTACTTATTCTAGCCCGGATATATTAAATAGCACTGAACGTTTTACAAAATATGATTTATCTGCATTTGGCAGATTAAATTCATTTAGGTCAACATATTTAAGTTATAGAATTTATGGAGTATACAATGAAGGGAAACTGCCTTATCAGATGATGTATGCACTGCCTGGTGACATCAACTTAATTGCCCACAGTTATACTTTCAGAACTCTTGGATATAATGAAGTTATAGGTGATAGGGTGATCACGTTAAACCTTGATTATAATTTCAGATCTGAGTTGTTCAGGCTGTTAAATATACCGGGACTTAAGGATTGGGATATACAATTCAATACTTTTTTTAACGCAGCGTATTCTAAGGTCAGCAGTGATGCAGCATCAATTTTGCCGAACCCTGTTAATACATTTAAAAGTCCCTTCTATGAAATTGGGTTTGGGCTGGCACATGCTTTAGTCCCAGTAAAAATAGAATTCGCATGGAAGTTAAATCACCGCGGGGAAAATAATTTCAGAGTCGGATTTAATATGTTTATGTTCTGATACTATTCTTAAATTATTATCAAGACTTGAGTAAGAGTGAGGATTTAAAAAAGAAAAGCGCCCTGAAAAAGAGCGCTTCTAGATCGAAAGCCTTCCTGACGGTAGTCAGGTATACCAAAAATTTATTTTTTAACTCTTCGGTTTTGCTTCGCTAACTATGATGTTTCTGCCCTTAAACTCAGTTCCATTAAGAGCCTTAATAGCTGCACTTGCCTCGGATTCGTTTTCCATTTCCACGAAACCAAATCCTCTCGATCTACCGGTCTGGCGATCAGTAATCACCTTGGCAGAGACGACTTTACCGTGTGGTTCGAATGCAGACAGTAACGCCTGATCATCAACTGCCCATGGGAGCGATCCCACAAAAAGTTTAGTACTCACTAACTTACCTCTACGAAAAATATTAAAAGAATTAATTCTCCGGTTTTTTAAACCGTTCGCCAAAATAGTACTTTATTCAAAAAAAACAAAATAAATAAGTTTTAATGTCTGCTTTTTTGAATCATTTGAAGGCTTTATTAACGGCTTCCATGAGGGTCTCAACGACCACAATCTTTACAGAACCGCCTTTTTTGACGTTTTTCGCATTATTTTTAGGTATTATGACCAGCTTGAAACCCAGTTTTTCAGCTTCCTGGATTCTTTTCTCTATATGCCCGACACTCCGAATCTCTCC
>Ga0316583_10000535_pt1 | contig 11399 bp, 8 predicted proteins | sample J_170502JBrBrA_D_FD_204513 | JGI IMG/M metagenome (GOLD analysis project Ga0316583, IMG submission 204513) | Rhizosphere microbial communities from salt marsh grasses in Alabama, United States - J_170502JBrBrA | ecosystem: Host-associated > Plants > Roots > Rhizosphere | place: USA: Alabama... | reverse complement strand
TGCCCGTGATGAAGGGAAATGAGCTGGTCGGCATCGTCTCAGACAGAGATATCAAGAAATCCTTCGCTTCCAGCGTCAGCCCCCTGGAGGTACATGAACTCTTTTACCTCATGGCGAGAGTGAAGGTAAAAGACATTATGAGCAGGAACCCGATCGTGGTGCCCGTTGATTACACCATAGAGGAAACGGCCCAAGTACTTCTCGATCACAAAATTTCAGGGGTTCCCGTGCTGGACGACAAAGACGGCCTTGTGGGCGTCATAACGCAGAGGGACATCTTCAAGGCGCTTATCTCCCTTACCGGAATCAGAAAACGAGGCATTCAATTCGCTTTCGTGTTGGAAGATCGTCCCGGTTCTATCAAAGAGGTTGCCGATATCATCAGAAGATATGGCGGGAGGATGGTCAGTATCCTGAGCAGCTACGAGCGTGCACGTGAAGGATACAGGCTCGTCTATATTCGCGCCTACCAAATTGATCGCGCCAATCTTGGTTCACTCAAAATAGCACTCAAAGAAGCGGCAACCATCCGGTACGTGGTGGATCATACGGAAGACAACAGAGAAGTCTATCTGGAAAATGAGGACGGATTCATTCCTACGCGAGAACAAGATGCGTACGCATAAGAGATACATATCGATCCCTTTCAGCAGGAAGAAGCTCGGAAAGAGAAACAGGTCCCTTTCCATCCTCTATAACATGAGCGAGCTTTTGTCTGCGTTTGCGGACAGACGGAGCCTTTTGAACGGTGCATTGGAAAGAGTGCTGGAGGACTTCAAGCTGGAGGCCGGCAGGATTTATCTCATGGAAGAAAACAACAGACATCTCTTTCTTGCGGCACATTCGGGAATCGAGACCTCGGGGCTTGAAAGAATGAGCCTGGATGAAGGCTTTTCGGGAAAGGCGGCCAGGACAAGGTCGTTCATTGCCCAATATGTGACGGACCTGAAAGACAAGGAGAGGAGATCCCTGCTTGAAAACAGAGGCTTCAAGATCATCATCTGCGTTCCATTGATGACGCTGAACAGAGTCATAGGAGTTATGAACCTTGCTTCAAACCGGTCCATCGAACTGGACCGCGAAGAGGTCGATCTCCTCACCCAGGTGGGCAACCAGATTGCAGTCGCTGCCGAGAACGCCCGCCTCTACAATGAGCTCCAGGAAAAAATCCGCCACCTGAAGCAAAAGAAGGAGATGATCAAATACTTTGCGTATTCCATGGCTCATGATCTCAAGAGTCCGGCTATCGGCATACACGGTTTTTCCCGGCGTCTCAAAGAAAAGTACGGAGGGAATCTCAGTCCAAAAGAAGCAAAGTATTGTGATGAAATCATCAGCCTGGCGAGCCATATGGTCATGCTTCTGGATCAGATGAATCAGTATATCACAGCCAAGGAAACACCGTTCCACTTTGAATGTATGAAACTGCATGAGATTGCAGACACGATATTTTCCGAATTTGCCGTCCGACTGGAGGAGCGAAACATAAAGGTATCAAGGCCTGCCTCAAATCCGGCAATCATCGGCGACAGGGCCTCCCTGCTGCGGGTTTTCAGAAACCTCATGGACAACGCCCTCAAGTATGGGGGTGACAACATGCATGAAATCAAACTGGGTTACGAACAGGACGAAATGTTCCATATCCTGTCGGTGAGCGATGACGGAACGGGTATCGAAGACAAGGACAAGGAAAAGATGTTCGACGCGTTCAGGAGAAACGGCACTTCCAGAGGTACAGCGGGAGCCGGGCTGGGCCTGGCTATTGTGAAGGAGATAGCCGCAAGGCACGGAGGTCATGCCTGGGTGGAAAATGGAAAGACACGGGGCGTGAATTTCAACATTTCCATCGCCAGGCACCTGAATACGGAAGCAGAGGGAGCCAAGTTGTCGAAAGAGAACCCGAAATCCGCACCTTCCGCTTCACCGGTTCACGTGCAATTTACCAACCAGGAGTTCTCTCAGGCCAGAGAGGGTTAAAGGAACGCATGGAAAGGAGCCCAAGCGATGTGGCAGACAAAATATAACGGGGTCGCCGGTGTGGAAGAGGCGGTGAGGCAGTTTCTCCCCCCCTGCCAGGCACAGTGCCCCATAGGTGAAGATATCCAGAGGACAAATGTCCTGATCTCCCTCTTGCCGGAAGACCCCGATAAAGCCGGGGAAAGCATCATCCAGATAGGAGACTATCTTTTTGAGAAAAATCCGCTATTTACCGTGTGCGGGTATGTCTGCGGCCTGTGCGAGCTTGCGTGCAACTATCGATCAAAAGGCGGAGCGATCAAAAGACGGCTTCTCAAAAGGTTCATTGCAGACACCTACACCGGGTATCTGGAAACAAAGGAAGAATTCGATATACGGAAACACAAGGAAAATGTGGCCGTTGTGGGCGGCGGACCTGCGGGGCTGTTCTGCGCCTACGACCTGAGCAGAAGGGGCTATCGCGTGACCATTTTTGAGGCGTCCAACCGCCTCGGAGGGGCGCTGTGGCTTATTCCCCGATATCGCTTGCCAGAAGAGATACTGGCATCCGCTGTTGACAATATGGTGAGAATCGCTCGTGTCGAAGTGAAATACGGCGCTAATGTGGGGGGAGATGGGAGACTGAGCCTTGAAAGGATCGCCGACGAGGGTTTTGATGCAATATTCATTGCCAAGGGAACACCGACTCCGAGGACCCTGTTTTTTGACGGTCAGGAAGTCACCGGACAGGACCTCTCCGGTGTCATGTACGGACACACATTTCTCTACGAAGTGAGTCATGGGAACATACAGCCTCATTACTTCCAGAGGAAGAAAGTCATCGTGATCGGCGGGGGAAACGTGGCGTTTGACGTGGCAAGGACCGTGAGAAGGCTGGGGGGGGATACGACGGTGTTATGCCTTGAGTGTGAAGACAAGACTTCGCCGGATGGAATTCCTGCTGATTCCGAAGAAATACGTGGTGCGTGGCAGGAAGGAATACGGATCGTCTATTCCCGGGGAGTCAGCAGGATTTTCGGAGAAGGAGAGCGGCTGAAGGCCATCGAGTGTCCCCTGTGTACAAGCGTCTTCGATGAAACAGGCTTCAACCCCAAATTCGACGTTTCCGACCATATCCGGCTTGCCGGAGACATCTTGATCGTCACCGTTGGCCAGGGACCCGACAAGACCTCGCTGCAAAAGGATGACCTCCTGGACGAAAGAGGAAGGCTTGCCGTTGATCCCCTTACCCTCCAGAGCCTCAAACGGCAGAATGTATTCATTGGCGGCGACCTGCGGAGAATCGGGTTTATGGCGGAGGCCATGAAGGACGGCCTCACGGCCGCTGAATCCATTGTCCGCTTTCTTGCGGGTCAGGATCTGAAAGTGGGCAGGAAACGAGACTATCAGGCCCAGGACATCCCCCTGAAGAGACTCTACCAGAGTGAACCGGAAATCCTCTGGATACCCCCGGAAAAGAGAATGCATTTTCAGCTGTATGAAAGGGGATTCACGCTGCATGAGGCCGTGGAGGAGGCAAGAAGATGTCTCTGCTGCGGTCCCTGCATTTCCTGCAAGGCCTGTGTTTCCGTAGGCATTCAGGAGTCGTTGCCGCTTGTGGAGGTCAATCAGGACAGGTGCTGCGGATGCGGTATCTGCGTTTCAGCCTGCTTCTATGGCGCAGCCCAAATCAGGGTAGCCGATAACCGGCTGGTTTCCACCATTGATACCTTCAGATGCAAATCCTGCGGCATGTGCGTAGAGGCATGTCCGTCGGGTGCCAGACGGCTGATTGGAGACAGGACCGAGAATGAGGTCAGGAAAGTGTACGCGTCACTGTAGACGCTGTGAGGAGGATAAAGAATGGATGCATTTGATCCGAAGGTGGTTTGTTTCTCTTGCGATTTCGGCTGGGGCTTTGTGTCCGGACATGAAGCCCTCAGCCCACTGGTGGAAAACTGGATACCGGTAACATGCAGTTCCAAGGTAGACAGCGTATTTATACTCGAGGCATTTGAAAAAGGGGCTGACGGCGTTTTGATACTCGGATGTCCTGAAGGACGCTGCCACTTTGAAGACGGCAATTTCCGAACGGAAAAGAAGGTCTATCTCCTGCAAAAGGTCCTTGAGACCTATGGAATTGAAAGAGAAAGGTTGCGCATGGTCCTTTCCAATAATCCAGAAGGAGAACGAATTCCGGAGCTTGTTGGGGAAATGAAACAGGCGCTTATCAAACTGGGACCGATAGAGAAAAGGTGAGAAGGGAGGTGAGCCGATATGGCCGAAAAACCAAGAATAGCCCTATGCTGGCTCGCATCCTGTGCCGGATGTGATGAGGCAGTGGTCGATCTGAACGAAGCGCTGCTTGACGTGGCGGAAGGTGTCGAAATCGGACTGTGGCCGGTGGCAACGGATTTCAAATATAACCACCTGGAATCCATGGCGGATCAAGAGCTTGCCCTGGGCGTCCTGCACGGTGCCGTGAGAAATTCCGAGCAGGAGGAAATTGCGAAACTCATGAGGGCCAAATCAAAGGTAATCCTGGCCTTCGGCTCCTGCGCCTGCTTCGGCGGCACCGCCGGCCTGGCCAATTTCAGAACCAGGGAGGACATCATGAATTGGGTATACCTGGATTCACCGACCGTGGTGAATCCCGACGCCACCCTCCCCAGGACGGAATCCCTGGTGAACGGGAAATCCTTAACCCTTCCCGAATTCTATGACCACGTGTACGCCCTGGATCAGGTTATCACCATCGACTATTACCTTCCGGGCTGCCCGCCGCCACCGGATCTCATTCTGAACGGGATCAATGCGGTCATTTCCGGGGATCTCCCCCCGAGAGGTTCGAGCCTCGCACCACGGACCGCCCTCTGTGACACCTGTCCTCGAAACAGGACGAAACCGGAGAGACTCGAAATCAAGGCAGTGAAAAGAATTCACGAAATCGAGGCCGACCCTGAGGTGTGCTTTCTCGCGCAAGGAGTGATCTGTCTCGGGTTTGCCACCAGAACCGGATGCGGGGAGACCTGCATCCGGGTGAATACCCCTTGCAGGGGCTGCTTCGGGCCGGTCCCGGGCGTGTTGGATTCAGGCGCAAGAACACTGTCCGCCCTGAGTTGCCTGGTCAAGGCAGGGGAATACGGCGATCCCCGGAGGCTCATGGAGTCCATTGATGATCCCGCGGGGTATGTCTATCGTTTTTCACAACCCACTTCCATCTTGGGGAGGAAACGGAGGGTGGAAAATGTCTAAGAAAATAACAATAAATCCCATCACAAGGCTTGAAGGGCACGGGAAAATAGAGATATTCCTCGATGATGAGGGCAAGGTCGAGGATGCGTTCTGGCAGGTGGTTGAGCTGAGAGGCTTTGAGCGGTTCTGCCTGGGAAGACCTGCTGAGGAAATGACCAGAATAGCCCCGAATATCTGCGGGGTCTGCCCTTCGGCACACCATATGGCGGCCACCAAGGCCCTCGACGCTCTGTACGGAGTGGAGCCGACGCCCACGGCAACGCTCATACGGCAGCTGGAGTACAATGCATTTGTAATCGAAGATCATTACATCCACTTCTTTTTCCTCGCCGCACCCGATTTTGTTCTCGGACCGGATGCTCATCCTGCAGTGAGGAATATCCTCGGGTTGATCGACAAGGTGGGGAAAGAAACAGGACTGAAAGTCATCGAGGTCAGGAAGAGGAACAGGGACATTATAAGGCATATCTTCGGAAAGGCTCCGCACCCGGAGGGCGGACTGCCGGGGGGTGTCCCCAGGAGGATCACCGAGGATGACAGGAAATGGATCAAGGAAACCGCCGATTTCACGGTTGAGTTTGCCCGGTACGCCTTGCTGCTTTTCAAAGAAATTGTTCTTGGAAACGAAAAATATCTCGAGCTGATCCAGAACGAGGCCTACCGGCTGAAGACATCGTACATGGCACTTGTTGATGAAAACAGAAAGGTCACTTTTTACGACGGCAAGGTGAAGGTCATAGATCCTGAAGGCGGCGAGTATGCCCTGTTCGACCCCCAGGACTACATTGAACACATAGGAGAATGGGTGGAGCCGTGGACCTATGTGAAGATGCCTTTTCTGAGGAACATCGGGTGGAAGGGATTGTCTGCGGGAGAGGGAACCTCCCTCTACCGTGTCGGCCCCCTGGCGAGGCTCAATGTATCTGACGGCATGGCAACTCCGTTGGCCCAGAAGGAGTATGAAGAAATGTTCGAGATCCTCGGCGGCAAGCCTGCTCACAACACTCTCGCCATGCACTGGGCAAGGCTCATCTGTGCACTCCAGGCAGCCGAACACAATCAGATGATCGCCTCTGATCCGTTCCTGACCAGCAAGGATATCCGAAACATGGATCTCCGCCTGCGAAGGGAGGGAGTGGGTTGTGTCGAGGCACCCCGCGGGACGCTCTTTCACCACTACAAGACAGACCGAAACGGGATACTGACCATGGTCAATCTTATCGTTGCAACGCAGCACAATGCCGCGCCCATATGCCTGTCCATAAAGGAGGCCGCTCGCGAGTTTGTCAAAGGGTCTGACGTGAAGGAAGGACTGCTGAACCGGGTGGAAATGGCTTTCAGGGCGTACGATCCCTGTCTTGCCTGCGCAACCCATGCCCTGCCGGGAGACCTCCCCCTCTCCATTCGCATCAGGGATAAGAAGGGTGATCTGATCAGAACGATTGAACGACCGGGGACCGCAATATGAAGGTACTGGTTCTGGGTATGGGCAATCCCATCCTCTCCGACGACGGGGTGGGACTGTTTGTTGCGGACCGGCTCAAGGATCGTATCAAGAACGTTGATGTCATGACGACCGCTATGGCCGGGCTCGACATCCTCGATCTGATCAGGGGATACGACAAGATATTCCTGGTGGACGCCTGCATAACAAAAGGTCGCATCCCAGGCCAAGTCGTGAAATTCGACCACCGGGGAGACGGGTTTCTGCACCTTTTCTCCTCTCACGGTCTGAACTTTTTTGAACTTATTTCGCTGGGGAATACCCTGGGGCTCGAGATGCCCGAAGTGGGGGAGATTTACGGGGTGGAAATCGGCGATGAGGTCGGCTTCGGCGGTGAGCTGTCGCCCGAGCTGAAAACAAAGGCATGGTCGATCGTTGAAAGAATCTGCGCGGATATTGAATCTTCTCTTGCAGCTGAGGAAACGGCATGAGTCTCTATAACCTGGACAAAATCTTTAAAGCCGAGTCCGTCGCGATCATCGGGGCCAGCAACAAACCGGCGACGATAGGAAATATACTGGTTAACAATCTGTTCAGTCCTGTTTTCAAGGGAAAGGTCTTCCCGGTGAATCCCCGGAGCGATTCCATTCTGGGACACAGGAGTTATCCTTCCATAAAAGAGGTCCCCGGACCGGTTGATCTCGCGGTCATTGCCACACCAATCAGTTCCGCACCTGGAATCGTTCGGGAATGCGTTGAGACAGGTGTGGGAGGAGCCGTCATTATCTCTGCAGGAGGGAAGGAAGTCGGTCAGGAAGGGCGAAAAATAGAGGCGAGACTGAAAGAGGAGGCAGAGAAGGGAGGACTTCGCATCATCGGGCCCAATTGTATGGGCATCATGTGTGTCGGAAACGGCTTAAACGCAACCTTCGCCGCCCAGCAGCCGCTCTCCGGAAAACTGGCGTTCATCTCCCAGAGCGGCGCCGTGTGTTCTGCTGTCCTCGACCTCTCTTTACAGAAAGACGTCGGCTTGCGCTACTTCGTAAGCACGGGGTCCATGCTCGACGTAGATTTCGGCGACCTGATAAATTACCTGAGTGATGATCCCGATGTGAGCAGCATTATTCTCTATATGGAGAACATTACCAACACCCGAAAATTCATGAGTGCGGCACGCGCAGTCTCGATGATAAAGCCCATTGTTGTGTTGAAGTCCGGGCGATCAAAGGCGGGCGCAAAAGCAGCCTCTTCCCATACCGGAGCCATGGCCGGTGAAGACGCGGTCTATGACGCCGCCTTCAAGCGAGCCGGCATAGTCCGGGTGGATACCGTTGAAGAGCTCTTTGACTGTGCAGAATTGATGGCCAAGCAGTCCCTGCCTACCGGGAAGGGTCTGGTCGTCCTGACAAACGGCGGGGGTCCCGGGGTGATGGCGGCTGATGCAGCGGCGTTTTATGGAATTGATCCTGTCACCCTTGAGAGGGACACGATTGAAAAACTGGATAAATTCCTTCCGCCCTTCTGGAGCAGGGGGAATCCCATCGACATGATAGGGGACGCCACTCCTGACCGCTGGCGACAGGCATTGGAGGTTTGTCTGCATTCCAGGGAAATCAACGGCCTGGTCATCATCTATGTCCCCCAGCCTCTGAGTGAAGTCACCGTCGTTGCCAGGACAATCGCGGAAATGATCCGGGGCAAAAGCCATCCGCCCATTTTTGCGGTCTGGATGGGAGGGAGAGATGCGCAGCGGGGTCGGGACATCCTGAACGAGGCCGGGATCCCCACCTATGATACCCCGGAAAGGGCTGTCTCAGCGTTCAAATACATGTCCGCTTATGCCCATAACCTGGAAATGTCGCATGAAATACCGCGGAGACTGAAAAACACCCTTGAATTCGACAACCGGGAGGCCGACGGAATTATTGCCAAGGCATTGAGAGAAGAGAGAGGGTTCCTGTCGGAATGGGAATCCAAGAAGGTCCTGCATGCCTATGGCATCCCATGCACCCCTACCGAGCCGGCCGGTACTTCCGGAGAGGCTGTTCGCCTGGCGAGAAAGATGGAATATCCGGTGGTCATGAAGATTCTCTCCCCGGGTATCATCCACAAGACAGACGCCGGCGGCGTCCTGCTCGGTCTCAAGTCCGACCGGGACGTGGAGGAAGCCTTCGAAAAAATCGTGAACAATGCCCGGAACTACGACCAGAAGGCTGAAATCAGAGGAGTCACGATTCAGCCAATGCTCAGTCAGCCGGATTATGAACTTATCCTGGGCAGCAAACAGGATTCCTTCTTCGGTCCCATAATCCTTTTCGGTATGGGAGGAATCATGGCGGAAGTCCTGGAAGACCGGGCCATTGCAATTCCTCCCCTGAACAGACTTCTGGCCAGAAGGCTGCTGGAAGAGACGAAAGTGTCAAGGATGCTCAAAGGTTATCGGAACAGGCCCGGCGCCGATATGGAGCTTCTGGAAGAGATCCTGATTCGCCTCTCACAACTGGCTATTGACTTCCCGGAAATCATTGAATTGGACATCAATCCCCTATTCATAGCGGGAACGCAGTGCGTCGCCGCAGACGCACGGATCATCGTCAAACCATCAGCGGTTCTCTCGCCCGAGCATCTGGTAATCAGTCCATACCCTGAACACTATGAGATGCAAACGACCACCTCGGGCGGGCTCAAAATCTTTGTCAGGCCCATCAAACCCGAAGATGCACCGCTCCTGGTAGACCTTTTTAACAGCCTCTCACGCCGGAGCATTTACTACCGGTTTTTCAGTCCCATGAAAAGCCTGCCCCCGGATATGCTGGCCCGTTTTACCCAGATCGATTATGGGCGGGATATGGCACTGGTTGCCCTTGACGGCGGCTCCTCTTCAGAAAAGATGGTGGGAGTATCCCGCCTCATGAGTGATCCGGATGGAAAGAGGGCCGAATTCTCGATCGTCGTCGGCGACCCGTGGCAGGGGAAGGGTATTGGGGTCGCACTGGCGGAAGCCCTCCTAAACATTGCCCGAAAGCGCGGCATTGAATACCTGTGGGGAATGGTCCTGTCCGAAAACACCCAGATGCTCACCTTGGGAAACTACCTGGGTTTTTCAATCTCCAGAGACTTGTCCTCAAATCAGTACAAATTGGAAATAGACCTGAAATCCGGCCGCCGCGAAAATCCTTGGGAAACCGGCCGAGAATGGGGCTAGCCCCAATACTGTTCACTTAACGACCACGATATTGATATTCACTTGGCTGATCGTTGGGCTATTTTGGTTTTTGGACTTTACTGGCCAAGAACTCATCTTTCGTTTGACCACCCTCGGGTTCCGCCGGCCGCGACTTGATACCACCCGTTCCTCCAGTATTTCATCAAGGACCGCTTCATGAAAAGCTTTGCGGTCCCGAGGGGGAAAAAGCGGCAAAGCTTATCAGCTTTCGGCGAATCACCCTCACGCTATGCACATAGGAGAGGCAGTCTGGATCTTCATCCGCTTTCAGTGCAGCTTCATGCATAATGCCACGGATAGCAAAATGGGCCATCATGAAACCATAAAACTCTTGGACAACCAATTCAGGACCCTTGCTCCGCAATATGATCTTTGCACCCCGCAAATGCGTTTTGAATTCATCAAACGCATTTTCAATCTCCCAGCGGTCATGATAAAGTGCTGCCAGTTCTTTGGCCGGCGCCTCCTTTGGGATGAGAATGGTTGTCATCAGTCGGTATAAATGTTCAGCATCAGGTATTCCTTCCAGCGTGTATTCGATAACACGGACATGCATTCCATCCTTGTCATGACGCCTGTCTTTGTCCGAAGCATAAATTCGGCTTATATAGGAACCGTCACGAAACCTCCGTAAGCAGGGCAGTTTTAGATTCTTTTTTACTCTCCACAGAAGATCAGACCCTGTCTCCTGTGCCTGTTTCCACAAGTCGTAACCGAAAAAATTACGATCGGCCAGGCACAACATTCCTTTGGTTAAAAAGCCGATCACCTCTTTTGTCAGTGTTATTTCCCCCGTGTCGTACCCTGCCATTCGTGATCCGAACAAGACATGGGTCCCGTTTTCCACGAGCGATACCATGCGGATCTGAGGAAAACAACTTTGACCACGACTGGCCTTGGGACGGCCAAACGCTAATTCATTCTCCTTTGTGTCTGCCACATCCATCGTGCTGCCATCCAGAGAGACAAGACGCCATGCGCGGTACCATGCCCCTTTTGTCATCCGTTTACTCCCTCTCACAGCAATGGGACCAACCAATTCATCATGAAGCAGCTTTACAGGTCCACTCCCAACTCTCTTGCGGGCTTGTGAGATCCCTGACTTTCCGGTCACTTTAATATGTCCATTCGGCCCTTGCAGCCATCGAATTCCTTCAAGCAGACAACGGAGCACTTCCCGGTACGAGACCTGCATATAAAGCGCCAGCGCTATGACATAGTAAATAACAACATGCCCGGGCAGATCCCGTTGCCGTTTACTGGCTCTTCCTGTAGCAGTAAGAACACCATTAATCCTCTCAAGCGGGAAACATTTCGCAATAACCCCCAGACTAATGTGATCGGTGATGCGACTTCCCTTTGGTATCTCAGCAATTGTTCGTGCCATATGCATACCCTCCTTATCTATTTGCGAAGGGAAGCATACAGCATATAACCTCATAAATCAATAATTAAGTGAACAGTATTGGGGCTAGATGGCGGATTTGGGTGAGAGTAGGAAGTGATACAGCGGTCGGC
>Ga0316583_10000534_pt1 | contig 11400 bp, 10 predicted proteins | sample J_170502JBrBrA_D_FD_204513 | JGI IMG/M metagenome (GOLD analysis project Ga0316583, IMG submission 204513) | Rhizosphere microbial communities from salt marsh grasses in Alabama, United States - J_170502JBrBrA | ecosystem: Host-associated > Plants > Roots > Rhizosphere | place: USA: Alabama... | reverse complement strand
AAGCAGTTCGGCCGTTTCTTCCACGCCATGCTCGCCGCAGGCATCTACCTGGCTCCCAGCCAGTTCGAGGCCGGCTTCCTGAGCACGATGCACACCGAAGAGCAGATCGACGCCACGATAGCAGCAGCCGAGAAAGGGTTTCAGGAGGTCAGGGGGAATTAAGTATTTCAGTTCTTCAGTTTGTCAGAATCACTGAACAACTGAAATACTGATAAACTGATGTACTTAAATGTGCTATAATTAACCTTATGTCAATACCAACCAGGATCATTATCACCGTTTCCAGCTTCGCTTTTCAGAAGTTTCTGAAACTCTATGGAGACGACATTGTGGAAATCGCCACGACGCGGGGCGAGGATTTTGTGCGCGAGTATGGACCGCAGGCGGTGCGCTGGACGGCCGATCGCGGCAGTGATTTCTACGGGATCGTTGCGCCGCGCGCGGCCGGTGCGGTCAGTAAACTCTCCGCCCTGGCCGGACGCCCGGCGAAGGGGGCGGTGATTCCTGGCGTGGACGATCCGGAAGACGGCCGTCTGGCGACGATGCTCTTCGGCCCTTATTCCGGTGACATAGCCCGTATTGGCGCCACCCTGCGCGCCGCCGCCGGTATGGGCATCGATCAGCTGCAAAATCTCAACGATGAACAAATTGGCGCCATCGCCGTCACCCTCTGGCGGCTGCAAAGCGGGGATAACCCGATCGGCCGTCGCCTGCGTAAGCGATTCTGGAAATAAGAAAGATTGATAATAAAGATTGGACCAATCTATTCCCAACACCAAAAGATTGGACCAATCTGTTTATGATAGAAATTGTTGATTTCCCATCTCTCAACGTAACGCTGCGCAGCAAGCTGTACAGGCCGGAAAGTTCGGCGGATCGATTGCCGGTCATTGTGATGGCGCACGGTTATTCGGCCACGATCAACGGCATGGTCGCTGAACGCTTTGCCGAGGTTTTTTGTGAAGCGGGCTTTGCTGTTTTACTTTATGACCATTACAGTTTCGGCATCAGCGACGGCCGTCCGCGCCGCCAGATTAACTCGTGGCTCCAGGCACGAGGTTACTGCGACGCGATTGATTATCTGCTGACCCGCCCGGAAATTGATCCGCAGCGCATTGCCGTCTGGGGCGACAGCATGAGCGGCTGGGTGGCGATTGTGGTGGGGGCGGTGGATGATCGCGTCAACGCAGTCGTGGTGCAGGTTCCGGCTTGTGGTCGCAAACGGCCGTCTGCTGGTCCCAATGAAGCTTCTTACCTGGCGATGAAGGACATCATTCGCAATCGTGATCTGGCGGCAATGGCCAAGGATTACGCCGATCCGATGCCGGTTGTGTCCGCGGATCAGATTGGGATGCCTTCTCTCCTGAAGCCGATCACCGCCTTTCGCTGGTGCATGGATTATGGCGCCAAATATGGAACTAACTGGGACAATCAAGCGGTTCTAGTCACAATCGACACGGGACGGCCGTTTCATGTGCATGACTGCGCGGCGCAGCTTAAGACCCCTATTCTCATGGTGATTGCTGAGGATGATGAAATGCCCGGCGCCAATTCCGATGTCGCCCGTTATGTTTATGATTCTATTCCCGCCCCGAAAGAGCTTTTGGAGATTGACGGCGGGCACTTCGGCTTGCTTTACTATCCCGGTGAGTTATTCGATCAAGCAAGCCGCGCGCAGAGGGATTTTTTGCTCAGGCATCTTTAGAAAAGATTGGTCCAATCTGTTGATTTAAATTGGACCAATCGATTTATTTGAAGATTGGACCAATCTAATTACAGATGACACGAAAAAACTCTGCGCCCTCTGCGCCTCCTTTGTGCCCTCTGTGTCCTATTCTACGCTAAGTATCTCCACCCTCCCGGTCATTCCTGGCAGCAAGTCCAGCTCTGATTCTCCCAGGTCGATGATCACCGTGAATGTGGCCGCGTCGCCGACGGTGCCTTCGGCCACGGGAGCGACGCGGAGGACACGGCCGTCTACGGTGTCGTTGGGATAGGCTTTAAGCGTTATTAAGGCTTCTTGGCCGGTAGTTATTTGCGCCAGGTCGCGCTCGCTTAGGTTATTGGTCTGGAACTGCAGCCTGCTGGTGTCAAGCAGGGTGACGACCGGCGTTCCCGATCCGACCAGGCTGCCCGGCGCGCTGTCCACGGAAAGCACGATTCCGCCCGCGGGAGCCAGCAGACGCGCATCCTCCACCGCTTTCTCCGCCTTTTCCTGATTGATCTGCGCCTGCTCCAGGGCCAGCTGCGCTGATTCGACCTGCAGCCGCGCCGCGGCGATATCTTCCTCTTTCGGACCTGTTTTAGCCTGTTCCAGGGCTTGCTGCGCGGCGGCGATGTTCGCTTCAACGCCCAGAGCGCTGCTGCTGTTCAAGCCGGCGATAGCCAGGTTATAGTTAGCCTCGGCGACGCGCAGCTGGTCTTCGGCGCGGGGAATGTAATCTTCCGCCGCATCGCGCTCAGCCTTGATGATGTCGCTGTAAGGCGCGCCGGTACAGTTGGGAAACTGTTCCCCGGTGCGGCAGGAGGGGTCGTCGATATACTGCTCCCAATCGCGGCCGGGATCGAAAGCGGTGTCGTATGCTTCATGGGCGTCGGCCAGCGCCTGCTGCGCCTGTTCGAGCTGTACCTTGGCCGAGGTCACGCTGTAACCAGAAGCGGCGTCCTGGCTTTGCGCGTTCTTCAAATTCGCTTCCGCGGCGGCCAGATTCGCTTCCGCCTGGGCCACGGCCGTTTCATCCGGCTGCCAGTTGAGCAGCTTGTTCAGCGAAAGCTGCGCCTGAGCCAGGCTGTTTTCGGCCTGACGGTAGCCCAGGGCAGTGTCGGTCAGCGTGTCCTGCAAAGCCTCGTCATCCAGGGTGGCGATCAGGTCGCCGGCTTGGACCTGGTCGCCGGCTGCGACGAAAAGCTCCAGCAAACGGCCGTTTATGGCGAAACCGATGGGCTGCTGCGGCTTGGCAGCCACCAACAAACCCTCGGCCAGGATGGTCGTGCCTGTGGCCGGAAGGGGGGTGGTCGTTGCTTCGGCGGCCGTTTCTGCATCAGCACTTTCCTCTGCTGCCGGTGTTTCCGTTACCGGTAGCTGACCACCGCCGATTCTCCCGCATCCACCCAAAGTAACGATGGTGAGGATTACTAATAAAAATGAAAACCTGAATTTAGTAGAAATATTCATCTTTTACCTTAATTTGCAGCTTTGTCGTTGTAAATCGATTTGGTAAATCGATCCGCGATTTAGCAAATCGCGCTACATGCGCAGTATTTCCACAGCCTTCTTCTTCACAATGCGCCGCGCGGAGAAGATGGCGCCTAAGATGCTGGCGATGACGACCATGATCACGATGAAGGGAACCACGGTCGTATCCACGGCAAAATTAACATGCTCCTGGGCTATGATGCGCTCGCTGTAATAAGTGACGTAGCCCATGGCCGCGCCGGCGGCGATACCCGCCAGGGCCGCGCCCAGGGTCATGACGATAGCCTCAATGACTAGAATGCCCGTCAGCTCGCGGCGCTTCATGCCCATGGCCTTCATCATGCCGATCTCGATCCGCCGCGCGTAAATAGTGATATAGATGACGGCGAAGACACCGAAAACGGCCGTTGTGAAGGAGATCGTCGTCAGCGCTAAGAGAAATATCTGCTGCGAAGCCTGCTGCTGGCGCACGCGCTCCAGGCGTGTGTCCAGGATGTTGAACCACAGCGCGTGGTCCTCCATATCGATGAAGCGATCGCGCAGCACCTGCGACAGCCTTTCCAGGTCGCTCCCCGCATCCACCGTGGCCAGAACATTCATCAGAATGCCTGTATCCGGCCCCGGCTGGGCCGCGTTCAACTCCGTGATCAGGCGGCGAAAACCCTCGCCGGACATGAGCACCGTCGATGAACCGTTTTCCGCTTCCAGGCGGCTGCGGCCGATACCCTCAATGCCGGGAATCCGCCGGGCGATTCCGGCGATACGCGCTTCGATAATATGGTCCAGTCCTTCTCCTTGCAGCTTGACAATGCCGCCCAGCTCGACGCCCAGATGCTCGGCTAGGCCTTCACTGATGATCACCGCCTGCGGATCGGCTTGCAGCTCGCGAAAAGCATCCTTCAGGTCCCCCGCGGAGAAATCGACCATATCGCTGAAAATGATCTCTTCCAGCGGTCCTTCGACGCCGCGCACGCTGACCCGCGCATTCTTGAAATTGAGTTCATCACCGATCCGCGTATCGTAATTGTAGCTGAGCCCGGCGGCCGAACCGATGCCGGGCATGGTCTCCAGCTCTTCGCTCAGGAATGAAGGGCTGAGACGTTGTTTTTCCAGTTCTTCCTCGGACACGTACCAGGTGGCGACTTGCACCGTCAGCGGCGCGCCCATGCTCTGGCGCAAATTGTTTTCCATGTTGGCATTATCCAGGGCGACCTGCGTGGCCAGGAAGCTGGGCAGTACGCCGCTGAAGAGCACGAGCATGGATATCAGTGTGTTGCGCATCTCGCCGCGCTTCACATTGCGCTCGGCGAAATAGGTCAGGCGCGGAGAAATCAGGCCGGTGATGAAGAGGATCAGGCGTTCCAGGGGCACGGTGGCGATGAAGAACATCAGGCCCATACCCAGGACGAGAAGTACCAGGGCCAGCAGGTAGATTGTGACCTGGATCGCCGGTCCGCCGAAACTTTCCACCGCTTCGAAGCTGGCGATGAGGGCGAAGATGAGCATCAGCGCCGTGCCGCCCAGGAACATGCGCAAATTGGGACTGCGCTCGCGCATCTGCTCCAGATCTTCGAGCTGGATATTGTCGGCCACGCCGGGATTGATGGCATGCACGACCTTGGTGTTGGCCGCTTCCTGGGCCGGTTTGAGGCTGCTGACGATCAGGACGAAGAAGGCGGCTGCTGCGGCAGGCAGGATGGTTGAGAGACTGACCTGGGGCACCAGCGGCGTGCTCATGCCCTGGCTGGTGAACTGCTGTTGTATCAGGGGTACGGCGATATATTGGGTGATTAGCTGGCCGAGGATGATGCCCAGACCGACGCCGATGACGCCGATGACCAGCACTTCGACGATCACCATCGCAAAGAGGTAACTGCGCTGGGCGCCGAGGATTCGCAGGATGGCCATGTCGCGGCGCTGCTCCTGGACGTTGGTCAGCATGAGGGTGTAGATCAGCAGGCCGACCACGCCCAGGGAAATAAGGCCGTAGACGTTGATCAAGGCCTGGAGGGCCAGGAAAGCCTGGGCTGCGCCGCTCAACGCCTGTGCTTTGGCCATGCTGTAGGCGTAGTCCTGGCCTAGAGCCGTATAGACATTTTGGCCGACGTCGCGCACGGCCAGGGCGGCGGCTTCGGCGTTGTTTGTTTCGTATAGTACAGGATCCACGGTGGCGATCAGTTTCGACGCGCTGCCGGGCAGGTTCAGCCATTCCTGAACATCGGCCAGGTCGGCGATGTAGCCGTCGCGGAAACCGCCGGAGAGGCCGTCTTCAGTCACAATAGCTTTGACCGCGAAGAGGTGGCTGGTGCGCCGGCTGCTGGCGCCGCTGGATTCAGGTTTTCCTTCCTCGCGCGGGACGGGGAAGCTGTAGGCGGCCTGGAAGGTGTCGCCGATGTTTAGATCGAAGAGCGTGGCTGTGTCTTCCAAAACGGCCGCTTCGCCCGGTTCTAATTCATACTCTCCTTCGATGACCGTGATCGTGCCCACGTCGTCCAGAGCCTGGTCGAGGGCGATGATCGTAGCCTGGCTTTGCTGGTCGCCGGCGCTCATTTCCACTTCCGCTTCCAGGCGCGGGTAAACGGCCGTTATGCGCGGGTCGGCGGCCAGGATTTTTTCGGAGAGTGAAGCGATGGGCACGAACTGATCCGTGCTCGTATCCTTCCTGCTCACTTCCAGGTCATAGCGGCCGGTCTCGCTGGCGATCAGGTCAATATTAGAACGGCGGATCGTCTCCACCGTCGCGCTCATAGTCACGATCAGACCCGTGCTGACCATCAGCGAGAGGATCATCAAGATCGTACGCACCTTGCGCCGGCCGAAAGAGGTGAGGATGTATTTAAGTATCATACTTAAAGCTATCAGCGGTCAGCCATCAGCTATCAACCGTCAGCTGACGGCTGATAGCTGATGGCTGACCGCTGTTCATTATTTTCCCATCTTGCATCTCGATCACGCGCTTGGCGAAGCCGGCCATGCGCGGGTCGTGGGTGACATAGACGATGGTCATGCCTTCGTCGTTGAGTGATTTCACCAGCTCCATGATCGCGAAGCCGGTTTCCGAGTCCAGGTCGCCGGTCATCTCGTCGGCGATGAGGATCGGCGGGTCGTTGGCCAGCGCGCGGGCGATGGCCACGCGCTGCTGCTGGCCGCCGGAAAGTTCGCTGGGATAATGGTGCTTGCGGTCGCCTAGGCCGACTTTATCCAGCAGGGCACCGGCTCGTTCCTTGCGTTCGTTACGCTTGGACTTGGCCAGGACCATCGGCGCTTCCACGTTTTCCTGGGCTGTGAAGTTGGCCAGCAGGTTATAGTTTTGGAAGATAAAGCCCATCTTGCTCAGGCGCAGGTCGGCCAGCTTGTTTTCTGAGAGGGAGACCAGGTTTTCGCCGTCGACAATGACGTGGCCGCGGCCTGCTTCGTCGAGGCCGCCGAGGATGTTCAGCAGGGTTGTTTTTCCCGACCCGCTGGGACCCATGAGACAAACAAAGTCGCCGGTGTAAATGTCGAGCGAGACGCCGCGCAGCGCGGGTACAGCCTCCTTGCCCATGAGGTAAGATTTGTGGATATTTTCAACAACAATAATCGGCTCACTCATATCAATTCCTAAAAAGGCCGTTTGTCAGTAAGGGGTTTGTTTTATCGAGCAGGAAGGACGTCTCTCCTGATCATGCTCCGAATCCCAGACGGCTGCCTACTATTTTCCAGGTTCGACACCAGTTCGCAAGTCGCCGCCATATCATCTAAACGACGCGCACCGCGGTTTTGTGACGCTTCCATTATCCATTACGCAGGCGAGGGCCTGGGGTTGCGGTGATTTTGGTGAGGAGTATTTAGTAAGAAGTATTTAGTGGGATGGTTTCTCGTTTACTACTGCAGCTGATTTCGCCCCCAATGTGATACCGGATGCATCATGAATATCTCCCATTGAAATCTTATCGTGACCAATCACTTCATTGGCAAAGATAAAAGTTTGCGAAAGATTACCAAGAGAATCCAGTATTCTCCTCTGGACATCAGAGGATAGATCCAAACTGCGAATTTGTTCGCGAATATCATTAATTTGGCTGTTCATCAAATGGAACAGGAATGCGCGATCAACAAACCATTGATAATGTATTTCATTTTTAGAAACCAAATACACCTGTTCCAGGTTTCCGGCATTGTATTTTAAGGCGCTTGCAAGCGCCTGGATCATCAGCGCTGTAATATGTGCCGCCTCTGACGCCCCAACCCGTGTTCCCCAGGGCAGGAAGGCGATGGACCGAATGCTCAAAGAAGCGGCTATCGCGATGCACTTTTGGGCTGCCTTGACGACCACATCCTCATCAATCAGGTTGCGGCACTTTCACAACCTGAAGGTTGTGCTACAAAAGGGGCTGTCTTTTTGGGACAGCCCCTTACGTTTTATTGGTTTGTCTGGGGGATGGCGGGATTTACTTGACCTTAGAAGAGCGGCCCGGTGAGGAAGTGGAAAAGCGCGTCGCGCCAGAAGTTCCAGGTATGGCAGTCACCTTCGGTGATTAAGCCGGTATAAGGAATGTTGTAGTAATCCAACGCTTCCATACACATCATAGACATCATTGAAGTTGGTCATGACCACGACCATCGGGCGGATTTTGTGTTGGGCGATGAGATTGTCCAGAATGTTTCCGGCCAGACCCTGCGTCGACCAATCAATATGGTTCCCCCAAGCGCTGTGGCTCAGATACAGCGTGGGATAGGTGCGTTGGTTCTTGTCGTAATCCGGAGGTAGGTAGATCGCATACGGCCGTTCCGTCTGGGTGAATGTGGAGAAATAAAATTGCTCCGAAAGCTGGCCGTGAGGAACGTCCTGCACAGCTAACCATTCGTAGTCAGGGCCGGGGCCGTAAACCTGGCTGTTAATGGCATCCGGATGCCAGCCGGGATTGCCGGGATCAACCACGGAAACAGTCTCTTCGCCGTGAGTGACATTAAAGTGATAGTTGTAGGCGTTCGGTTCCAGTTGGATGGTGAAAGTCCAAACGCCGCCGGCCTCTTTCGTCATGTCATAAAGAGGCCAGTCAAATCCATCCGGGCACATCGATCCCAGTTCATTCTTTGAGAATTCTCCGTACGGCTCAGCACGGTGGTTTGGGCGTCCAGTAGAGCAATAAGTTTGTTACCCATACAAATTGACATGATAAAAGGTTGAAATTCTATTGTCAACGGAAAACGGCCGTTTGTTGGTGGGTTAACTTTGGTGGTGTAAGGGAAGATACTTTTGCCGGTTTTGCCACAGAATGAATTCTGCTGCTAAGACATCAAACATGTTTCCGACTTAGACGCCGAATTCATTCGGTGACGACTTGGCTTTTCAGCGATTCTACATTAAAGAAAGCGCTTCCACGCGCTTGCGCAGCAGCGGTTCCTCAATCGCCGCCGCGTCAATCTGGTCCGCGCCAAGGAAGGTCAGGAAGCGCTGAAAGCCGCAGGCCAGGGCTTCGGCGAAGGCGTCGTCCTCGCCAAGGGCCGGGTCCTCCAACCAGAAGCCGAGGATGATAAAGGTGTTACTCGTGCGCTCGAGTTTGCTGTCGAAGCGCGCCACCAGGCGGTCGCCCCACAACACGGGCAGCGTATAATAGCCCCAGCGGCGCTTGTCCACCGGCTTGTAGACCTCCCAAACATAGTCAAAGCCAAAAACGATCTTGGCCCGGCCACGAGCGCTGACGGGGTCGAGCGGCCCCAGAAAGGTCACTTCCTCCAGGGTTGTCGTTCCCAGGGGCGCCCAGGCTTCAGGTATTCGCCCGGAGCTTAACTCATCCAGCAGCGACGTGTCGGCGGCGAGGGCGCAGTGTGTGCCCCGCCAACCGTCAATCTTGATTTCTACGATTTCGTTCTCGGCCAGCAGCGCCCCCATTATTTCTTTTTTCTTGCTGAAAGGTACGCCGCGGCCGTAGGAGTCGCCTACCCGCTGCACGCGCGAGAGTCCGCCGAAGCTGATTTCCTTCTTGAACAGGAAGCGGTCCACCTCATCTTCGCTGAGCGGTTCGAGCAGGTGTGCTGGGGCGACCTCTTCAGTGAGGGCGTAGACGCGCTCGAAATTCTCGCGGTGGTGGGTCATCACTTCCCCAATGCGCCAGAGGTAGTAGAGGGCCACGGAGCTGTCCTTGCGACCGCGGTAGCTGTTAGTCCTTTTGCGATTAGCCGCTGAGAAATCACGGTTGGTCACCGTGCCGCGCTCGCGCAGAATGTCGCGCATTTCTGCCACCGCCTCGGCGTGTTCCTGGCCCATCTGGAGGATACGGGCGTTCGCGTCGGGATGGCCGTTTTGTTCGCGGCGCATCACGGCCAGCCAGTAGGGCAGTTCATCCATCGGCCGTGTGGCCAGCCAGCCACCCCAGTCAAAGAAGCCGCGCTGCTTGTAGGCCGCTTCTTCCCACATGCCGGGCGTGTAGTTTATGACACGGCCGTTTAGCTGGATGTCCTGGCTGCGGGCGATGATTTGCAGCGGATCGAGCTGTAGGTATTCCGTCTCGCGCATCGCCTGTTCCGTACCCGCAAGACCCTGCCAGCGCCTTCCCGGCCACAAGCCTTGTTTGCCCAGAACGAAGCGCCGCGCGGTTTGTTTGTCAATTGTTTGCATAATGGTTGTTCCAGATTAAGAGAGACACAGAGGGCACTGAGGAGGCACAGAAGGCGCAGAGTTTTTTATTAATCCTCTCTGTTTATCTCCGTGTCTTCTCTGCGTTCTCTGTGTCTTCCCGCGAACTCTGTGTCATTCCAAACCAGCCAGCCACTTACGGACGTCGGGTTCATGATCGTCATGGAAATGGTCAAAGAATTCACTTGTGGAATAGCGCTTGCTGCCCAGCGTCACCACATGCCACGCCGGCTCGATGGCCATATCGTCGTCCAGGCTGTCCACGAAGTCTAAGAGATCGTCGAAATTTTGCTGCGTAATATCCAGCACTTCCGCCAACGGCCGATCGCGATTCGCTTCGTAGATCCAACGGTTCACATCGTCATCTTCTGTGAAGCTTGCCGGCCAGGGTGGGGCGGGTTTAGGATCGCCCTTCTGCGCCGCCCACATGCGGGCAATGCTCCAGGATTGCCAATCGTTCAGATGGGCGACCATGTCTTTGAAGGACCATTCGCCCATGACGCCGGGCAGCTCCATGCGCTCATGCCTGACCTGATCCAGAAGGGCCTGCCACTTAGCGTCTTCTTCTACCAACCAATTTCGCAGTTCTAATTTGTCCATCAGGTACTCCTTATTGGGCAATTTCCCAGATAACGCCGGCGGGATCGATAAAACTGGCCGTGCGCAGGCCCCACGGCCGATCCATGGGACCGTTCAGGAGCGTGACGCCGCGCCGGACCAGTTCGGCGCTCATAGCGTCCACATCCTCCACGCCGAGGGTAAATGCGAAGCGATGGCCGGCGTCAGAGGCTGCCACTCCGGCCGGCTCAATGAGTTCCGGGGCGGCTTTGATATCCAGCAAGTTCATCAGTGTTTCGCCGAATTTGAAAACGGCCGAATTTTCATCTTCAAAAAATAGGGGCAGGCCGAAGACGTCCATATAAAACGCCCTTGTCGCGGCCAGGTCCTCGGCAAACAAGGTGACTGCCCTGATAGGTCCAGGCCAGGCTTCTAACATGCTTTCGTTATTCATCATACAACTCCTTTAGCTCTATTATAGAACAAATGGTTGATAGAACAAATGTTATATAAAACTGGGTGTAGATGAATAACAAATTTCAGTGCGCGTCCGCACCGACACAACATGTCAGGCTTTTTCAGCGTCCAAAATTCTTTCCCGAACCAAAGCGTGGGTTAGCTAGGCTACTGGTTACTGAAAACTGGTTACCGGTTACTGATAACTTCTTAGCGCTTCCAGCTCGCTGCCAATCACATCCTCCACCGGTATTGCCAGATTCCACCAATATTCATACTCATTGAGGAACTGCTGTACGGCGGCAGGGTCATCGGTGGCTATGTTGTATTCTGTCAGGCTGTTAGGTCCCCAGGCGCTGTAGTGGAAGTTTTGGCTGCCTACGACCAGGAAGTCCTTATCTACCAGCATCGCTTTGTTGTGCATCTTGTGGCTGGAGAAGCGCAACTCTATGTTATCCTCCTTGCCAGCCGCGGCGAGCTGTTTGTAAAACCAGATGACGCCGGTGCGGTTCTCGATGCCGTTCATGGCCGACTCTTCCATCATCACCCGCACATGCACATCATGGTTAAT
>Ga0316583_10000533_pt1 | contig 11428 bp, 14 predicted proteins | sample J_170502JBrBrA_D_FD_204513 | JGI IMG/M metagenome (GOLD analysis project Ga0316583, IMG submission 204513) | Rhizosphere microbial communities from salt marsh grasses in Alabama, United States - J_170502JBrBrA | ecosystem: Host-associated > Plants > Roots > Rhizosphere | place: USA: Alabama... | reverse complement strand
AAATTTGAAACGCTCGAGTTAGGTTTTTCTTAAGTTGAGCGATTGTCGAGGTTGCCGCAGCTACAAGGCAGATGTCGTTCCGCTATAGTTGACTATGCGGGACGGCATCTAACGCGGTAGATGCGGTAAGATCGGCAATCCCGCAGGGTTTCAAATTAAAAAAATCAAATCGGCAGAATTCCTTAAAAAATAATAAATGTTCCCTATTTTTTTAATTTGAAACGCTCAAGTTAGGAGGGTTAGATTTGGGATAATTCATTCTCATCAATGGTTTCGATGGTTTCAGGTACCGGCTCGGGAATCGGCTCACCGGCTGATTTTGCAGCGGGATTTTCGATAGCTGCTTCTCCCCAGATATACCTGCCGTACTTGGCATAGCCAAGGACATTGTTGAGACGCGCATCTGTGCTTGAATCAATCGGTATGACGTTTCCGGTAATGAGCGGGTGCAGATATTTGGCCAACTCCCGGCAGCCCCCGCCGGTCAGGATGATGGTATCGATATCCCAATCATCGGCCCAGAGCCGGTCAAGATCGTTGGCGATGGTTGACGCCAGCTGAGAATAGACCTGATCCCTGATTTTTTCAAAAGAGAAACCATGTCCGCGCATCTTTATGGTGCCTTCCTCAGCGGCTTTATATAAGCGGTAAAGCTCAACACTGACACCGCATTTCTCTCTCAGCTTGTTTGAAATCACACTGAATCCCTTTGAAATGCCTGTATCGACGGTACGGCTGCCGCGATCAATATAGCGCAGATGATCGAGGATCGTGAAATCGGTGGTGCGAAACCCGATATCGACCACGCCGACTTTCTGGGCGGCCAGCTCTTCATTTATTATTTTGCCGTCATCATTCATCAAGTGATTTAAAATGCTGCCCAACGGTTGCGGCAGCATGCGGACCTTGTTGATATAAATTTCCCGGGTATTCTGATGACCGTTATGGGAGTGATAGGTCACCCTGTGATGACCGGTTAAAATTTCATTAAAGCGCTCATGATTTTGTTTAAAATACCCAATCGGTAATCCGGAGACGACGTTGATGGGCACATTGATGGGAGTATTATTATTAAAGAAAAGTCCTGCAACCGTTAAGGCCAGAATTCTGACATAGTCGGCAATCAGCCGTTCCTGGTCCAAAGTGAAATTCAAAACACTCGATTGTTGCTCGGCAAGGTCACCGACAAAATAGGATTTGCCGTCAATAGTGACATGAATGTGATCTGTGGAGGCGCTTTCACCGAAATCTGCCCAAAATTGGATTTCGGCTGCATCTCCGAAAATCGATTTGAAAATCATGGTTTCTTTGCCGTTGGTGGCTTTTGTGAATCCAAAACCAATATCAATACCCAGGACTTCCATTTTATCCTCCATAGATCCGGCGGATGATACTCAGATCAATATAGACTGTCTAAATTTATATCTTATCAGCGACGAAAAGTCAAAAAAATACCGATATGGCTGAAACGCGCATAATTTTATATGCTTTTTAATTTCAATTAATTATAAGATTTTATGTCCGCAATTAACGCCTAAGTGCTGTCACCGTCGGTTATGATATTTTTGGGACTATTCCGGCTATTTTTTAGCAGAATTCAGACTTCTTCTTGATAAAGATCGTCCGGCGATTTAAATCAAAGTACATATTCGGCAACCGGTCTAACCTGCAAAAAGGATTCATATGCGTACCAATAATCATCTTAAATGTTAAACGTAAGGCGCCGCTTATGGCTTGGCAAGCTGCGGCGCATATTTCCCTGTTTAATTTTGTACCCATATTTTAGAGGAGACTGACTATGAGAAGTTTATCCAGACGCGCGCTCACACTGTTGGCACCGATCTTCTTCATGACTATTTTTGGTGGCTGTTTGTCTCCCCTTGCCATACAGGCAGTTGGAGGAGCAGCCGGTGGGGCTACGCCTTCAGCATCTGATTACCGGGGTGCAGGCAAGGGGGAGAGTTATTTTATCGCTCATTATGAGGATGTGATTCAAGCAGTCCTAAAGTCCGGCAAAATCCTCTCGCTTGAATTGGAAGAGAAAAAAGTTGATAAAGACCGGGCATCCCTCCGGTATTTTGGGGGAAAGGCAAATAAAATAGACCTTGTCATCGAGCCTTGCACCGAAACCATGACATCAATTTTCTTTGATGTCGGCTGGAGCGGTTCAATCGCCTTTGGCCGTCTCATGGCTCAACAAATCCACTTTGAGCTTAAAAACGCGGGTGCCTTTCTGGTGGACTGGACGCCCGACACGGTTGATTGAGGCAATGGGCGGATAATAAAACCGTTTTTCTCCACAGCCCTAACAAATCGTCCACTCGATCAAAAAGTCGTTTTTGACAATGGATGCAATATGGCTGTTAAAGAAATTGTGTTCAATCTGCCATTTATTTCCATCGTATTCGACCTCAAGATGATGCGGGCCCGGCACCCGGCTAACCCGGCATTTTGAAAGGTCTCTCAGACCGATACCGGCGGCTTTCAATACCGCTTCCTTTGCCGTCCAGTAACGGAAAAACGTCGTGAAGGTCTTATCAGCCAGCGCCCATTCGGCTTCATCAGCGGTTTTTCGAAACAGAGATTCTGACCGGCTGCAAATTTTTTCAATATCAATTCCGGTCGGCGACGGGCAGACCACTCCGCCGACGTATTCATTTTTGTGGGTAATCGACCAGTACGAACCGTTGAAGGGCAGGGGGGCGTTGCGTTCATCCTGTTCAAGCGCATCGAGGCGAATGCTGCTTTTTTCAGCAGAGATCTCGAGGGCCCGCCGGGCATGCCGGCTGAGGAATTTGACGCGTTCCTTAGGCGTTAGCGCCTTCGCCGTATCCGGCACCGCTAAAATTACAGGATATAGGACGTGACGTTTCATACCAGAAATTGAGTTTTCAACTTTATCGATCTTAATCCAGACCTCTGTCCTCTGACATCTGACGCCTGACTTTTAGCGCCAGATCATAGACTTCGTTTTTCGGAAGACCGTATTTTTTGGCAATGGCCCGCGCAATTTGGGAGACGCCATTTTGGCCATTTTGCAGTGCTGCTTTTATTTCGGTTTTAACGATTTCGGAGTTAATCTGTTCTGAGGCTTCAGCGCCTGCAACCAGAAGGGTACATTCCCCTTTAAAGGCCGGCCGGGCCTTGATGGTTTTTAAAATTTGCGAAACGCTCCCCCTTACAAATTCTTCGTGCAGTTTGGTCATTTCCCGGGCCAGCATCGCATTGCGATCACCCATACAGCAGACAATCTCTTCCATTAGAGACAAAATTCGTTTGGGAGATTCATAGAAAATAAGCGGTCGAGGCTCAGCACTCAACTCAGTGAGAAATTTCAGCCGTTTTCCCTTTTTTTTAGGGGCAAATCCAATAAACACAAACGAATCGGTGGGCAGCCCGGAAACGCTCATTGCAGCGGTGGCGGCGGTCACTCCTGGAATCGGGGTTACCGTGATTTTATTCGCAATGGCAGCTTCTATCAAACGATAGCCGGGATCGGAAAACAAAGGTGTGCCGGCATTGGATATCAGCGCGATCGTCATTCCGCCTGAAAGCTTGCCGATCAGTTCCGGGGTGCGCTTTTTTTCGTTATGTTCATGGAATGAAATCAGGCGATTTTTTATCTGGTAATGGGCCAGAAGGCTGCCGGATTTGCGGGTATCTTCGGCGGCAATCAGATCAACTTTTCGTAAGATATCGAGCGCTCTCAAGGTGATGTCCTCCCGATTGCCAATGGGGGTGGCCACCACGTAGAGCACTCCGATTATTTCTGTTTCGGTCGGATCAGACATAGGCAAGTTCGAAGGCATTTTTAATGATTTCAATCTGAGGCTTGTCCCGGTTTGAAATTACGGTCACGACATCAAATCTGGCTTTGGCTGCGCTCTGGCCGGTGGTCTTCAGATAATAAAGGGCGACCATTGATATTTTTTTCTGTTTTTGAAGCGTTACCGCCTGCTTGGGATTTCCGAAGTGGACCGAGCGTCTGGATTTCACTTCTACAAAAACAATGGTATCGTTTTCTTTCGCAACAATATCGATTTCGCCCAGTCGGGTGCGATAATTGGTTTCAATAATTTTATAGCCCGCTTTTTTCAATCGGTGAACTGCCAGCGCCTCTCCCTTTTCCCCAAATTTTTGTTGCCGATTTCGCATTTTCTGGTCTCAGGATACGATATTCGTGGAAACATTTATTCTAACGAACTCTTTGACACCTTTGAAAGTCCGTCTATGAATTGGACAATATCCAAATTTTCGGATTGCCTCCTTGTGGGCCCGGGTCGGGTATCCTTTATGTTGGGAAAAACCGAATTGCGGATAGTATTCGTTATACCTTTCCATCAGGCGGTCACGGGTGACCTTGGCCACAATCGATGCAGCGGCGATGGAAACACTCAATGTGTCCCCTTTGGCAATCGGTTTCTGGGGCAGGTGGGATGGAATCCGAAATGGCCCGTCAATTAACAGGCATCCGGGCTGGGGTCGCAAATTATTCGTGGCCATAGACATGGCCAGTAATGAAGCCTGCAAGATATTGATACGGTCGATTTCAACCGGGTCAACGATACCGATACCCACCGAAACCGCGTGAGAATAAATTTCTTGATACAGCTGCACCCGTTTTTTAGCAGACAGTTTTTTAGAATCGATGACATCGGCGACCGAGAAAGCCGGCGGTAGAATCACTGCCGCAGAAACAACAGGACCGGCCAGGGGACCCCGGCCGGCCTCGTCGATGCCGGCAATCTCAGTATAACCTTTTTCAGTGGCTTTTTTTTCGAAAAACCACAAATCCATCGTTAGGTTCCAGGAATCAGAGGTCAGAAAACAGAGGTCAGATGTCCGATGACAGAATTTAGAAAAAGATCGAAATCTGCTGTTTTTTATTGATTGTCATCTGTCCTCTGTCCTCTGTCTTCTGTATTGAGGTTACGTTAATCGACGTTCTTTGATCCTGGCAGCCTTTCCTCGAAGCTTACGCAGATAGTAGATTTTTGACCGCCGGACGCGGCCCCGCGTAACCACCTCGATTTTATCGAGAGCCGGCGAGTGCAGCGGGAAAATCCGCTCTACTCCGACGCCGTAGGAAACCTTGCGGACGGTAAACGTCGCATTTGTATTACCTTTGCGCTTGCTGATGACCACGCCCTGAAAAACCTGGATACGTTCTTTTTCACCTTCTCTTATCTTTACGTGGACTTTGACATTATCGCCCGGTCCAAAATCAGGGTGGTCCAGTCGCATTTGTTCTTTTTCAATTAGTTGAATCTTTTCCATCGTTCCTCCAAGAATCTTCTAAAATATCCTATATATTTTTTGTTTAATTCGTTCGATTGGTTCGATTGGTTTAATTGGTTAATGGCGCTGCAGACTTAGATAAAGTAAATCAGACAGGCTTCATTTTCTGTCAAACCAATCAAACCAATGGAACCAATAAAACAATCCCTATTTTTCCCCTAATAATCGATCGAATATAATTGCTGCTGCCGAACGTACCGATAGATGGTTGTAATCTGTTTTTCCCGTAATTGGTTCCAGCACATAGTCGGCCTTGGATATAAAGTCTTCGGTTAAACCCCAGGCGGTTCCCAAAATCAGCACATGCGGCTTACCGTTGGCCAGCATGGCCCGCAATTTTTCGTTGCTGATGCTGGCCGGATATTTCCGCGCGCAGGTTGCGATCGTTATCGGATAACTGCCTTGCGCTGCTGCGATCCGGTCAAGCGCCTGCGGGAACGAATCAAAGACACGAATAAGCTCCAGAGCGCTGCGCCTTTTGGGGTTGTACTCAGCGCCGATACCGGTTGTCCAATGCGAAATTATCTTTTCGACCAGATCTTTCTGGTCCTCAAGAGGCGTGACGACATAAAATGCCTCCAGGCCGTAGGTTTTTGCGGCTCTCGATATATCGTGTAAATCCAGATTGGTCAAGGCGGATGCAATCGTTTCGCCGTTTTTATTGACCACCGGGTAATGAATCAATGCCACATAAAGTTTGGGCATGGTTTTTTTCACCACAGAGAACACAGCGTTCACAGAAAATTTAATGTTGTTTTAAAATTGAACAACCCTATTCGTTTTGAAAAAGAGGCATAATTTTTATTTTTATTCTCTGCGGTCTCTGTGCTCTCTGTGGTAAAATTTTATTATTTCTTCAATGCGCCGGGACCATTTCTTCAGGATATCCAATTCGGGCTTACGCAATGATTTGTTTTTCAACAGATCCGGCCGCTTTAACAAGGTGCGCAGCATCGCGGATTCCAGGCGCCAATTTTCAATTGCTTTGTGATGCCCGGACAACAGGATCTCCGGTACCGCCTCGCCTTCAAAAACCTGCGGTCGGGTGTAATGCGCGTGCTCCAGCAGACCGTTTGAAAATGAATCTTTTTCAGCGGCGTCTTCGCCCCCCAGGGTGCCCGGTATCTGCCGGGTGACAGCATCGATGACAACCATGGCCGCCAGTTCGCCGCCGGTCAGCACATAATCTCCGATAGAAATTTCGTCGTCAATGAGGTCGTGGCTGATGCGCTCATCGACGCCTTCGTAACGTCCACACACCAAAACCAGCCCTTCAAAAGCGGCCAGCTCATTTGCTACTGCTTGATCAAAAACACGTCCCTGAGGTGACAGCAAAATTGTTTTTGCAGAAGGGCATTTACGCTTGGCAGCCCGAATCGCGCCGGCTAGCGGTTCGGGCTTCATTACCATACCACTGCCGCCGCCGTACGGTCGATCGTCGGTTACCCGGTGTTTGTCTTCTGCAAAATCTCTGATATTCAGGCTTGACCCTGATATTTTATTTTGATCGATCGCCCTCCTGATAATCCCATGATCCCAAAATGCATCAAACATTTCTGGAAAAATTGTTAATACGACAAACTTCATTCTCAAACTAAAACTAACTGGAATGTTGGAATATTGGAATGTTGGAAGAATGGGTTTAAAAACTCAAAACAAATAAATTCGAATTCATTCATTTTTTTCTCACCCAATATTCCAGGATTCCATTATTCCATCAGCCCGTTAGAATCCTTGATCTTTGTCGGAAAACATCTCGATGGAAAATTGTTGTTAAATTCAGATCACATCTCTTCCAGCCCTTCGGGCAATTCAACTCGCATTATTTTCGATTCGATATCGATGGAGCGCACTACCGATTCAAGGGCCGGGATCAGTATTTCTTTGTCAGCATTTTTAACAATATACACATCATTGGCCCCGGTTTCGATAATCGAATCGATGCGTCCGATGCAGCGGTCATCTGATGTGTAAACGTTTACGCCAATGAGATCGAACCAGTAATAGGTACCGGGTTCTAATTTTGGAAGTTCTGCTTTTTCAATATAGAGTTCGGCTCCGATCAGTGATTTTGCCTGATCACAGCCGGTTATTTCCTTTAAGGCTAAAAGCGCCCCGCGGGAATGTGGTTTGATCCAGTCAATTTCATAGCGGTTTTCGCTGCCGTCAGGGCTGCTAACCAGCAGGGCTGTACCCGATTTGAAAATTTCTAAAGATTCAGCATATGGCTGAATCTTGCTGGTACCCTTAAGGCCATGGGTACCCACAATCTTTCCAATGAGCACAAGGTCCTTTTTGGGCGCTAACTTATTCAATAATTTCCAGAACAGTGCGTTTTTTTATTTTGGCAGAAGCTGCGCCCAATATCGTTCGCATGGCGCGTGCAGTTCTGCCCTGTTTGCCGATGACTTTCCCTAAATCCTCTTTGGCTACTTTAAGCTCCAGGACCGAGGTTTGATTTCCCTCAACCAATTCAACACTGACCTCTTCCGGATGATCTACCAGTGCCTGAGCAATATAGCTGATCAGATCTTTCATAGCGCCATCTCCTTTTTTGCCGGATGAGAAACAGGGGGGGATGAACGGTCAAACTAGTTATTGTTAGCAAAAAGGCCTTCCTTTTTCAAAAGGCTTCTTACCGTGTCTGATGGAATTGCACCTTTTTCCATCCAGTATTTAATTCGATCCGGATTTAACGATACCTCTACCGGATCTTTTAATGGATCGTATGTGCCCACTTTTTCCAGAAATCTGCCATCCCTTGGATTTTCGCTGTCGGCAACAACGATCCGATAAAAAGGTTTTTTCTTGGCGCCGTGTCTTGCCAGTCTAATTCTAACTCCCATTATAATTTCTCCTTTAGAACGGCAGCATCCCTCGCCCCATGCCGCGCATGCCGCCTTGATTTAATTTTTTTAACATTTTCAAAACCTGAGTATAATTTTTTAAAAGCTTGTTTACCTCCTGAACCCGGGTTCCGCTTCCATTCGCGATTCGTTTACGGCGGCTGCCGTTAATGATAGAATGATTCCGCCTTTCCTGCGGTGTCATGGAATTGATGATCGCCTCGATTCTAACAAACTCCTTTTCATCGACCTGCAGGTTTTTCAGCTGTTTCATCTGCCCCATGCCCGGGATCATTTTTATCAGATCGGTAATGGACCCCATCTTCCGGATCTGAACCATCTGGTCACGGAAATCCTCCAGGGTAAACTGGCTTTTTCTAAGTTTTTTCTCGAGCGCTGCAGCTTGTTTCTGATCAACGACATCCTGGGCCTTTTCGATCAGGGTAAGAACATCTCCCATACCCAGGATACTGGAAGCCATGCGATCCGGGTGAAATGATTCCAGGTCGCTGAGTTTTTCCCCCACACCGATAAACTTGATCGGTTTGCCGGTTATGGATTTTATTGAGAGCGCCGCCCCGCCGCGGGCATCGCCATCCATTTTGGTGAGCACCACACCGCCCAGATCGAGGGCCTCATTAAATGATTTGGCGATATTGACCGCATCCTGGCCGGTCATGGCGTCAGCCACAAGCAGAATATCGGCCGGCTTGATGGCTGTTTTAATATTGGCCAGCTCGGCCATCAGCGCTTCATCAATATGCAGGCGCCCGGCTGTGTCCAGCAGCAGCGTATCGCATCCTTGCTGATGCGCGGCGGTCCGAGCCTCCTGACAGATTTGAACCGGGTTCTGGTCCGTGCGGGACGGAAAAACCGGTACATCCAGTTGATTGCCCAGCTTTTGAAGCTGTTCGATTGCCGCCGGGCGATAGACATCTGCCGGAACCAGGTAGGGTTTGCGGCCATTTTTTCTCAAAAATACAGAAAGCTTGCCTGCAGTGGTGGTTTTACCGGAGCCCTGAAGGCCGACGAGCATCACCGATACCGGACTTGTTCCCGACAGATTCAATTGCTCATGACGCGCGCCCATTAATTGCGTCAGGGTTTCGTTAACAATTTTAATAACCTGCTGGCCGGGTGTCAGGCTTTCCAGGACCTCCTGGCCCATCGCCCGTTCTTTGATGTCGGCAATGAAGCTTTTAACGACTCGATAGTGGACATCGGCTTCGAGAAGGGCCATGCGAACTTCTTTCAGCCCATCCTCGATATTTTTTTCCGTTAATTTGCCATGCCCTTTAAGCTTCCGGAATATGGTGTTTAATCTGTCGCTTAGACTGTCCAGCATGCTTTTACCCGGTTGAGTTCATAAATTCTTGAAAATATAATTTAAAAAATGCTATGTCAAGTAAATTAATTTCTCCTTGTTGGACCTGCCATGCGGGCTTTTCTTGCGCGGAGTGCTGGTTTATCATATTCGCTATTACTGGACCTGGAAATTAATTTAATCTGATTTTTAGAAAGAATGCGTTGTATGGGTTTGTGGGATCCCGGCGGCGGGAGAATTTAAACGATCGCGGCTGGAAGCCGCTCCCACAGAGGTTTTTGTGGTAACGTTGACCTTCCGGATAAGCACCTAAGTTAATATGCTGAATGCTGAAAAGCAAAATATAATTGAACTTGATCGCAAGCAATTAGTTGCCTGGCTGGGCGGTCAGGGGATTGAGCCGTATCGCGCCGATCAAATTCTAAGATGGATCTATCTGCGTCAGACGGATCGATTTGACCGGATGACCGATATCGCCAAAGACATCCGTCCGCTTTTGGATGATCATTTTAGGATCAGCCGCCTGCAAATCGAAAATATTGAAACCTCAAAAGACGGTTCACGCAAATATCTGTTTAAACTGGAAGATGCAAAATATATTGAAAGCGTCCTTATTCCGGAGCGCGATCATTATACACTCTGTATTTCCAGCCAGGTGGGCTGCGCTCAGAACTGTCGGTTTTGTTTAACCGCCAGTGGCGGATTTCAGCGGAATTTAACCAAAGCGGAAATTGTTTCCCAGGTAAGGGATGTTAAGAATGATTTGCAGGATTCGATGCCACTGAGCAATCTGGTTTTTATGGGAATGGGAGAGCCCCTGGCGAATTACAAGAACCTGGTGGACGCCATTGCGGTGATCACAGACAGCAGCTTTGGGCTTGGCTTTGCCGGGCGACGGGTAACCGTATCGACGGCCGGCCTGGTATCCCGTCTGGCCGATCTGGGACGCGATACACGGGTAAACCTGGCTGTTTCGCTCAATGCCACCGATAACACCACCCGCAACCGTTTGATGCCGCTAAATCGCCGGTTCCCTATCGAAAAACTGCTGAAGGCCTGTCAGCAATTTCCGCTCCCCGGCGGGCGCCGGATCACCTTTGAGTATGTCCTGTTAAAAGATATCAACGACACGGATAAAGATGCCAATCGCCTGGCTAAACTCCTGGGGTCCATCAGATCAAAAATTAATCTAATCCCTTTCAATCCTCATGAAGGCTGTCAATATCGACGCCCGGATGAAGATCGCATTCTCCGATTTCAGAAGATTCTAATCGATAAGAACTATACCGTCATGATTCGCCGGAGCAAAGGGCAGGATATATCGGCAGCCTGCGGGCAGCTGGCCGTTAAGACAGAGGACAGAGGACAGAAGACAGAAAACAGAAAACAGAGGACAGATGACAGTAGGTAGGTGCAACATAACAGAGCTCAGTTTTCTGTCTTCTGAATTCTGACATCTGTTTTCTGTTTACAACCCTATATGAGCAATTTTTTGAAGTCGGCGGTGGGGATGCCGATGACCTTGATGGTCTCCTGACCTTGCGGCGTTTTGACCATAACATCGATGGGGGTGAGGTTGGAGGCTTTGCTGTAACCGACGCAGATGGAACTTGCCAGGTAAATCACCTCTTTTGGAGCGCCGCCGGGGACCAGCGCGATGGGGCTGGGGTGATCTTTGACATCGATCACCGTATCGGTTTGCGGATTGTGATATTGCAATATACTTTCATTGTCTTTTTCAGTGCGGCCCACAATCAGTTTCGTGTCCGGGTTCAGGCGAAAATGGCGGCCGTATTTTAAAAGGTGCAATTCGTCCTCAGTGCAATCATCCTGATGGGCAAACAGATCTTTTAGTCGTTTGGAATAACCGACGTCGGTCAGCAGGCAGCCGCCGGCCGGAGCGGGGTAATCGGTGAGATCGAATTTTTTGGCCAGCGCGATTTGAGATTTGCGGCCCCGG
>Ga0316583_10000532_pt1 | contig 11437 bp, 10 predicted proteins | sample J_170502JBrBrA_D_FD_204513 | JGI IMG/M metagenome (GOLD analysis project Ga0316583, IMG submission 204513) | Rhizosphere microbial communities from salt marsh grasses in Alabama, United States - J_170502JBrBrA | ecosystem: Host-associated > Plants > Roots > Rhizosphere | place: USA: Alabama... | reverse complement strand
GTTGCCGGCCCTCCGCCGCAAAGCACATCCCAGATCGCCGGCCCGGCGCTGGATATCGCCCCCGACGATCCTCTGCTGGCCTATCTACAAACCGCCGGCGGCGTAGTCGAGCTGGAAAAGCTGAACCTCTCTTCGTCGGCCGTGGATGAACTGCGCCGCAGCGGCGTAACCCTGATCGTGCCCCTGGTCAGCCAGGGTGAATTGATCGGAATGATCAACATCGGTTCGCGGCTGAGCGAGCAGGACTATTCAACCGAGGACCGCAAGCTGCTCGGCGATCTGGCCTCCCAGGCCGCGCCGGCCCTGCGCGTGGCCCAGCTAGTCGAACAGCAGAAGATTGAAGCGGCGGAACGGGAGCGCATCGAGCAGGAACTGCGCGTCGCCAGCCTTATCCAGCACACGCTGCTGCCGAAAGAGGTGCCCGCGATACCTGGTTGGACCGTCTCTGCTTACTACCAACCGGCGCGCCAGGTGGGGGGCGATTTTTATGACTTCATCCAGTTCGAGGACGGCCGCATCGCCTTTATCGTCGCCGATGTCACCGATAAGGGAATTCCCGCCGCGCTGGTGATGGCCACCACGCGCAGCATTCTCCACTCGGCCGCTGAACGGCTGGTTGAACCCGGGGCGGTGCTGAAGCGCACAAATGACGCCTTATACCCGCAGATTCCACCCAAAATGTTTGTCACCTGTTTTTATGCCTTGCTTGATCCTGTCAGCGGCTATCTGCGCTTTGCTAATGCCGGCCATGATGTGCCTTACTGCCGCACGGCGTCCGGTGTGGTCGAATTCCGCGCCAGAGGCATGCCTTTAGGCTTGATGCCAGGTATGGAGTACGAGGAAATGGAGGCGACGCTGAAGCCAGGTGAGCAGGTGCTGCTGTACAGCGACGGTCTGGTGGAAGCACACAATATCGATTATGAGATGTTTGGCTTTCCGCGCCTGCAAAAACTAATCAACGAACACGCGCAGGGAGAGTCTTTAAATGATTATTTGCTCGCGCAGCTCGCCGAATTCACCGGCGCGGATTGGGAGCAGGAAGACGATGTGACGCTGGTTACCCTGCAGTGCCTGGCGGATCTTGAAACCCCTCAAAGCAGCGACACGGCCGGATGGTGGGAAATTACTAATTTCAAGATCGATAGCCGCCAGGGCAATGAACGGCTGGCCATGGAGCAGGTTGCCGAAGTAATTGAGACTTTGCTGGAAGACGAGCAAAAGCTGGAACGTCTCAAGACGGCCGTTGCCGAAGCGACCATGAATGCCATGGAGCACGGCAATAAATACGATCCTGCCCGTCCGGTGGCGATCAAGGTCCTGGCTAATGAAACGGCCGTGCGCGTGCGCATCAGCGACATGGGGGAGGGGGTAAAAATTGACCGCCATGCGGAAATTCCCGATATCGACGCCAAGCTGGCCGGCGAGCAGACGCCGCGCGGCTGGGGTCTTTTCCTGATCGAGAAGATGGTCGATGAGATGGCTATCGAACAGGACGAAACCCAACACACGATTGTCCTCACAGTCCATAGAGACAAAACGGATGGAGATCAACAACGATGAACGTAAAAGAAAATGAATTTATGGCCACTGTCTCCCAAGACGGAGACAGGACCACCATCCTCTTGCAGGGCGAGATCAACAGCCGGGCGGATACGGATATGACGGCGGCTTACGAGCAGGCTGTTGCCGGCAGCCTTGCAGAGGTCATTCTGGATTTTAACCAGGTGGATTACATCAACAGTACAGGCATTGCCCTGATTGTCGGCCTGTTGGCAAAAGCGCGCATGGCCAATATTCATTTAACGGCCGTGGGCCTGTCAGACCATTACCGCGAGATATTCACCATTACCCGCTTATCCGATTTCATTGATATCCAATAAGAAGGAGCTCATTTTGAACAATAACTTAGAGACCGACGTGCGCAAACTGAACGACACCGTGGCCGTCATTGACATTCATGGGAAAATTAACGGCAGCTCTGAAGATGAACTGCTGGCAGCCTACCAGAGAGCGGGAAGCAACGGTACGGAGGCTATCATCCTCAACTTCAGCGATCTCAGCTATATGAACAGTTCCGGCATCGGCCTGCTGGTAAAGGTGCTCATCCGCGTTCGCCGCCATAGGCAGCAGCTTCTGGCTTACGGGCTGGCTGACCATTATAAAGAGATTTTTGAGCTGACCCGCCTGGATGAATCGATCCATATCTTCGACAGCGAAGAAGAAGCCTTGGCCGGTGTTGATGGGACCAGTTGATGATTAGACGGTGCTAGAAGTCGGTTTATGTCGCCCCGTATATGGCGCGGATGCCCCTGGAAAGCGCCCCTGGTAAAACAGACAAATGCGTTTCATTATCAAAAAAAACCACGCTCATATCTAATCCGGCGTAAGCGCGGCCGCGCAAGATCTGCTCCAGTTCGTCCAGATTAGCCACCATGCGTTCGCTTTCATTCCCTCCGGCTGCTAAAAAGAGCTTGACCGGCAGGTCTGTATGCTCCCCGGCATAGCGCCTTTCCTCTTTGAGAATCACGCGGTCATCCCAGGCAATTGAAGGGCTCAAGATCATATAGCGCTTGAAAGGGCTGTCCGCTTGAAAAAGCGCATATAGGCTAAAAAGACCGCCGTAAGACCAGCCGGCGATTGCCAGGTCCTTGAGGTCGATGCGCAAACGGCCGTCTAGGAATGGGATCAACTCCTGAGTAATAAAGCGCAGGAACTGTGCCGCACCGCCGGAATAGCGCCTGTTCTCCTGCAGTTCGATCCCGAAAGTAGTGCTCAGCCACTTCTCCTCTTCAGGCTGCACGGTAGGCGTGTCATCTCGCTGGCGCAGAGCCATGATTTCGCCAAACACGGTGGTTGGATAGCCAATGCCCACGATCAACATCTGCGGGATATCCTGGTCAAGCTGCATGATCCGCACCATCTCCGTGACCATGCCGAAGATGGCATCGGCGTCGAGGATGAAGAGCACCGGATACCGAATATCGGTTTGATCATAAGTATCCGGTTTCGCGATCAGCAGCGTATAGCCTTGATCCACCTGCTTCGTTTGCAAGAAATGGCGCTCTGTATTGGGAATTGTCACCTGTGAAACCGCTTGATCGGCCATGAGCTGTCCTCTCCTTTCTAAAATCCTTCTTTACTAAACCTCGATCCAGTTTAATATCAAATTGCTGTTTCAGAATGAATATTTAAGTCCTTTTTGCGTGTAGCGCTCATCACTTAGCGTCTTTTAACCGCTTTACGGTCTAAATGTTTTACCACGGAGATGGGAATAATAGAAACCGGGTTTTTCCTCAATCACTCATCCGCATAAAAAACCTATTAAAAAACCCGGTTTCTAAAAGAGCTAAATCGTGCATTGCACCTGGAAAAAACCAACGGCCGAATCAACCCGAAACCTCACAAACCTGACATACTGAAAAACTGAAATCCTCAAATCCTCCAAATTCTATTTTCTCCGTCTCACCCAGGGCGGGTATAATCCCTCCCATGATCGAATTAGCCAAATCTCACCGTTCTATCCGCTCTTACACCAACCAGGACATCGATGATGCCCTGCTCAACGACCTGCTCTTGGCCGGGCTGCGCAGCTCCAGCTCCGGCAATATGCAAACCTGGTCGGTCATTGTCACCCGCGACGAAGCGCGCAAGCGCCGCCTCTACGAACTGCACGGGGACCAGGAATTCATCTTAGAAGCGCCGGTCCTGCTCACCTTCTGCGCCGACGTCTTCCGCATGCGCGAGTGGATTCGCGTCAACCAGTCCAAGCAGAGCTTCGACGATCTACTGGGTTTCCTCACCGGCGCCGTCGACGCCGTAATTGCCGCGCAGACGATCTGCCTCGCCGCGGAATCGCAGGGCCTGGGCATCTGCTACCTGGGAACGACCTGGTGGGCGGCCCGCGAAATCATCGACTTCCTCGAACTGCCCAAATATGTCTTCCCGGTCACCTCGATCACCGTCGGCTACCCGGCCGAAGATCCCCCCCTGCGCGACCGCCTGCCCCTGGAGGTCATGGTCCACCGCGAAAAGTACCAACCCATGAGCGACGACGAAATTCTGACCCGCCATGCCGATCGCGAGCGCAATGCCTGGGCGCGCTACACGGCCAATGAAGACCTGCGTCGCGCCCTGGAAGAAGCGGGAATAACCAAGGTCACCGATTTCTACACCTCGGAATTGAAATATTCCAAGGAACTGCACCGCGAAATCAGTGAAATGCTCCTGGAGACGCTGCCCGAACAGGGCTTTTGGTTATAATAATTCTAAGTGAGGGCGGTCTGCGAACCGCCCTCACTCGTTAACTATTACAGTTTTTTCGTCATAAAGAAGCGCGTATGCCCGGCGGGAAAATCAGGCAGCTCGCCAAAGACCTCGTAGCCGCTTTGTTTATAGAAGTCCGGTGCCTGAAAGCTGAAGGTGTCCAGATAAACATTCCCGGCCCCCTGCCGCCGAGCCCTCTCTTCAGCCTGCGCCAAGAGGCTGCGCCCGAAACCCTGGCCGCGGAGCTCTTCTTTAACCCACAACAAATCAATATAGAACCAGTTCCAATAGATATCGCCTAAAATGCCCCCGGCAATTTCCCCCTCCGGGTCTTTTAGAACGAAACAAATGCGTTGAAATTTTTCTTCGCCGGCCTGTTCTATGTTATAGCTGCTGACGCCACGGCCGATTATGCCCCAAGCCGAATCCTCAGGCTTGTCTTCATAGACAATCTGGTAAATTTTTTTCATTTTTTTCTCCCGTTTTAGTTATCAGACAGTTTTCTCACTACCGGCCGTTCTCCTGGCCAGGTCCTTAGTGGATTTTGGATAGGAAAACAGGCCGAATTACTTTTGAGACGGCCGTCTTTAATCTAGTAACGGAAGAAAGTAATTTCTTGCTTCATAGTTCATCGATCCGGCGGATAATAGATATTCGCCATCGTTAATATATTATGTATCCAAATGTTTGAGGTAGCAACACAACCTTTTATCTATTGACGGCCGTTCTCTCCTCAACTACACTTCCCAATTTGCTGTCTAAAAATAGGGGAAGCCGGCGCGCGAAAGCCTTATGAGCGAACAATCGAAAGTTCCATTCCCGACCCTGGTGGCCGCCTTACTGGTCGCCGACAGCATGCACTTCATTTTCGGCCGTTCGCTGGCCCCTTATCTTCCGCCGACGGCCGCTTCCTTCTATTACATGACCTTGGCCTTAATCCAGATCGCCATCTTCGCCGCCCTGCGCCGTGAAATTAATTTCTCCGTCCTGCGCGACAATTTGCACTTCTTCGCCAGCATCGGTTTCCTGATCGCCGTGGCCACATCGGCCAGCTACGCCGCCATCCTTTATATCGATCCCGGAACGGCCGCTCTCTTAGCGCAAACAGGCATCTTTTTTTCCATGGGCTTCGGCCTATTTTGGCTCAAAGAAAGAATGACCGGTGCGGAACAGCGCGGCGCGGCCCTGGCCATCATCGGCGTGATGATCATCAGCTTCCAACCGGGATTCGGCAGCAGCGGCTTCGGGTTAGGCGCGCTGCTCGTCCTGACCTCCACCTTCACCTACGCTTTACACGCGGCAATCGTCAAGCGCGAGGGTGGGGGAATCGATTTCATCAACTTTTTCCTCTTTCGCATGGCCTCTTCCTGCTTCTTCCTCTTCCTATTTACCATCGGCCGCGGCGAATTGGTCTGGCCGTCCGGACCCGAGGTGTGGTTGATCCTGCTTCTGGCGGCGACGGTCAACGTGACCATCAGCCGCGCCCTCTACTACATCGTCCTGCGCCGCATCAATCTGACCATCCTGACCATTCTGCTGACCCTTAGTCCGGTGCTCACCATCATCTGGTCCATCCTACTGTTCAACGAACGGCCGTCTTTGCAAGGCTTGATCGGTGGAACGGCCGTGATCCTCGGTGTCATCGTCGTCACCTTGAGCAAAAGAAAATAACATTAAACTCAAGTTGTCACCTTATCATTACTTCTACTCGAGATTGGTCCAATTTTTAACAATCCATATCCGCAATCATATGGTGATTGAAATTGGACCAATCTAAGGTAGCGGCTTGGGCTAATTAATTGGTTATTTGCTCCTGGCCAATGAAGGGCATGTCTTATCGCGTCTTGATTTGCTGCAAAAGCTGCAAGGGGTAGCTTACGAGGGCTACGAACGCTCATATCCGCCACCTGCGCCTTAAAATCGAGCCCGACCCCGCCGAGCCGCAGTACATCCAAACCGTGTACGGCGTCGGCTATCGTTTCACATCCGGTAGTTAGTGCGGAATAAAAAATGCGCTCCCAGGTTGTCAAACTAACCTTAGCCTTTCTGATCGTTGTTTTATTAGGCACGGTGCTCGTCGCCCTGCTGGTCAACTGGCAGACACGCCGCCAGTTTGATACCTTCGTGCAGGAGATTTAGCAGGAAGATTATGAAGCGCTGTACAACCAGTTAGCTGATTATTCTCAGGCGCATGGCAGCTGGGAGGGTGTTGAAGCCGAGTTCGTTCAGGACCCACCCCCTTATCCGGGGATCGAGCCGGTGACCGATCAGCAAACGCCGCCCATCAGATTGCCGCTGACGCTGGTAGACAGCGAGCGCCAGGTCGTTTTCGGCGACCGCCGTTACCCGACGGGGGAACATTTGCCGGAAAACGTCGTCGCCGGAGGTGTGCCGATTGTCGTTGACGGCGAAACGGTTGGTTGGGTTATCCAGGATTCCTTTGGCGGCCGGGTGAATGATTTTGCCGATTCGCCGGAAGCCAGGTTTCTGGCCGACTTGAACCAGACGACCCTGTGGGCTGCTCTGGGTTCGGCCTTTATCGCGCTGCTCTTGGGCATCGTTTTAGCGCGCACCATCTCCCGTCCAGTTAAGGAATTGGAAGAAGGCACGCGGCGGGTGGCCCAGGGCCAGCTCGGATATCGCGTTTCTATGCGTTCACAGGATGAAATCGGCCGGCTCGCCGGCTCGTTTAACCAGATGAGCGCCGACCTGGCCCGTTCCAATGAGCTGCGCCGCCAGATGACGGCCGACATCGCCCATGACTTGGGTAACCCGCTTAGCGTCATCCAGGGCTATGCCGAAGCGCTTGACGAGAACAAGCTGCCGGGCAGCCCGGAGATCTACCAGGCGATACACCAACAGGCTTCTCATTTGACGCGCCTGGTAGCAGATTTGCGCACGCTCTCCCTGGCCGATGCGGGGCAGTTAGAACTGCGTCCCCAGATTATCAACCCCCAGGATTTGCTGGAACACAGCGTATTGGCTTATTTTCCCCAGGCTGAAGAACAGAAAGTCGCCCTGCGTTTAGACGTGCCGCAGCAGCTGCCCGATATTCGCGTCGACCCTGACCGTATTGTGCAGGTGCTCAATAATCTGATCAGTAACGCTTTGCGCCATACGCCACCGGGAGGTGAAATCCGCCTGTCGGCCGGCAAAGACGGCCGTTGGCTGGCGATCGATGTTCAGGATACGGGAACAGGTATCGCTGAGGAAGACCTGCCTTATGTATTTGACCGCTTTTACCGCGGTGATAAGGTGCGCTCCCCGAGTGGAGAATCCGGCCTGGGTCTGGCGATCAGCCGCTCCATTATCGAAGCCCATGACGGCCGTATTTCAGCCGCCAGTAAGCCAGGACAAGGCGCCACATTCACCATTAAACTGCCGCTGCCATAAATTTATATTCAATAAGCTGCCAACCATTTCTTAACAATTTCTCAACAGTTGGCCCTTATACTCTTTTTCAGAATTAGCGTTAGAGGGCGTCTGTTACTGCACCTTATTCATGGTTCATAACCGGCCCTCTGGAGGAATAATGATGAATAAAAGAAAGATTTTACTCTTATGGACGGCCGTTTTGATGCTGCTGGTTTTGGCCGCATGCAGCGCCGAATCAAGCTCAACGGCGGCTGTTCCCACCCAAGCCCAAGATACGGCTGCTGCTGTTATCGAAGCAACTGATGTCCCTGCGGCGGAAAGCGCCGATAGTTCGCAGCCGGTTAGCAGTGCCAACCAGGATGAAAGCGTCGCTGAAGAGACGGAAACAGCGACCGAGACGGCTCAGTCCGTGGCCGAAGCCGCCGCCGCAAATAATGTCGAAGATGTTGAGCCGGCCGCGGAAGACAACGCTGAAGGGGTCGCCATCGTTTTGAATGGCGATTCAATTACGGCCGAAAGCAACGGCGTGACCGTAGAGGATCGCGTCGTAACCATTACCTCAGCCGGAACTTACAATATCAGCGGTTCCTTGACCGATGGCCAGATCGTCGTTGATACAGAAGATGACGACCCGGTGCAGCTCTTCCTAAACGGCATCCAGATCAGTAACGAATCAACCGCGCCGATCTTCGTCGCCAATGCCTCAGAGACGATCCTGGTGTTGGCCGCGAACAGCGAGAACTACGTCACTGACGGCGCAAACTACGTTTTCGAAGATCCGGAAGAAGATGAGCCCAATGCGGCCGTTTTCAGTAAAGATACCATGGTTATCACCGGCGAGGGTATGCTCACCGTAGAGGGTAATTATAGTGACGGTATCATCAGCAAAGATGAGCTGACCATCACCGGGGGCACGCTGATCGTCAACGCGGTTGACGACGGCATCCGTGGAAAAGATTATCTGCTCATTCAGAATGGCAATTTCATAATCAACTCCGGCGGCGACGGGCTGAAGTCCGACGAAGAAGAAGACGCGGAATTGGGCTATATCATGATCGATAATGGCGTGTTTGATATCACCGCTGGTGGCGACGCCGTGCAAGGCGAGACGGATGTCCTCATTTCCGGCGGCGAATTTACTATTACGGCCGCGGGTGGCAGCAGCGCCACGATTGGCGAAGATGATTCGGCCGAGGGCCTGAAAGCGGGCGTCAGTGTCATCGTCGACGGCGGCTCATTCGATATCAATACGGCCGATGACGCCGTTCATTCTAACGACAGCATGGTCATCAATGACGGCACATTTGTGGTCGCCACCGGCGATGACGGCTTCCACGCCGATGCTTCGTTGACTTTTAACGGCGGTTCGATACGTATTACGGAGTCCTATGAAGGTATTGAAAGCGCCATCATTGTGATCAACGACGGCAAATTCTGGATTGCCTCCAGTGATGACGGCATCAACGTGGCCGGCGGCAACGATTCCTCCGGATTTGGTGGTGGCCCTGATGGTGGTCCTGGTGGCGGCCCCGGCGGCGGCGGACGCCACCAGGGTGGTCCGGGACAGGACACCTTTACCGCTAACACAGATCAATACCTGACCATCAATGGCGGCTATATCTTCGTCGACGCGCGCGGTGACGGCATTGATATCAATGGTGTGGCGACTATGTATGACGGTGTGCTTCTGGTTAACGGGCCGACCGAGCAGATGAACGGCGCGATTGATGTGGACGGTGGGTTCACCATCAACGGCGGCTTTATGGTTGCCGTAGGCAGCGCCGGCATGGCCGAAACGGCCGCTAACGCTTCCGCGCAAAATGCGCTGTTGATGAACTTCAACGGCACCATCCCGGCCAATACATTGATTAATATTAAAGACAGCAACGGCAACAGCATCCTGACCTTTGCCCCTACGGTACCCTACCAGTCGGTCGCTTTCTCCTCAGCGGACCTGGTTATTGGTGAGACTTACACCGTTTACTATGACGGCACGGCAACCGGTACATCCGTGGATGGCCTCTATGTCGATGCGAACTACACCCCGGGCACGGAACTGGGCAGCTTTACGATAACGAGCAACATCACCCGGCTCGGTAACACCGGCCGCGGAGGTTAATAGGTTTACTCAGCCGCGTTTCGGCAACCCTTACCGAAGAGCCGGACTCGATCGCGAGTCCGGCTCTTTTTTATTGCATATTCCCTTAAACACAATTCAAGCACTCCTTAACAACGGCTCAATACCCCTCTGTTAAATTACTAGAAATCAAGTTTGATAATGAGGTATGAAATCATGTTAGCAAAATTAAAAATGAGCACGACAAAAAGAAACTTATTGGTGGACCTATTGATTGTATCCGGGTTCCTGCTGGCCATGCAGCGCCATCTCACGGGGCTGACGCTTCACGAATTGCTGGGCGTGGCTTTGGGCGTTGGCTTTTTAACCCACGTACTGCTGCACTGGCGCTGGGTTTACGAGACAACGCGCCGCCTGTTCAGCAAGGCAAAAGCCCAGGCACGTATTAATTACGTCCTCAACCTGGGCCTGTTAACTGCCTTTACGCTGATCATCTTCAGCGGTTTCATGATTTCCGAGGAAGTCTTACCCATGATTGGTTTAGAAGGTGTGCGCGGCGGCAGTTGGAAATGGCTGCATACCGCTTCGGCCGACGCCGTCGTCTGGTTAGTAGCCTTGCACATCGCCCTGCACTGGAAGTGGATTCTCAATGCGGGTAAGAAATACTTGTTTGGCTGGCTGTCGCAGAGACGCAAAACGGCTGTTATCAGCCCTGAAACAGCGGTAGTTAACAGCAGTGAAGTGACGATATAACAAACAGGAGAATGGTTATCATGTCGAAAACAAAGAAGTCAAATAAAAAGCAATTTTGGATGGTCGTTTTAGGAATATTTTTTGTCATCGGTCTCACCATCGGCGGGGTTTATTTTCTCGACAATCGAGGTTCAATCAGCGCCGGGACAATGGGCCCCGAAGGTGGACCGGTAGAGTTTGTAGAAGGCGAAATGCCCACGCTTGAAGAGGCAGAAACGACTAATGCAGCATCCATGCCGGCCAGACCGGATCATGACGAGGGCGGCACGAGTTTTAACAGCCAGTCATTGATTTCTATGCTGCAAATGGTCGGCCAGATACTCCTGGTTGTTATCATCGTAGCCGGAGGCCAGTGGTTGTTCACCCGGCTGCGCAGCCGCCGCAATCGCGCCCCGGCCCAGGCTGGTTAAGGCGATGAGGAGGATCACGGCCTGATAGCTTGAGAGCTAAGAAGGCCTGATTTCTGGGGGAATCTTACAAAGCACGACGGCTTTGTAAGATTCCTTTTTTCTTGTGCTAAACGGTTTGAAATGGAACAACATAAACATGACCATAATTTAACGAAATTAAAACTGACCCTGGCTGTCGGCGGACTGGCAGCCACGATGATTGGTGCCGGTTTGTTAAGCAGAGAGGCCGGCGCCCAGGTTGCTTCCAGCGTACCTGCCGCGGCCCCGGAACCGGCGGCCACGAGCAGTAATAGGACGTCGGTCACGATCGACTCGATCATGCCCGAAGACCTTAATCTGGACCTGGAAGCGATTCCTACCGTGGCCGCGCCGGTTATGCGCAGGGCTCCTGTAGCGATGGGTCGTTCTTCGGGGTAATCTGATGACCGAAAACACGATTCCCGCGCATTGGCGCCAGCACACGTTTCGGGCGATGGGCTGCCGGATGACCCTCTGGTTGGAAATGGATAAAGCGCAAACGGCCGAATGTGTATTGGCTGAGGCGGAGACGATGTTCCGC
>Ga0316583_10000531_pt1 | contig 11439 bp, 9 predicted proteins | sample J_170502JBrBrA_D_FD_204513 | JGI IMG/M metagenome (GOLD analysis project Ga0316583, IMG submission 204513) | Rhizosphere microbial communities from salt marsh grasses in Alabama, United States - J_170502JBrBrA | ecosystem: Host-associated > Plants > Roots > Rhizosphere | place: USA: Alabama... | reverse complement strand
ATCGAAACCTGCGGGTTTTTTAGCTGGGGATCTGTAGAGGATACCGTCAGGCTGGCTGATTTTGTCTTATTCGATATCAAACACATGGATGACAAGAGACATAAAGCGATTACGGGCGTCGCCAATAAGAGAATTCTTGAAAATGCAAAAAGAATTGCACAGCTTGATATTCCGATGGTGATCAGAATTCCGATCATACCGTCCATCAATGACAGTCAAGAGAACATCAAGGCCACCGCCAAATTTGTTCGTGACCACCTTCCCGGTGCCTCAGGCATTGAAATGCTGCCGTATCACAGATTAGGCCTCTCCAAATATAATGCGCTGGGACTGGATTACAAACTGCATCATATCGATCCTCCGGATGACGCCCATATGGAGAGGTTGCGGGACCTGATTACCGCTGAGGGGGTGGCTTGCATCACCGCAGACAGCGGCTACGACCACCAGCCCATCCAACCGAAGCTGAAAGTGGTCGGTTAAGGGGCAGGCCGCGGCGTTTGTAAAAATCCTGTCGATCATAAGAAACGCACTGCACGATTAAGACAATCTGGCTTTACTGCCTTATGTACGGTGACGTCACTGGAGGCGGAATCAGTACAAATTTGCCAAAGTGCTTTTTCTCCATAAATTCGCGTTGGGCGTCTACAATATGCTCCAAAGGGAAGGTTTTATCCAAAAGCGGCTTTATCTCGCTCCTTTCGATATAGGAAATAAGATTGGGAAAAACCGGCTCGTCCCATGCTGTGCAGCCAATTAATGTCAGATCTTTTAAGTAAAAATCACGCATGTCGAGACTCACAAGGGGACCGCCTATGGCGCCGGATGAAACAAATTTTCCTCCTCTTTTTAATACTTTGAGCATTTGTGGGAAGGCAGATCCGCCTACATTATCCACGACCACGTCCACCGATTTCTCACCCAAACATGCGACAATATCATCCCCCCGAGCGATCACTCTATCGACATTAAGTGATTGCACTCGGTCTGTTTTAGTCTTCCCCGCAATTGCGATCACCACAGCACCGCGTCGTATGGCGAGCTGAACTACGGCAGAACCCACCCCTCCGGATGCTCCGGCAACTAACACATGGTCACCCTTTTTTACGCCGGCGCGATGAATCATATTCTCGGCCGTGCCATAGGCGCAAGGAATCGTGCCCAACTCGGCGTCGCTCCAATCACAGCTCACCGGAAAGACCTCTTTAGCAGGAACCTTAACAAATTGGGCAAAGGCACCATCGAAATCGGAGGCCATCCAGACATTTTCCATGGAGTTAAAATCGGTGAGGCGCATGCAAGGTCTTACTAAGACTCGCACACCAACAAGCGCTTCATCTTCCCCGGGGGCAACATCCACAACCCTGCCGCAGCAATCCGTCCCCTGTATGAATGGAAAAGGGGTGGCTTCATTCCAACCCCCATCCGTTTTGGCGGTGGCCTGTTTTTCTTCGATTTCCGCAGCTGTTTCAGTGCTGTCGGTAACAGATGAAGAATACCATCCAAGCCGAGTGTTAATTTCGGTGTTATTCACACCGGCGGCAAGAACCTGCAACAGAACCTCGCCGGGGTCAAGAATCGGTATTGGCACATCGCGATACTCCAACTTGTCGTATCCCCCATTTCCGGTAGTGACAACAGCCTTCATCGTCTGTTCGCAACCATCCAAATCAAAACGATTTTTTGACACACTTAAACTGTTCATAGATTTTCCCCCATCCTTATATTTCCAAATTTCTGTGCATCATCCCCCAATGGAGTCCATTCGATGAGGATTTTAGCAACTTCTTCTATCTCGTAATCTTCCATTTTAAACCTCCAGGCCTGTTAAACGCAGCATGTATCAGATGGAATAAGATAGCACCGGGAATTCACACCATGCCTCAAATTAAATATTAAAAACAAGTATAAAACGAACCCTTCCGGGCCTGGACAATTTCTTTATGGCCGGTCAATTGGTGGTACCCGGCGGCGGGGTGATACCGACCCTGGTGTCGGGAAAACATGCGGCCATGCTCCTGTGCCGCCGAGACGGTAAAGTGTTTAACACATCGTCTGAAATTTGTTGCTACTCAGGATGAATCCACCTTAGAGCGGATATGTATGTCTCTCTGGGGAAATGGGATCTCAATACCGGCCTTGGCAAGCGCTTCAAATATGACAAAATAAAGGCTGCTTCGTACCTGGCGCCGCGGCGTCGTGCGTACGTTAATCCAGACCAGTAATTCGAAATTGATGGAGTTGTCGGCGTATTCAACAAAGCGTACCGCCGGCATCCGGGTCTTGTCCACTAGCGGTTCATTCTCCGCAGCCGCCAGCAGGATTTTTTCAACCTGGCGCGGATCTGCCCTGTATGAAACGCCAACGGGCATCTCTATGCGGATCAGAGGTGAAGACAAGGAATAATTCACCATCGTGTTGGAAATAATACTGGAATTGGGAACCAGGTACTCGATATTGTCCCGGGTTCGCACTTTGGTGGCGCGCAGGTAAATATCCGTTACTTCTCCCAGCATGGACCCGACCTCGACCCAGTCACCCTTACGGATTTTTCCACCGAAAATAATGGCAAAGCCGCTGATCACATTGGCGGCCATGTTCTGAAGCCCGAGGCCGACACCGATGCCGATGGCGCCGGCAAAGACCAGGAAAAAGCGGAGGTTGATCCCCAGGATATTCAGCGCAATTAAAAACCCGATCGCGAAAGCGATGAATTTTAATATCGTGTTGAGTGCATACCCCAGACCCGGATCGATGCCGAAAGAGGGGTACACCTTGTAATCAAAGTAAGATTGGGCCAGGCGGGAGACAGAAAAAATAGCCAGTAGACTCAGAATCGCCATTACAATCAGCCAGAAGGTGACAGTGGTATCGCCGATTTGAAAAATCGGAAAGGACATGATGCGCTGCAGGGGATTCAATAACCCGAGCATGTTAAGACCAATGATCAGGACCGCCGCGATGGTGGCATACTTGAGGATTGAGCGCAATGTGCTGACGAACATCCGGGCGTTCTCATCGGTGTGGTCCAACCGCTGAAACCAGGAGTTTAGAAAGCGCTGCAACCTGTGGTAGAGCAGCGTAACAAGAACAAACGCAGCAGCGGTGAACCAGATCTTGAACAACACCAGCCGGCCCAATGCTCGATATCCAAAGCACCATAACAGGGCGGCCAGAAACGACACCAGCAGCAGCGGAAAGTAATACCGTTCCAAAAACCTTCGAAATTTTACATAGCTTCGAATCGGCAGTTGCGGCAAAAACGATATAAAGGCTTTCTTGTTGAGATGCAGTATCAACAGGACGACGGTGACCGAAACCGATATCGCAAAACGCAAAAGCGCCAGAACGTCATTGCGTATCTCGAAAACTTCGGCCGTCCAGTATGCCGCCACGCCGAAAATCGCATACAGCAATGCCAGTCGTGCCCAGCGATAAATTGACCGGCCGTGCTGGGCGGTTACCTTGAACAGATCGCGCGTCAAAGATTCCTTCAGCAACCGCAATAAAAGGGCACCGACCGCCCAGAACCCGAGCAGGCGCCCGATGAGCTGAAACCAGACCGCCGAATAGTCGATCATGGCGCTGATCAGCGCAAATACGCCGAGCAGCAGCAGCGGTATCAAGGCGGAAACGACCACCTTGATACCGGACATAACGAATGGATAAGTGGCTTCCGGAATAAACTTGGACAGCGGTTCGACCCCCTTTTCCACCCGGGCCATCACCCGCCGCTGACCCAGCAGGCTATACAAGACAGCGGCAATAAACACGAAAACAAGAATGGAACCGATAACGCCCAGCACCTGACTTTGCTCGATCACAAACCGAGTCAATACTGGAATTTTCCCCGGTAAAGACAGTGCCAGACGGTATAAGTAGGTGATGGTATTTAAATCCCAGCCGAGCGGATGGCGCTCAAAAAGCGAGCGTACATTCTGCTGAAACTCTTCCTTGACCTTGGCAGCCTCCAGGATAAATACATCGTCCATTTTCTCGGATATGGCGATGGAAGGTTTATCCTTTTTTTCGGTCGCTTCCGTTTTATCCTCGGCGATGGCGTATGAAACGACCGTCAAAAGACTGGCAAACAATAAAATCAAACAAATTCGAAAGGGCTTCATCATTTAACACCTAACACGCTTTTTATCGGATGCGATTGTACGGGTGCTTTTCCTATGGCTCAAAGCTTCCTGAACTCCGGCAAGACAAATACGAATTCATCTGTTCCGCGGTTTATTCCAAACATAAGATTAAATCATCGAACACATATATTGTAAAGGTGCAATATGGTATAGCGTCAGAAGACAAAATAAACCCGCACGCTTTTGAAAAAATAGATTCAGGTTTGAATCATGGGCGGGGGCAGGCTGTGTTTTTTGAGTTTTCGCACGACGGTCGGCTGGCTGATATTTAAAAACTGGGCCATCTCGCGCGTTGATTTACAGTGCCGCATGGCATTTTTTAGCATCTCCTTTTCAAGCGCGGAGAGCATATCTGTAAGGTTATTAATTTTTTTATCCGATCCGCGAACTTCCCATCGTTCTTCGAGCACCTCCTTGCCGATACTGCTTAATATGACCGAATCGATCACATCCCCTTCACTCATCACGACAGCTTTTTTGATAATGTTTTTGAGCTCACGGACATTTCCGGCAAAAGAGTAGCTCTGCAATAATGAAAGGGCAAGGGGATTCAGTTTTTTCTTTTGTTTATACTTGCGATTATAGTGATGCAAAAAGCTATTGGCCAACTCAAAAATGTCTTCCGGCCGTTCGCGCAGCGGCGGAATTTTGATGGTTAAAATGTTAAGGCGGTAAAACAAGTCTTTGCGGAATTTTTTTTGCTCAACAAGTTTTTCGATATCTTGATTGGTTGCTGCGATGATGATGCAGTCAATTGATTTGGCTTTGATCCCGCCTAAACGCTGGACTTTATAATCATCCAGATATTTTAACAGCTTGGCCTGCACCGAAAAGGGCAACTCACCGATCTCATCCAAGAAAAGCGTACCTTCATGGGCAAGCTCGAAAAGCCCGGGCTTGCCTTGCTCCTTTGCGCCTGAAAACGCACCTTTTTCATAACCGAACAATTCAGCTTCCAGAAGGTTTTCGGGCAAAGCCGCGCAATTAATTTGAATAAACGGTTTCGTTTTTCTTTTGCTGTTGTTGTGAATGAATTTCGCCAGGAGTCCTTTACCGGTACCGGATTCCCCTAATAGCAGTATGTCAGTGACTTCCAGGCGGGCCAGTTTAAGGGCGGTCTTGAGGATTTCACGCATTTGATCGCTTTCGGAAACAATTTTTTGTCTTTTCAATTCCAGCATACTCAGTTCGGTCAGCTCATTTTTATAGCGATCTTTTTCTTTACGGGTCTCCTCTAATTGAATCTTGAGCGCTTCCAACTGGGTGATATCCCGTTCATTGATGACCACCATCGACACCCGACCATTTCTGTCAAAAACCGGTATCCCCGTGCAGAGCACTGTTTTTTTTGTGTTTTTTACATGTTGCAACTGACTGACCACCCGTCTGGTGTCGATGACTTCATCGGTCACATAATTGCTGTACAATCTCTTTTTTTTAACGAGATCTGAGACCTTTGTTCCGATAATATCCTCTCGTTTAATCCCCCCAAGCTTTTCTGAAGCTCTATTGATAAGCACCACCCGCCCGTTTTTGTCGCAGATCCAGATCCCATCCGAAGAGGATTCGAAAACGGTCTTAAATTGCCGATCCACCAGGTCAAAGGATTCAAGCTTCCACGCGGTTGATTCAAATTCATCCAGACGCAGGAAGTTACAAACACTACCGGTTATGGTCTTGCCTTCTTTGATCGGATTGATGTTTACAATTAGATTGACGCGTTTACCCAGAATTTGACGCTCCAATTGGGGAGTGCCGGAGGCCAGGCACTTGGCCACCATTTCACTGGTCTTGGGCAACAACTTTGCGATGTGAACCCCGATCATTTTGGTTTTAATAAACTTAAGGATTTCTCTTGCGCGGTTATTAACAAATTGGATGCGACCGTCTTTATCCGTAGCAATAACACCGTGGTGGCTAAATTGTAAAAATTGTTCGTAATTGGGTTTTTTCCGCATGTTGTTCTCCAGCGATTCTGAAATCTTTAGAATAATATTTCAGACCAAGGAAAGGCTCTGCTATTGGGAAAGCTTGGTGCAGAACCGATCAATTTCCGTCTCGGTATTGAAATAATGGACCGAGGCCCGCACTAATTCATTAATTCCCCTTGAATCCAGATCAAGCCTGGCGTAGCGCGCGGGGGATACAGATATGTTGATCTTGTGAGACGCCAGGCGTTGCTTTATTGCCGAGGCGCTCTCATCCTCTTTGGTGAATGTTACGATACCGCATCGATGTCGACCCAGGTCACGGACGGTAACCCCGGCGAATTCAGACAGGCGATTTCTTAGCAATGCGGCCAAATACTGGACGCGCTCCTGGATGGCCTCAAGTCCAATGTCGAGGGCATAGTCCACAGCGGTTGCCAGCCCGATACGACCCGCAATATAGCTCTCCCAGTTCTCGAAACGTCTGGCATCATTTCTGATTTCAAATTGATCTTTGTCGATCCATGTTGCGGCATGCAGATCGATAAACGGCGGCTCTAACAGTTCAATCAAGGACCGGCGGACGAAAAGAAATCCCGTCCCCCGGGGACCCCGCAAATATTTACGGCCCGTTCCGGACAGCATGTCACATTTTATTTGTTTTACATCGATCGGCATCTGGCCCACCGATTGGCAGGCATCCAGCAGATACAATATATTATGCTTGCGCGCGATTTGACCGACGGCCTCGGCCGGGTTGATCAAACCACCCTGGGTAGGTACGTGTGTAATTGCAATCAGTTTCACATCTTCAGCGATCATTTCTTCAAGGGCATCGAGCGATATTTGCCCGCTGGCATCATTGGGCACCACATCGATTTTTATATCCTTTCGCTGCGCGACTTGCAGAAAGGCCAAATAGTTACTGGCGTATTCAGCCTGGGCGGTGAGGATACGATCTCCGGGTTTAAAAGGGATCGCATAAAAAACCATATCCCAGGCCCGGGTCGCGTTTTCTATAAAGGCAATTTCGGCCGGGTCGCAATTGAGCAAGCAGGCGAATGCCTGATAGAATCGCTGCAGTTTTTCCTGGGCATGCGCCTGGGCCTCATATCCTCCCATTCGGCTTTCCAATTTCAGATGGTCGGTAACGGCCTGATAAACAGCCTTCGGCGGCAAGGACGCCCCGGCATTGTTAAAATGCAAAACGTCAGTACACCCGGGTGTTTCGGCCCGTATTCGTTTTAAATCGATTGGGGACATCGTGGCACCTGAATCCTTTGCGGTTAATCGGTATGAACACTTTTGATTTCACTAACATATGGAATTTTAGAATTTTTTGCAACAGAGGGGCGTATTGGTTTTGGGTGACGAAATTTCTAGAAGTGGTTTCAAAACCCCATCTAAGGCTCAATGGCTGCGTTGCAGACCTCCGGTAAATGCTCACATACCCATGTATGCTGCGCTTTCCCGATCGGCCTGACGCCTTGCCCTTGAACCTGATCTGAGATTTTGAAACCACTTCTAGTGTCTCGTCTCTGAGACAGGCGGTGAAATCAAATCCGGTCATCTCATTTTCGTGTGTTACCCCTCTCATGTTGCTTGACACCGAATGGTGTCTTTGACATATTTATAACTTATATGAAAATAGATGCTAACCGATTACCTAAAAAGTAAAGGGGAGGTGTATTCATGATACGTAGTTTACATGCCGGTAGCCGGCAAACCGGGGGATTCAGCTTAAATGTCTTTAGCGATGATGCGCTCGAGGACATCCACCTGGCGACCCTGGAAGTTCTCCAGAAGACCGGTGTCTTCGTTGATGATGATGAAGCCATGGAAGTTTTCGCCGGAGCGGGCGCGATTGTGGACGCCAAAAACAAGATCGTTAAAATTCCCCCTCTGGTGGTAGAAGAAGCCATCCAATCAACGCCATCTCAGTTTGTTGCTTGCGGCCGCACCCCGAAAAATGATGTTGTGCTGGGAAGAAATCGGGTGACATTTACCAATTTCGGTGAGGGCATCAAGATCAATGACCCCTATACGGGTGAACATCGTGAGACAACCAAAGCCGATGTGGCCAATGGGGCCCGGATTATTGATTATTTGGATAATCTGGATACCTATGAAAGGATTATGGTTTCCCATGATGTCCCCCAGGAAACCGTTTCCCTGCACAATGCTGAAGCCTCATTAACCAATACGTCCAAACACCATTGGCTAGGCCCTGTCAATGGATACTGCTCCAGGAAAATTGTGGAAATGTTGAGCGCCATTGTCGGCAGCCAGGAAAAACTCAGGGAGCGTCCCTTGCTCACTTTTGTGACGTGCCCGGGAAGCCCGCTCACTTTTTCCAAAGAGCATTGCGAAATCATTATGGAGGGCGCACGCTCCGGGCTGGCGGTTAATATCGTATCGATGACCATGGCCGGTGGTTCAGCACCGGTAACGCTGGCAGGCACCCTGGTGGTATTGAATGCAGAGGTCCTTGGCAGTCTTGTCCTCAATCAACTGACGCGCAAAGGCGCCCCTTTGGTTTACGGGAGCTCCACCTGTCCGATTGATTTATGGCGAACAACGGCAACGGTTGGCTCTCCGGAATGCGGTATGATCACTGCCGGGGTGGCCCAGCTGGCCCGCAAATATGCCCTGCCGTGCTTTGCAGCCGGTGGTTAGGGCGATAGCAAAGTGGGTGACGCTCAGGCAGGTCATGAAAAGACACTCACCGGGCTACTCGCTGCGTTGGCAGGGGTCAACGTGGTTTACGGCCTGGGGATGCTTGAAAGCGGCGTCACAATAGATTTCGGCCAGCTGGTGATGGATAATGAATTTGCCGGAATGATCAAACATGTTTTAAATGGCATTCCGGTTGATGACGAAAATCTGGCGGTGGATGTCATCCATGACATCGGGCCGCTCAAGGATTTTCTGGCCCACAAGCACACCCTCAAACATATGAGATCCCAATCGCAACCCAGCCTGATCGACCGCAGAAGACGCTCCAAGTGGCAAGAGTTGGGTGGAACCGATATTTATGAAAGAGCGTCTGACAAGGCCAGGGAAATATTGGAGACGCACGAGCCGGATCCATTACCGGACGGAGTTCTTGAGACGATTCGATCGATTGTTGAGGGTGCCGAAGAAGAGTTGGGTGTGGACAAGGAAAAGTAGAATTCAAATACGAAGTGGAATTTTTCTGAGACCCGGGAGAGAATCCCTTTACCTTTCTGAAAGATGTTGTAACGAAAATATTGGGTTGGAGGTTTTAAAATGAGTAGAGAAGACCTGATTAAAGCGGCTATGGAAGCTGTTATTAAGGGCGACGAAGAAGCCGCGGTAGGTGTTGCCAACAGGGTCATTGCCGAAGGGCTTAATCCCTTGGAAATCATTAGCGATGGCTTTGCCAAGGGAATGATCACGGTGGGCGATTTATTTGCTAAAGAGGAGTACGCCTTGCCAGAGGTGCTTCTATCTGCGGGAGCCATGCAAGATGCTATGGATCTGCTGGATCCGCATATTCCCCGGCAAGATGTGAAAAAGAAGATGGGCGTCGTGGTGATCGGGACCGTTCAGGGAGACATCCACGAAATCGGCAAACGCATCGTCGGGACGATGTTAGAGGTCTATGGTTTCGAAGTGCATGACCTGGGCGCCGATGTGCCGATCGAAACATTTATTGAAAAAGCCAAAGAACTCAAGGCGGATATCGTGGCCACCTCGGCCCTGATGACCACGACCATGACGCGGCAGAAAAAATTGGAGGAGGCCCTCAAAGAGGCCGGCATTAGAGATAGCGTCAAAACAATGGTGGGCGGGGCCGCCGTGACGAAAGAGTGGGCCGATTTGATCGGGGCCGATGGGTATGGCCAGGATGTCACCGATGCGGTAGAAGCGGCCAAACAACTGGTCAAACCCGCCGATTAGGCTTAATTCCAAGTTGAACTACCCGGCTGCGCTGCGAAAGATTTAGAACGCCGGGCTTTGGGTGTCAGCATATTTTATTATTTCGCCAGGCTGGCGGATGCATTCATCCGCCAGCTTTTTTTTTGGCACATTCGCAGATAATTTTGTATTTAAAACGATCCATGGTGCCATACGACATCGTAAATGGTTTGCGCTGGATTAGTCGGAATCAGGATCATCCGCATACGTCCGCTTGGCCTTGCCCCGATCGCCTAATATGGCCTGAACGACATCGATGCTGTTGGGCGGGCAGCCCTTGGCGTGGCGGTCGCCGCGCCGATCTTTGGGCGTGCATTTATCGCCCACCGTGACAAGACCGTTGGCCGGACGTTGTTTGGGAAACTCGGCCCCACCGGTTAATATGGCGATTTTCTCCAGATAATCCAGATTGCCTTCGCCATCGAGGTCGTTAAGGACGGAGTAAACGGTATTGCGGCATCCGGTGCAGGTTTCCTCCCCGAAAATCAGCTTGAAACCGTTAACCGTCACCTTGGGTGCGGCTTCGCAGGCCCTGATAAACCGCCGCTGAACCGATGCGATCGATTCTCCCACGACTTCAATGGCTGCCGGGTCCATAATCCCCAAACCGCGGTCGGCCGCATTGACGGACAGTTTCAAATCCTCCGGCTGGTAGCCGATAATCAGCCCGCAAACGGTATCGGCCGCGACCAGATCCCGGCTGGCCAAAATCAAATCCATCTCGACCGGATCGCCGTAGATGGGAGCCATGCCCTCCTGGCAGATGATGCCGTCGACGACGGTCAAAGACGGTTTGACGGCGGCCAGCACCGCTTCGTAACCAGGCCGGGTCCCGGTCTTGACGATACTCACTTGACTCTTTGACATATCTTCTTTCCGATCTTATGGAATTCGGCTCTGAAAACCTTCCATCGGGCTATCGATTAATTTGTTTATGGGATTAGAAATCATCCACATACTTTTTCACTTCCGCTATTTGCCTGATTCTCTCCTCCGCCATGCGGTCTGCTGCCTGATAGGTGGGCAGCTTGTCCCGATCGGCGATTTCAAACACCCGCATCATATTGTCATAAACACGTTTAACCTTCTCTTTGCCGCGCTCATGGCTGACACCGCCCACTCCCAGACGGTCGGTATCATAAATGGTTCCTCCGGCATTAACGATATAGTCCGGGGCGTAAACCAGACCCTGTTCCTCGAGTTGATCCCCGTGCCGTTCCTCCGCGAGCTGGTTGTTGGCGCAGCCGCAGATGATTTTGCATTTCAAACGACCCAGGGTGTCATCATTGATTACTTTTCCCAGAGCGCACGGGCAAAAGACATCGCATTCCACATCGTAAATGGCTTCTGCTGCGACCGCATCAATTTCAAACCTGGCGGTGACAGCCTCAACCTTTTGCGGATCGATATCCGTAACCACCATC
>Ga0316583_10000529_pt1 | contig 11457 bp, 8 predicted proteins | sample J_170502JBrBrA_D_FD_204513 | JGI IMG/M metagenome (GOLD analysis project Ga0316583, IMG submission 204513) | Rhizosphere microbial communities from salt marsh grasses in Alabama, United States - J_170502JBrBrA | ecosystem: Host-associated > Plants > Roots > Rhizosphere | place: USA: Alabama... | reverse complement strand
GCGTTGTACAGAAGCTGGACCTTCTGTCCGGTACCGGTGTCGACGCTCTCCACCCGGACCCCGCCATAGGGCTTCAGGCCGGTCTTGGCATCGCGGTATGCCGCCAGCCGTCCGACCCCGCCATCGCGGGCCAGGCCGGCCGAGGCCTGCGGCACTGCCAGGCTGAAGGCGAACCGGAAGGCCTCCTGTCCGGCATGGGCGGACTCGGCATAGGCCCATTCCCCGACCAGGGCCAGGCACATGGAGACTGCCGGCACATCGATCTCCCCGCCGGCCTGGGCCTCATGCACTTGCATATACCATTCGCGCAGCTGCTGACGGATGGACAGGCCCAGTTCCACCAACGGCATCACCGGCCCGCGCAGCACGCAGCCGGCGGCGGAAAAGCTGTCCATGAAGACCTTGCCTCCGCCGGAAATGCTCTTGCGCATCACCGGCAGAAAATCCTTGCCGATAAAGTGGCCGACATCATCCTGCAGCGAGGTCATCGCCGCCAGATAATCGGACCAATCGATCATCAGGCAGCCTTGCTTGGATGACAGCTTCGCCCCGCTGTGCAGCGAGGACTCCGTGCCCGGCATCAGGAACACGATCTTGCCTTGCCGGTACGCCACCTCCAGCAGCTTGTCGGCCTCGTTGCCCCGTGCCTTGCCTGCAATGGCCGGCATCTGGTCGAGCCACAGCCGCTCCGACCTGCGCCTGGCGATTTCCACCTGCACGTCCTCCTCGAACACCCGGAAGGCATGCAGCGTACGATCATCATGGAGCCACGGCTCCCCCCCGCCGCCCTTGCGGAACAGGCCGCCGCCACCGCGCTCGTGCAGCAGCCACGCGGCGATGGGATGCTGGCGATTCGCCTCGAGCTGCTCGACGACCGCCGGGTCCAGCTGATCCGGGGCGGTCAGAAGCTGGTCCAGATGCTTGGCGTTCAGCACCCAGCGCATCCATGCGCCGTCACCCGTCTTCTCCGCCAGGTCCCACAGGGCCAGGCGGGCCCAGCTTCGCCTGAGCAGATGGCCGCCCAACCGGTCCTTGCCGAGCAGCACCAGCATGCCGGCCTCGTTCTTGGGGCCGAGCTTCTTGCGCATGCTGCGCATGCGCGGTACCAGATCCGGCTCCAGCCCGTAGGCCATGATGATCTGACGATCATCGCCGATCAGGGAGTCGTCCGGCTGGTGGGGCATGAAGGCCATCGGCGTGGCCGGGATCACCATCGACTCGTAGGTAGCGATGCGCGTGACCTCCACCGAGCCTTCCGCATGCTGTTTCAGGAAGGCCATCAGGGCCCACTGATACAGACCGCCGAGGATGCAGAGCGTGGCATGCGAGGTCTGGTCCATGTGCTCCTTCGGCAGCCGGGCCAGTGATTCGCGCATCAGGCGCAGCAGCAGCACGTTGACCGCCGGCACCCAGGGCGCCATGTCCGCCTTCTCCTGCTGCCAGCCACGCATCCACAGATCCTTCCAAAGCTTCAGCAGGGCCGGCGCTCCCTTCTCATCGGCACACCAGTGATGGAGCAGGCTTCTCGAAATATGCGGATACTTTTCCCTGAGGAAATGGATCATCGCCCTTGATTCGGCATCGGTCTGCGGCAGCTGGTGCGCCGACACCTTTTCGCCCTTGACCATGTAACGGACCGCATAGTCCTGCAACCGTGACAGTGCCTGGGAAAGCGCCTGCTGCAACTGGGAATGCAGGGCAAAGGGGATGTATTCCCGTGCATCCTGCCCCGGTACGCGCAGGGGCAGGCGGCGGACATCGATATGACAGCGACTGGCCGGACTCTCTCCCCGGGTAAGAATTGGATGGTACCAGCTCCAGCGCTGAGCAAAATAATCGGGCGATATCATGACCGTACTATCCTTTTTTCGTCATCGGTGGCGCCGTCGTTGCGTGGATGACATACCCTCCCTAGCATAGACACCATGCAAACCTCAGCCTCCTTCCCATGCTGAACTCCGCCACCTTCGTACCCGGACGTGCCTTCGTGACACGCCCTTCACGCGTATCCGATTGCGGATGCCGACCCTCCATGCTTCGGACCTCCCCGGATCATAGAGCGCGGATCGAAAAAAGGCGATTATTGACCGGATGCGCCCGACTTGCCGCCATGGCGATCCTGGGCATGCTGCTGGCACCGGCCCTGTCCCGGGCGGCCGGCATTACCGTCACGCTGCCCCCCTTGGGCGGACTGGTGCGCATGCTCGATGCCAAGGCCGACATCACGGTGTTGTTGCCGCCGACTGCCGATCCCCATCACTTCCAGATGACGCCGAAGGCCACCGAGGAGTTGAAGCAGGCGTCCCTGTTCATCCGCGCCTCCTACGACGACAGCGGCTGGTCCGGTCTCGCATCGCCGGCAACCACCCTCGATCTATGGCCGCATACCAGCCACGGCTGGACCAGTCCGGCCCTGGTCCGCGCTGTCCTGCCGCAGCTGGCCGCGGAACTCGAGAAGATCTACCCGGCCCGCGCGGCGACGATCCGGGCCCGCCTGCCCGTGGCCATCGTCGACACCCGGCACATCGAGGCCGCATGGCGGCAGGCAATGACCCCGTACAGGAAGGATGGCGTCATCATGCAGCACCCGTCCTGGAAACCGATGTGCGAACTGGCCGGGGTACCGGTGCGGGCCGTACTGGAGTCACCCAGGCATGAGCAGGAATTCGGCCCCCGCGACCTGGACCGTGCGCTGCGGATCATCGAGGCACATCCGGGCGTGGTGCTGATCGCCGAACAGCGCCATGGCAACCAGGGCCTGGACTGGATCGCCGGACACAGCCCGCATCCCGTACGCATGATCACGCTCGATGCCCTGGGCACGAACACCATGAATTGGGACGAACTGATGCGCGACAACCTCAAGCGGATGCGGCCATGACGTCGCCCGTGCTGAGGCTGTCCGGTGTGTCGGTGGGCCCGGCCCAGGCCCCGATCCTGCAGGACATCGACCTGGAGCTTGCGGCCGGCCATTTCCTGGGCATCGTCGGGCCCAACGGGGCCGGCAAGTCCACCCTGCTGTCGGTAATCGCCGGCCTGATCGAGCCCGCCGAGGGAGGCGTCGCGCTGTTCGGACAGCCCCTCAGGCGCCTGAACCGCCACCAACTGCTGCAACAGGTCGGTTTCTTGTCGCAGATGCACGACGATCTGCCGTCCCTGCCGCTCAACGTGCGCCATGTCGTGGCCATGGGCACGCCCCGCTACGCCGCACCGCTGTGGCGCCGGCATGCGTCCCCGGACGATGTCCGGTGGGCGCTGGAGCAGGTGGACAGCGTGGATCTGATCGACCGCGATTTCCGCCTGCTGTCCGGCGGCCAACGCCAGCGGGTGCGCCTGGCCAAGGCCCTGATCAGCCGGCCACGGCTGTTGCTGCTGGACGAGCCGTCGGCCGCCCTCGACACCTCCGCCCAGGAACGGCTCTACCGCCTGTTGCGCCGGCTTTGCGACGAGCAGGCGATGGCCGTCGTCATGGTCGAGCACGATATCGCCGCCATCACCGGCTACGTCGACTCGGTGGCCTGCCTGAACCGCCGCGTCCACTACCACGCCATGAAGGGGGAGCAGATCCCCGAGGACATCTGGCATGCCATGTACGGCGAGCACATGCACGTCATCGCCCACGATTCGCGCTGCATCGGCTGCGTCCCCGGCGCAGCATCCGGCCACCGCCACTGATGGCGCTGATCGCGCACTTCCTGGCCAGCGAGGTCATGCGCAGTGCGCTGCTGCCCGCGCTGCTGATTGCCGTCACCACGGCCAGCATCTCGGTGATGATCCTGGCGCACCGGCTGTCCTTCCTGGTCGTCGGCGTCTCGCACGCCTCGCTGGCCGGTCTCGGCCTGGCCGTGGTGCTGGCGCTGCCGCTGCTGCCCACCGTCACCGTCGTCGCCATCGCCGTGGCCTGGCTGCTGATCCCCTCGACCTCCGGCAAGCTGCGCCTGAACAACGATGCCGGCACCGGCCTGCTGTTCGCCGGCGCCATGGCCCTGGGCATCGTGCTGCTGTCGACCACCAGCCGCTATCAGGTCGACCTGTTCGGCTGGCTGTTCGGCAATATCCTGACCATTTCGCACGGCGACGTGATCTGGCTGTATGTCGCCGCCGCCGTGGTGCTCGGCAGCCTGCTGCTGGCCGCGCGCGCCTGGTGGGCCATCGCCTTCGATGCCACCGCCGCCGCCGCCAGCGGCGTCCCGGTTTCGGCCTACCGTTTCATGCTGCACGGCATCGTGGCGCTGGCCGTGATCCTGTGCGTCAAGCTCGCCGGCATCGTGCTGACCACCGGCCTGATGGTCCTGCCGGCCGCCTGCGCCTGGTTCTGGGGACGCAGCCTCGGGGCGTTATGGGCGATCAGCCTCGGCATCTCGGTCGGCGGTACGCTGGTGGGGCTGCTGGTTTCGTACGCCTACAACTGGCCTTCGGGGGCCACCGTGGTGCTGACCCTGTGCGTCCTGTTCGCCCTCAGTGCGGCCGGGGCCTGGCTGAAGCAGGCCGGACGGCAGCGCCGACAGCGGGCCTAGGGCCCGACGTGCCCGGGACCCGGGCTACACCGGATGACGGGTGGCCACGTAGGCCAGCAGCAGCATGGCCGGCACCAGCATGGCGCACGCGGCCACGAACGGCGCCGACGGGCCGTGCATGCCCATGGTCTGCGCGGCGAAAAAGAACCCGCCGAGTGCCGGGCCGACGACGCGCCCGAGGCTGTTGACCGACTGGTACAGTCCCATGACGGTGCCCTGAGCATCGTGCGAGGTGATCCGGGACAACAATGCGCTCAGGCTCGGCGTCAGCAGCCCGAAGCCGACCGTCAGCGGCACTGCGATCACCATCAGCATTCCCGGACCGGGAGCGGCCGCGAGCAGGGCGAAGGCCAGGATCAGCATCACGAACCCCGCCATGGCCGTCCGCACCTCCCCGAGCCACGGCACCACGCGCCGCACCAAGAGCCCCTGCACGACCGTGATCAGCACGCCGATATAAGCGAAGAAATAGCCCACGGAGGTCAAGGACCAGCCGAGTTTCAGCTTGCCGTACAACGGCAGGGCCACCTCGAAGCTGGCAAAGCCCGTGATCAGCAGCATGCTGACCAGCAGCAGCATGGCCACCAGGGGATGGGAGAACGCCAGCTTCCAGGGCTCGATCGACAGCGGCGACACCCACTGCTTCGCCTGCCCGCCGGCCCGCCGGGTCTCGGGCAGCAGCAGGATGCCCATGATGCCGTTCAGAGAGCACAGCACCGATGCCGCATACGGCGCATATTCCGGATGGTTGCCGAAATCGGGGCCGGACAGCAGGCCGCCCAGCGCCGGCCCGATCACGAAGCCGAGGCCGAATGCCGCGCCGATCATGCCCATGCCGGCCGCACGCTTATCGGGACTGGTCACATCGGCGATCACCGCCTGCGCGGTCGCCAGGTTGGCACCGCTGACGCCCGCCACCATCCGGGCCAGGAACAGCACCGTCAGCGATCCGGCCAAGCCGTAGACGAGATGGGCCGCCGCCGATCCAAACAGGCCGATGATCAGGATCGGCTTGCGTCCGACGTGATCCGACATGCGTCCCCAGATGGGGGCGAAGATGAACTGCATCAACGAATATACCGCCATCAACCAGCCGATCTGCGTGCTGCTGGCATGGAATTGCGGCAGTTGCGCATAGATGGGCATCAAGGGCAGCACGATGCCGAACCCGAGCAGATCCAGGAACACCGTCAGGAATACGATCCCGAGCGCGGAATGATTGATATAGGACGCGGATGGCCCCGTACGCATGCCCCCCCCTAAGCTGAACACAGGCCGGGGTGCCGATACCGGCTTTGCCTTCCCATCATCTCCCATGGATGCGGCGTTCCGCCGCACCCTGTTGGGCAGGAGAAACTAGACGGCGGCAGCCGCCAGCAATGCCTGTTCGTCGACGACCTTGCTGTCGACCTTGCAGTAGGCCGCCCCTTCCTCGACGACGATCACCGCTTCCGCCACGCCGGCCACGGCGCGCAGCCGCTGCTCGATGGCGCGGACCGCCTCCGGATCGCTGGCCTCGACGTGCAGCATGCGCGTCGACAGATAGGGCGGCTGCTTCATGGTCAGCGCGATCAGCAGCCACACGACGAACAGAGCGGCCACGACCCAGAACACGGTGGCGTAGTTCTCCTTGGCCGGGCTGTAGATGAAGCCGCCCAGCACACCGCCGACGAAGGCGCCGAAGAACTCGCAGCTGTTATAGACACCGACCGCCGTGCCCTTGGCTCCGGCCGGGGCGTACTTGGAGATCAGCGACGGCAGGCTCGCCTCCAGCGTGTTGAAGCCGGTGAAGAACACCAGCAACGCGAAGCCGATCGCCCACAACGAATGGTGCGAGGTCGCCAGCAGCACGCAGGCTGCCGCCAACAGCGCGATCGACAGCGAGAAGATCTGCTTCATCTTGCGCCGTGCCTCGGCGACGATGATCAGCGGCACCATGAACACGAACGCGAACAGCATCACCGGCAGATACAGCATCCACTGGTTGGTCTGCTTCAGCAAGTGGAAGTGCGGATCGGCGAGCACCAGCGGCAGCACCACGAACAGCGCGGTCAGCGCCGCATGCAGGATGAACACGCCGGCATCCAGCCTCAGCAGGTTGGCATCGCGCAGCACCTCGCCGAACAGCGACGGCGTCACCTCGGCGTCTCGGTGGTGCATCAGCTTCTTGGGCTCGGGCACGACCATGTACAGGAACAGGATGGATCCGATCGCCAGCACCGCCGTCAGCCAGAAGATGCCGGATACGTGAATCCAGCGGTCGAGCAGCGGCCCCAGTACCATCGAGACCGCAAAGGACACGCCGATGGTCATGCCGATCATGGCCATGGCCTTGGTCCGGACCTCCTCGCGCGTCAGGTCCGCCGTCAGGGCGATGACTGCGGCCGCCACCGCGCCCGAGCCCTGGATCACACGCCCGATCAGCACGCCGGTGATGGTGTGCGACATGGCGGCGACGACGCTGCCGATGGCGAACAACAGCATGCCGAAAGCGATGACCGGCTTGCGCCCGAGCTTGTCGGATATCATGCCGAACGGGATCTGCAGTATCGCCTGGGTCAGGCCGTAGGCACCCAGCGCGATGCCCACCAGTTCCGGATGCTCGTGTGCTCCCTTCAGGCCGTGCGCATAGGTCGAAAAGACCGGCAGGATCAGGAACAGGCCCAGCATGCGCAGGCCGAAGATGCCCGCCAGCGAGCTCGCCGCCTTGCGCTCCTCCACGCTCATTGCGGCGCCTGTTGATTCTTTTGCTCTCTTTCTCCTCACACGCTCCTCCTTTGCGATCCACACGAACAAGTAACCGTTCCCGAACCCGATCTCAACCCTTCATTTAGACCGGCCATTCTCCTGCACCCTGCCGGACCAGATCGGGAACGGCGCCGCACAAGTCGATGACGGTGGTCGGCACCATACCCCCCCAGCCGACATCGAGCACGACGCAATCATTCCCCCTTAACCGTTCCACGATGCGCTCCGGATCGATCTCGACCGCATCTTCCCCGGCAAACATCAGCGTCGTCGCCACCAGTGGCTCGCCGAACTCGTCAAGCAGCATGCGGCAGACCGGGTGCTCGGGAATGCGGATACCCACGTCCCGGCGCTTGCCGAAGATACGCCTGGGCAGCGCCGATGCAGCCGGCAGGATGAAGGTATAGGGACCGGGCAGATGATGGCGCATGATGCGGTAGGCTGCGTTGTCCATCTTCACGTACCGGGATGCCTGGGACAGATCGCTGCAGGCCAGCGACCACAGGTGGCGTTCTCCCAATTGGCGCACGCGACGGATATCATCCTGGGCCTTAAACGCCTCCGGTGCGCACATCAGGGTATAGGTCGTATCGGTCGGCACGGCCGCGAACACGCCTTGCCGCAGAAGCTCGGCGGCGCGGCGGATCAGGCGCCCTTGCGGCCGCTCCGGGTCGAGGCGCAAACGTTCGAATACGCGCATGGCCGTGCATCCGCTAGAAACGCGGCACCAGCCCCTCGATCGCCTTCTTCAGCTGTTGCTGCGGGGTCGGGGCCGTCTGCGGCTTCTGGGTGTTTCCGGACGGCGGCTGTTGGGGCTGCGCGCCCTGCAGCAGCCCGCCCAGGCCGCCACCCTTCTTCAGATTCTCGATCACGGTGCCGGCATTGATGTCCGGGCGCACCTTGGGCTGGCTGAACGGGCCGGAGATGGCCAGCGGCACCGACAGGCCCTTGCGTGCCGTCACGGTATCGCCCTGGCCGACCAGGGTACCGACCAGCGTCGGCTTCACATGGTAGTCCAGCGTCTTGTTGACCAGGTCGACCTTGCCCTTGCCGGTCAGGCGCAGCAGCGGCGAGGCCAGGAACAGGTCGTCGTTCTTCGCCACGCCGTTGACCAGCACATAGCTGCCGGACAGCTGCGAGAAATCCGTGCTCTGGGGGCCATTCGACGCCGGGCTGCCCAGGCTGCGCATGGCCGCGGCGATGTTGAATCCGCGTACCATGCCGTCGGTGAGCAGCACGTGGCCGCGGCCGTTCAGCGAACGCATGGCATGCTCCGGCAGCAGCCCGGTGGCCTTGGTATCGGACTCCATCTGCAGCGTGCCTTCCAGCATGTCGGTACCGGCCAGCGCCTTCAGCACCGGACCGATCTGCACGCTGCTGAGGCGGGCCGATTCGCTCCATTGGGCCGGATAGGCCCGGACATTGAGCACGGCATGTTCGCTGACCTGTCCGCCGGACAGTTCGAAGCGGAAGGGATTCAGATCGAACTTGCCGTCATGGGCGACAAGCCGGGCACGCAGGTGATCGAAGGATAGCCCCTTCAGCATCAGCCGCTCGATCTGCATCTGGGCATTGATATCCCAGGGCACCAGAAAGCGCAGGTCGGGCTCCGTGGCCTTGGCCGCCGCGCCCTGCGACGGGGTGGCGCCCGCGCCCTGCACCGGCGCGCCCGGCGTGCCCGCGGGCTGTGCCGCAGCCTGCTTCGGCTGCGGCAGCCAGGGATCCGCATGCAGGTCGTTGGCGGCGATCCTGAGCAGGATGCTCGGCGCCCGGCCGAACGTCACGGTGCCGGAGGCCTGCACCAGATCGTTGTCCAGCATCAGCTTCAGGTCGCGAACGTCCATGCCGCGCGTATCGCCGGTGACGATGGCCCCGAACTTGATGCTCTGCCATGGTGAGGGATTGCCGGCATACATGTCGTTCAACGCCGGCAGGAAGCCGGACAGCCATGCCCGGGTCAGGGCGCCGCTGTTCAGGGTGAACTGGTAGGACGGCCCCTGTGACAGCTTGCTGATGCTGCCACTGGCGTCGAGCGCATCCTTCCCGTCGACCACCAGCTGCACCTGTTCCAGCTTCACGTTCTCGAGATCGGGCATCTCGGCCTTCCATTGGGCGGACAGTGCATAGGCGGCAGCCAGCTTGGCGCCGCCGGTCGTCACCCGCACACCGTCCGGGCGCTGTTCGAACTGGGCATCCATGCCCAGCGACGCCTGCTCCGGCGCACCGAGCTGCGACGGCCAGGATGCGAGAAGGGACTTGAACGGTTTCAGCGACATCTGTTCGCTCTTCACATGCACCTGCACCGGCAGGTGGGCCACGTCGAAGGAGGCCAGGCTGCCGATCGGGCCCACCTTGCCGTCCACCGAGAAGCTGCCGCCGGCGGCCTTGCCGGACAGGTTGAACCCGAACGGCTGGTCCAGGCTGACATCGTCGACCTGCAGGTCGAGATCGGTCAGTTCGACCTGCGTACCGCTCTGGGCGTCCGCCCACAGCAGGCGGCCGTTCTGAAGATGGATCGATTCGGCGGTCAGCGCCGCCAGCGCCTGCATCGGGGTGCCGGACGCGGCCTTCTCCGGCGCACCGGCCGTGGTCTGGCCCGCAGCGGCGGCCTGCGGCTGTCCCGTGCCGCTGCCCAGTCCCTGCCAGTTGCCTTCGCCGGCGGCATTGCGCTCCAGGGAAACCGAGAAGCCGTCCACCTCGAAGCGCTTGATCTCGATGCGCTTGCTGAACAGCGGCAGCAGGGCCACCTTGATGTCCAGATCGCCGATGGAGGCGAAGGGCCGCGACGAGAAGCCCTGGCGATTGGCCAGGCTGACGTTCTTCAGGCTGACGCCGATCCACGGGAACAGGGAGGCGTGGATCTCGCCGATCTCGACATGCCTGCCCGTGGCCTTCTCGATGGCTGTGGCGATGCGGGGCTTGTAGCTCTCCACGTTGATGAACAGGGGCGCCACCAACAGGGCCACCACCACGAGCGCCAGAATGCCGAGGCTGAACTTGACCGTCCTTTTCATCATCCTCGCACGCTCCTCGTCACCGATTGATCGCAGGTTAGCATAGCCGACCCATCCCTAGGCCGCAGACTCTTTCCGGCCCAGGCCGGGAAACCACGGGGCGATCTCGTCGAAGTGGTGGAACACCCGCGTCGCGCCTGCCGCCATCAGTCGCTCGGCCGGTTCGACACCGTAGGACACGCCCAGCGCCCGGACCCCGGCGGCCCGGGCCATTTCCATGTCGAAACAGGCGTCACCGATCACCTGCGTGGCGGCCGCATCCATGCCCAGCTCATGCATGCATTCCAGCACCATGGCCGGATGCGGCTTGGAGGGACAGCAATCGGCCGTGCGCCAGACCTGGAACAGCGGATGCAGTCCGAAATGATCGAGCACGCGCAACAGGCCGTTGCGCGACTTTCCGGTGACGATCCCCAGCCAGTAACCCTTCTCGCACAGCGCCGCCAGGCCCTCCTGCACACCCGGATACAGGCTCAGGGAGTGCTCGGAGTCGACATAGGCCCGACGATAGCTGTCCAGCACCGCCTCGCGTGTGGGCGGGTCGAGCCCGGGGGCCAGACGATCGACCGCGGTCACCAGCGAAAGCCCGATGATCGCATGCACCGCCGCGGCGGACGGGGACGCCAGGCCGTTGTCGGCGAACGCCGCCTGCATGGAAGCGACGATCTGGCGCTGGGAATCCACGAGCGTACCATCGCAATCGAAGAGGATCAGTTCAGGCTGGCTCACTTGCCGGCCTCCTTGGGTTGGTCTTTTCGGCCCTTGGCCGCCGGGGTCGGCTTTGCAGGCTTGGGTGCGGGCGGCTGCTTCTTCAACCAGTCGCCGAGCGAACGCCGCACCTGCCACCCCAGGGAACGATCGACACTCATCACCGCCGGCCTGCCCACCAGCCGCACATAGGTGGACACCAGATCCGGACCCGGCTTGCCGACCAGCAGATCGAGCATGGTGGCGCCGTCCTTGCCCTTCACGGTAATGCGGTCCGCGCCATCCGTCACGTGCAAATCGGCATAATGACCGGGATTCGTCGTCACCAGCCGATCCGGGCGCATGCCGGCCAGCGTCCCCAGCATATCGCTGACCGCCTGGCCATCGGCATCCTTCCAGTCCTTGCCGTCCTGGGCCTGCCAGGTGCCGCCCCGGCGGGCCAGGTGCACCCGGCCGGACTGCGGACCCGA
>Ga0316583_10000527_pt1 | contig 11466 bp, 11 predicted proteins | sample J_170502JBrBrA_D_FD_204513 | JGI IMG/M metagenome (GOLD analysis project Ga0316583, IMG submission 204513) | Rhizosphere microbial communities from salt marsh grasses in Alabama, United States - J_170502JBrBrA | ecosystem: Host-associated > Plants > Roots > Rhizosphere | place: USA: Alabama... | reverse complement strand
GGTCCCTTGCGATCCGAAGCGGCCGCGCTCCTTAGGCGGCCCCGATGGGACGGCATCAGCTATGCAAGCCGGGGGCCTCGTAGCCCGTGCGGGCCACATAGTCCGAGTAGCCACCGCCGTATTGGTGGATACCGTCGGGCGTCAGCTCGAGCACCCGATTGGACAGCGCCGCCAGGAAGTGCCGGTCGTGCGAGACAAAGAGCATGGTGCCCTCGTATTGCGACAGCGCGTCGATAAGCATTTCCTTTGTCGCCATATCGAGATGGTTCGTGGGCTCATCCAGCACCAGGAAGTTCGGCGGATCGTAGAGCATTATCGCCATGACCAGCCGCGCCTTCTCGCCGCCCGACAGCACGCGGCATTTCTTCTCCACGTCGTCGCCGGAAAAGCCGAAGCATCCGGCCAGCGCGCGCAAGCTACCTTGCCCCGCCTGCGGGAACGAATCCTCCAGCGACTGAAACACCGTGCGCTCGCCGTCGAGCAAATCCATGGCGTGCTGCGCGAAGTAGCCCAACTTCACGCTGCTCCCCAAAACTACCGCACCGTCATCCGGCGAGGCGGCGCCCGCCACCAGCTTCAGCAGCGTCGACTTGCCGGCGCCGTTGATGCCCATGACGCACCAGCGCTCCTTGCGGCGCACCGAGAAGTCCAGCCCCTCGTAGATGCTGCGCTCGCCATAACCCTTCTGCACCTTCTTCAGGCTGACCACGTCTTCGCCCGAGCGCGGCGCCGGCTGGAACTCGAACGTAACGGTCTGGCGGCGCTTGGGCGGCTCCACTCGTTCGATCTTGTCCAGCTTCTTGACCCGGCTCTGCACCTGCGCGGCGTGCGAGGCGCGGGCCTTGAACCGCTCGATGAACTTGATTTCCTTGGCCAGCATGGCCTGCTGACGGTCGAATTGCGCTTGCTGTTGCTTTTCGTTGAGCGCGCGCTGCTGCTCGTAGAACTCGTAGTTGCCGGCGTAGGTCGTCAGCCCGCCGCCATCGATTTCGACGACCTTGGTGACGATGCGGTTCATGAATTCGCGGTCATGCGAGGTCATCAACAGCAGGCCATCGTAGTCCTTGAGAAACTGCTCCAGCCAGATCAGGCTCTCCAGGTCCAGATGGTTGCTCGGCTCGTCCAGAAGCATGGCGTCGGGGCGCATGAGCAGGATGCGGGCCAGCGCCACGCGCATCTTCCATCCGCCCGACAGCGCGCCAACGTCGCCGTCCATCATCTCCTGGCTGAAGCTCAAACCATTGAGCACTTCGCGCGCCCGACTTTCCAGCGCATAGCCGTCCAGTTCCTGGAAACGGTGCTGGACCTCGCCGTAGCGTTCAATGATCGCCTCCATCTCGTCGGCGCGCTCCGGATCGGCCAAATCCGGATCAGACATGGCCGCCTCCAGCTCTTTGAGCTCGGCGCTGACGGCACTCAGCGGGCCAACGCCATCCATCACCTCAGCCACGGCGCTGCGGCCGAACATCTCGCCGACGTCCTGGCTGAAGTGCCCGATGGAGATGCCACGATCGACGGCCACCTGGCCCTCGTCAGGAGTGTCCGCGCCTGTAATCATCCGGAACAGCGTCGTCTTGCCGGCGCCGTTCGGGCCGACGAGGCCGACCTTCTCGCCGTTGTTGAGCGCTGCCGAGGCCTCGATGAAGAGGATCTGGTGGCCATTCTGCTTGCTGATGTTGTCGAGACGAATCATGGGTACGCTGGTCCGGGAAAATTTGCGGCGCCCTTATGCCACGTCGCGCGCCGACGGAAGAGTGTTCTGTTGCAACGTATCGTCGCGACTTGGCATGTCGCGACTTGGCATGTCGCGACTTGCGGGTTGCGCGATCAACCGTATAGCGCCCTGATTGCAACAGACGCGCGACATCGCGAGCCACTTGGCTCAATCGCCCCGCGTCGCGGTCCAGATGAAATGCTGTGCGCCGCCTTGCGGCCCCTTGGCGCGCACGGGGTTCTCGACCACCTGGAAACCGGCCTTGCGCAGCCGCGCCGTGAATTTCCGATCCGGCGCCGACGACCACACCGCCAGCACACCGCCAGGGCGCAGCGCCCTGTAAGCGGCCGCCAGCCCTTCGAGATCATACAGCCTGTCATTGGCTTCGCGGGTCATTCCATCCGGCCCATTGTCGACGTCGAGCAGAATGGCGTCATATTCGGAGCGCGCCGCGTGGATCAGTTCGCCAACATCCGTCTCGCGGATGTGCACACGCGGATCGGTCAGGCTGGTGCCGAACAACTTGGCCATCGGACCGCGGGCCCAGGCCACCACCGCCGGCACCAGCTCGGCGACGATGATCTGCGCCTCCTCTCCGAGCACGATGAGGGCCGCCCGCAATGTGAAGCCCATGCCCAATCCGCCGATCAGGATTTTCGGACATGCGCGGGTCCGAATCTTGTCGCAGCCAATGGTCGCAAGCGCCTGCTCGGTCGCACTCAGCCGGCTGTTCATCAGCTCGTTGCTGCCGAGTTTGATCGAGAATTCGGCGCCGCGCCGCATCAGGCGCAGTTCGCCGCCGCCCGGCACTTGTGCCGTATCGAGGTGCTCCCAGGGGATCATGACTTCGCTTTCCGTACGCTCATTCCGCAGTGCATAGCACGCTCGCCAATCGAATCGAGCGGGTCAGTGAATCCGTTTCGACTGCGCGACCAAGCACGGGCGACTGTCGGCAATTGCAAGGCGATCCGATTGCGTATGGCTTTCAGGTGGCTTAAGAAAGGCCATGCGTGAACCGGACGATGCGCAAGCGCGGCGGGCGAAGCCGCCGGTGGTGGTCTATCCCAACGGAACGCTGCCGCCGGCCGAGATGAGCGTGCTCGAGCGCGCGCGGAAGACGCTGGCCAAGACAGACGAAGTCATCGTGCCACCGCGCGACGCACGCGCCTTTTCGGTGCCGACGGGCGGATTCTTCCGCATCGTCAGCATCGAGGGTGCGCAGGTCGGCGATCTCAATCTGTGGAATGCGCGCGACCTGTCGGAACGCTTCTTCAGCGGCAAGACGCGCGCGCTGCACGCAACCCATGTCGGCAAAGGCGACCGGCTCTGGAGCACGCTGCCGAACCTGCGGCCGATGGCGACCATCACCGAGGACACGCTCGGCTGGTACGGCTACGACGCCGACGGCGGCGGCATTCACGACGTCATCGGCACGCGGTGCGATCCCTACACCAACCGGCTTCTATCGGGCGGCGATTATCATTATTGCTGCCACTCGAACCTCACGCGCGCGCTTGCGGCCGAAACCGGCATGGACGTACGCGCGGCCGAGGTGCACGTGCACGACGTGCTCAACGTCTTCATGTGCACCGGCTTCACGCGCGACACGCATCAGTATTTCATGAAGGCAAGCCCCGTGCGTCCAGGCGATTTCATCGAATTCTTTGCCGAGATTGATCTGTTGTGCGCGTTGTCGGCCTGCCCGGGCGGCGATTGCGGGTCGACCCATTCGAGCGACACGGCGGCGTGCCATCCGCTCAAGGTCGAGATCTTCAAGGCAGCCGAGGGCAGCCTCGCCGGCTGGCAGTCGCCGGCGCGCAGCGCCTACCCGCGCACGCACGGGCTCTAGACCAGCCGGCTCGCGGCGCCGCGTCGATGACGGGTTGCGGGCCGCGTGGTATGAAGCGGCCATGACAGCCTCATCGTCACGACCCACTCACCCGCCGCTTAGCGACATGGACGCCGATTCAATCGCCTTCATGGCGATCCAGCCGCCGCCACCGCCCGTTCCAGTTATGCCCGCGATGGCGCGCGAGACCATGCGTCGCCTGCGGCCCGTCAACCAGCCCGATCCACCGCATGTCGCGATGATCCGGGACTTTCAGGCGGAGGGCCCTGCCGGACCCATCCCGGTGCGGACCTATCGGCCTATCGGCAGCGCGGAAACGGATATCCTGCCGGTCCAGGTTTATTATCACGGCGGCGGCTGGGTGGTCGGCGATCTCGACAGTCACGATTGGGTTTGCCGCATGGTCGCCAACATGGCGCATTGCGCGGTGGCGAGCGTCGATTATCGCCTCGCGCCCGAACATCGCTTTCCGGCGGCGTTCGACGATTCGCTCGCCGCCTGCGAATGGGTGGCGGCGAATGCCGATCGGCTGGGCATCGACCCGGCGCGGCTATCTGTCGGCGGCGACTCGGCCGGCGGCAATCTCGCCGCCGCGGTCGCGCTCGCCTTGCGCGACCGCGGCACGATCAAGCTGCGCGCGCAAATCCTCACGTATCCGATCGTCGATGCCACCGCGATTTACGACGAGCGCTTTGCCCGTGGCGTGGCGCTCACTAATCCCGGCATGCATACCTATATTGAGCACTACGTGCCGGATGCCGCGCAGCGCAAGGATTGGCGCGTGTCGCCGTTGTTCGCGGCAAGCCTGAAAGGTCTGCCGCCGACGCTTGTTATCCTCGCCGGCTTCGATCCGCTATACGCCGAAGGCAAGGCCTATGCCGAACGTCTCGCCAGCGAAGGCGCTGCCGTCACCGTCAAGGAATATCCCGGCCAGATGCATGGCTTCGTATCGCGCCCGCGGCTGTTGCCCAAGGCTTACATCGCCATCGCCGACATCGCGGCAACGCTTAGCGCCCATCATTAAAGCAAAAGGCCCGGCTCTCGGCGGGCCCATGCAATCGAACTTAGTGAGCGCCTACTCCGCCGCGATGCGCACTTCCGGCGCCGCCGCCTTGATGTCCGGCGTGACGTGGCTCTCGAACTTGGCGAAGTTCTTCTGGAACATGGCGACCAGTTCGCGCGCGGTCTTGTCGAACTCGGCCTTGTCCTTCCAGGTCTTGATCGGGTTCAACAGATGCGGCTCGACGCCCGACACCGAAGTCGGCACCGAGAATCCGAAGTAAGGATCGGTGCGGAAGTCAGCGTCCTTGAGCGAACCGTCGAGCGCGGCGGTGAGCAACGTGCGCGTCGCCTTGATCGGCATGCGGCGGCCGACGCCGTACTTGCCGCCGGTCCAGCCCGAGTTGACCAGCCAGACGTCGACGTTGTGCTTGTTGATGTATTCCTTCAACAGGTCGGCATAGACCGACGGGTGCCGCGGCAGGAACGGCGCGCCGAAGCAGGTGGAGAATTCCGGCTGCACGCCGACCAGACCCTTCTCGGTGCCGGCGACCTTCGCCGTATAGCCCGAGAGGAAGTGGTACATCGCTTGGGTCGGGCTGAGCTTGGCGATGGGCGGCATCACGCCATAGGCGTCGGCGGTCAGGAAGATGACGTTCTTCGGATGACCGGCGGTGCCGGTGCGCGAGGCGTTGGGGATGTAGTCGAGCGGATAGGCCGAGCGGGTGTTCTCGGTCTTGGAGCCGTCGTCGTAATCCGGCACGCGGGTGACGGGATCGAACACCACGTTCTCCAGCACCGAACCGAAGCGGTTGGTGGCGTCCCAGATCATCGGCTCGGCTTCCTGGCTGAGCCTGATGGTCTTGGCATAGCAGCCACCTTCGAAATTGAAGATGCCGTTCGGGCCCCAGCCGTGCTCGTCGTCACCGATGAGCGTGCGCGCCGGATCGGCGGAGAGCGTGGTCTTGCCGGTGCCGGAGAGGCCGAAGAACAACGCCGAGTCGCCGTCCGGGCCGACGTTGGCCGAGCAGTGCATCGGCATCACGTTCTGCGCCGGCAGATAGAAGTTGAGCGTCGTGAACACCGACTTCTTCATCTCGCCGGCATAGGACGAACCGCAGATCAAGACGATCTTCCGGGTGAAGTCGATCGCCACCATGGTGTCGGAGCCTTCACGGCCGCCATGACGCTTGGCGTCGGGCCTGAACGACGGCAGGTCGACGACGGTCATCTCGGGCACGAAGCCAGCAAGTTCCTTGAGGTCGGGACGGATCAGGAGCTGGCGGATGAACATCGAGTGCCAGGCGTACTCGGTGAAGACGCGCACCTTGATGCGGTACGTGTGATCGGCGCCGCCATGGAGGTCCTGCGCGAACAGCTTCTTGCCCTTGGTATGCGCGATGAAGTCGGCGAGCAGATTGTCGAAGTGCTCCTTCGACATCTTGCGATTGCCGTCCCACCACAGCGAATCGCGGGTGAGATCGTCTTCGACCGTGTGCTTGTCCTTCGGGCTGCGGCCGGTGTGATGGCCGGTCTCCGCGCAGAACGCGCCGCCAGCGACTACCGAGCCCTCACCGGCGCGGATGGCGTGTTCGTAGAGTGGCGCCTCGCTCAGATTCCAGTTCACTTCGGCGAGGTCGTTGAAGCCGAATTTGTCGGCGCCATAAGCACCGTTCCGCACTCCCGTTTCTAACACAAAATCCTCCCAGCAGGCGGGACGCCTTGAATCCGAAAACCCCTCCGAACCCGATCGGGTCCGTGCGTATATAAGACGTTAGTATAGCCCCTCGTCTTATGGCGCGCGACCATAGTCAGCAGCACCTTGAATGCCAAGGTTAAATGCCATGCAGACAGCGCGTAGCGCGTTGCGTGAGAGGCGTTGCCGCAGTGCAATAAATTAACGTGATGCTTGAGCCATCAAGAGAGCGCACCGAAACTGAGATATCAGCGCGCGCGTGCCTCGTCGGCGAGTTGCTTCAACATCTGTCTGAGCGTGCTGGAACCGGTAACGCGTTCCGGAAAGGGAAGCCACAGCGCGCTCTGCCCCTGCTGCAATTCGATGCCCTCGGGGCTTAAGCCCACGCAACGCCATTCGCGGTCGGGCGCACCGAGCAACTTGGTGGCATAGAGCCGCAGCGCATCGGCGTGGTCGACGTTCATGTGCGCGATGGCGTCGGCTTCCGCGTCGACCATTTCTCGAGCGTCCGCCAGATCGGTGAGCACGTCGGCCGCGGTCAAGTCGGCGGCACGGGCGAAACCGCCATTGAGGTGCGCCGAGACTACGTCCATGCGCCAGAAGGAGAAGTCAGCGAAGCCGGCGTAGAGTTCCGACTTGGGATGGCGGGCGAGAAAGCGGCCGCGGATGGCCGGCTCCTCGACACTGTCGTGCGCGATCGGAACCATGCTGCCGAGCATGGTCAGGCGGGGATGCGCCAAGGCATCGCCCTTGCCCATCTCCGGCAGCAGCAGGGAGGTGCGCGGGTCGACCTCCAGATTGGCGGTATGGGTGGCAAGCCGCGAAACCAAGATCAGCGGGCGGCCGTCGACGTCGGTCGCGACATTAACCAGCGAGCCGAAGGGGTGGCCGGTGTTGCGATCGAGGGTCGACAGCGTGCCGGCGCGGGTTGCCCGCAGACGGGTCTTGGCCACATCGCGCGGCACGAAGTCTGCTGGCTGCGGGGCATTCTCGGGGGTGCGGCCGGGCAAGGCCCCGGGAAGCGGGGGATTGGCGGTTGTCATTTGGCGATTGTCATGGGGTTGCGATCGTCTCCACTGGCAGCACTCGGGCCCTAAAACGCCTAACCCTTGAATTAGCGGCGGAATCACATAGTTGTTGCAAAGAGGCCACAATTCAGACCCTGTTTATGGGCTTCAACGACGCGGGAGTCAGCCAGGAGTGGCCAATTTAGAGGGTTAAAAGGGGCACATGCCGACCATCGCTCTCGTCGACGACGACCGCAATATCCTGACCTCCGTTTCGATGGCCCTCGAGTCCGAAGGCTATCGGATCATGACCTACACCGACGGGGCCTCGGCCCTGGACGGCTTCAAGACATCGCCGCCGGATCTCGCCATCCTGGATATCAAGATGCCGCGCATGGATGGCATGGAGACACTGCGCCGGCTGCGCCAGAAGAGCGACGTGCCCGTCATCTTCCTCACCTCCAAGGACGAGGAGATCGACGAGCTGTTCGGCCTCAAGATGGGGGCCGACGACTTCATCCGCAAACCGTTCTCCCAGCGGCTCCTGGTGGAGCGCGTGAAGGCGGTATTGCGCCGCGTGGCTGGTTCCAAGGACGGGACTCCGGCCAAGGAAACCGACAGCGCCAAAGTGCTCGAGCGCGGCCAACTGCGCATGGATCCGGAGCGCCACACCTGCACCTGGAAAGGCGAGCCGGTGACGTTGACGGTCACCGAATTCCTCATTCTGCAGGCGCTGGCGGCACGTCCCGGCGTGGTGAAGAGCCGCAACGCGCTGATGGATGCCGCATACGACGACCAAGTCTATGTCGACGACCGCACCATCGACAGCCACATCAAGCGGCTGCGCAAGAAGTTCAAGGTGGTCGATAACGACTTCGAAATGATCGAGACGCTCTACGGCGTGGGCTACCGCTTCAAGGAACTGTGACCGAGGTTTAATGCAGTCGCCGTAGACGACCGCCTGACGAAGCGTCCCGGCTTGCGGTACAATCTGTTGGGGGCGGCATCCAAATTCCGTTCGTTCCCGTCCGCGCCTGCGCGGGGATGAACGCAGTGGTGATCCACTTCAACGCGGCTGGCTTGCAACCGTGCTCGATCGAACCACAGAGATCAATGCACCGAAGCCGACCGCCGACGCCGAAGGGCCCGGCGAGGCGAAGCCGCGTGGGCCGCGCAAGCGCCTCACCAACGCGGTGCGCGGCACCTGGCAGTATACTTGGCAGCGCGCCTGGCAGTTCTTCGTACGGCAAAGCTTCTCCAGCCTCACCCGCCGCATTGTCATCCTCAATCTCGCCGGCCTGGTCGCGCTGGTCACCGGCGTGCTCTATCTCTCGCAGTTCCGCGCCGGGCTGATCGACGCGCGCGTGCAGAGCTTGCTTGTGCAGAGCGAGATCATCGCCGGCGCCATCGCCGCCTCCGCGACCGCGGACACCGATAACGATTCCATTACCCTCGATCCCGGCCAGTTGCTGCAGTTGCCGACCGGCAAGAGCTACGGCCCGGTCGACAATTCGATGTCGAGCATCGAATTTCCCATCAATCCGGAACGGGTGGCACCGGTGCTGCGCCGCCTGGTGTCCCCGACCAAGACGCGCGCGCGCATCTACGACCGCGACGGCGTTCTGATCCTCGACAGCCGCAACCTCTACGGCCGTGGCGACGTGCTGCGCTTCGACCTGCCGCCGCCGAACGCGGAGAAACCCGGCCTGGTCGAGCGCGCCTTCATCGCGCTACGCCGCTGGTTCGGACGCGGCGACCTGCCGCTCTATCGCGAACTCGGCCCCGAGAACGGCAAGGGTTATCCGGAGGTCGCGCAGGCGCTCGCCGGCCAGCACGCCAGCATGGTGCGGGTCAACAGCCGCGGCGAGGTGATCGTATCGGTAGCGGTGCCGATCCAGCGCTTCCGCGCGGTGCGTGGCGCGCTCATGTTGTCGACGCAGGGCGCCGACATCGACGATATGGTGGAGGCGGAACGGCTTGCGATCGTCAAGGTGTTCCTGGTCGCCGCCGGCGTCATGGTGGTGCTGTCCATGCTGCTCGCCGGCACCATCGCCGGCCCGGTGCGCCGGCTCGCCGACGGCGCCGAGCGCGTGCGCCGGCGCATTCGCGCCCGCGTCGAAATCCCCGACTTCACCCGCCGGCGCGACGAGATCGGGCATCTCTCGGGCGCGCTGCGCGACATGACCAACGCGCTCTATACCCGCATCGAGGCGATCGAAAGCTTCGCCGCCGACGTCGCACACGAGCTGCGCAATCCGCTCACCTCGCTACGCTCGGCGGTGGAGACGCTGCCGCTCGCCAAGACCGAGGAAAGCCGCAACCGCCTGCTCGAGGTTATCCAGCACGACATCAAGCGGCTCGACCGGCTGATTTCGGATATTTCCGACGCCAGCCGCCTCGACGCCGAATTGCAGCGCCAGGAGGCCGCGCCCGTCGACATGGCGCAGCTTTTGGAGGCGCTGGTCGCCGCCGCCAATGAAATCCGCAGCGACGACGTCAAGATCACGCTCAGCTTCGAGAACGGCAAGCCAGAGGATTTCAAAGTGCCCGGCCACGACTCGCGGCTCGGCCAGGTGGTCAGCAACCTCATCGACAACGCGCGTTCGTTCTCGCCGGCGGGCGGCACCGTGCACGTCACCTGCCGCAAGCTGAAGGAAGAGGTGGAGATCCTGGTAGACGACGACGGGCCTGGCATTCCGCCCGACGCGCTGCAGAAGATCTTCGAACGCTTCTATACCGACCGCCCCGAGCAGCGCTTCGGACAGAACTCCGGCCTCGGCCTGTCCATCTCCAAGCAGATCGTGGAGGGCCACGGCGGCACGATCTGGGCGGAAAACCGCACCGAGCCGGCCACAAGTGGCGACAAGGGCGGTGACAAGAGCGGCAAAGAGCCCAAGGTGCTTGGCGCCCGCTTCGTGGTGCGGCTGCCGGCGCAGTAGCGCCTGCCGCTACCTCTGGCGGCGATCGGCCGCTGGCCCCAGATAGGCCGAGAGCGGGGGCGCATTGACCTGGCCCAGAGCCTGGGCTACTCCCGGCGGCCGCGACGCCAACTTGGAATAATTAACCATAACCACCGTACGATCGCGCCCGCCCGAATTGACTAGGCGAGCCATATCTTGGTACCTCCAATTCGCAGTGCAGCAATACGCCCTTATCGCGATTCAGCCCCTTGCCACGGGGCTGCAAATGAGCCTGAATGCCCGCCTCATTCTGCGTTGCAGCAGGATGAGCCCCGCGTGGAGTCCGGTATGATCGGCCTCGTTCTAGTGACCCACGGCCGCCTGGCCGTTGAATTTCGTTCGGCCCTCGAGCATGTGGCGGGTCCCCAGGAGCAAGTCGAGGCGGTCACCATCGGCCCCGACGATGACATCGAGCAGTGTCGCAAGCACATCCTGGAAGCGGTCAAGCGGGTGGACAGCGGCGACGGGGTCGTCATCCTCACCGACATGTTCGGCGGCACCCCCTCCAATCTCGCCATCTCGGTGATGAGCCAGCCCAAGGTCGAGGTGCTGGCGGGCATCAATCTGCCCATGCTCATCAAGCTCGCCAAGGTGCGCGAAACCGCGAACTTGCAGGACGCGGCCGCCGCGGCCCAGGAGGCGGGACGCAAGTACTGCACCATCGCCAGCCGGGTTCTCAACGGTAAATGAGCGACCTGGGCAAATGAACGAGCCGACCCCAGCGGACGGCTCCTCGGAGGACAGCGCCGCACCGGTGGTGCGCGAGGTCGAGATCATCAACAAGCTCGGTCTGCACGCGCGCGCCGCGATGAAATTCGTGCAGACCGCGGAGCAGTTCAACGCTGCCATCACCGTCAGCCGCGGCGACGAGAGCGCCGACGGCACGTCCATCCTCGACCTTTTGATGTTCGCGGCCGGGCCGGGCTCGACGATCGTCATCTCCGCGACCGGCAAGGAAGCCGCGGATGCGGTGGACGCTCTCAGCACACTGGTGGCGAACCGCTTCGGCGAAGACGAGTAGCGGTACCGCGGACGCCTGCCGGTTGATCGGCAGGATTGATTGCGGCTCCGGCACCTTCGTCGGCTGGGAATGGGTCACCGAGGACGTGGTCTGGGCCAAGCCGCGGGGGCGCTGCACGACGACGCCGAAATCGCCTCCAGCCGGCTGTGGGGCAAGAAGGCGGCCCGACGGCACCGGCCCCGAGGGCGCCCGCTGGCCGGCAGGCGCCCTATTCCGGCCT
>Ga0316583_10000525_pt1 | contig 11514 bp, 7 predicted proteins | sample J_170502JBrBrA_D_FD_204513 | JGI IMG/M metagenome (GOLD analysis project Ga0316583, IMG submission 204513) | Rhizosphere microbial communities from salt marsh grasses in Alabama, United States - J_170502JBrBrA | ecosystem: Host-associated > Plants > Roots > Rhizosphere | place: USA: Alabama... | reverse complement strand
TCTGCCCATATTGGCCTGGTTGATCGCATTTTCACACGTATTGGCGCGCATGACGAACTGCATGCCGGCCGGTCAACTTTTATGGTCGAAATGATTGAAACGGCCGAGATATTAAACCACGCGACAGGCCGTTCATTATTGATATTAGATGAAATCGGCCGGGGGACCAGCACCTATGATGGCTTATCTCTAGCCTGGGCAATTGTTGAATACCTGCACAATCATCCCCGCTTAAAACCGCGCACCCTATTTGCAACCCATTATCATGAATTGACCGGGCTGGCTGATCTTCTACCCCATGTTTCAAACTACAATGTCGATGTCGCTGAGGAAGGGGATAAAGTGACCTTCTTGCACAAAATCGTACCTGGCGGAGCGGATCGCAGTTACGGTATTCACGTAGCGCAGCTTGCCGGTTTGCCCAGAGAGGTCGTGATGCGGGCCAACGAGATTCTCTTAGACTTGGAAAGGCATGCACCAACCGCCGCGGTTGAACCTTCCCGTTATACCAGCGGGCAGCAAATGGCCCTTTTTCCTGAGTCCAGTCCCATTCTTGAAGAGCTGGATAATTTAGATGTCACAGCAATGACTCCCCTGGAAGCGATCAATAAGCTATATGAATGGCAGAGACGGTACACCGGAAACAACAAGGCGGATTAAGTGAACCTATGACCAGCCTGAACGATACTCACCCTTTTGATGAAAAGACCCGTGCATTATTACCGGAATACCTGGAAAATCTGCCAATCCCCATCCAGTTAAGGGTATGGGGCGATCCAAATTTCTCTACCGGTGAGAGGGAAGCGGCCAGATTAGTAAAAGGTTTAGCCGATGAATTTGAACAAATCGAAATGGCCATATTGCCAAGGCGCGTCAACTATCCCTACTACCCAGTTATTGGAGTTTTTAGCATTGATGGAGAAGAGGGAGTAGATCACGGAGTTCGGATTATTGGTCTACCGGCGGGATTGCAAATAACATCCTTAATTGCTGCTATTCAAAGTGTCTCATTTCGCGGCAGCAACCTGGAAGCTAAAACACGTATCCAACTGAGCAAACTCCAAAATGACGTCGATCTCGAACTTTTTACCTCGGCCGATGATGAGCTGGGGACGATCATGGCGAAATCGATATTTGGTATGGCCGCAGCCAACCAACATATTCGATCTTTTTTGATTATGGCCGATGTTTTTTACGAGGCGTTATGGCAATATTCAATACGCGAGATCCCCAAACTGGTAGTTAACAGTCGTACTCATTCAGAGGGTTTGCTCAGCGAGGAAGCTATCCTGAAACAAATCGCTCTTGCGATAAATTGATCGCTTCTCAATCATTGTCACGCCGATCTGCATCCTTTAACCTGGCATCAGGCGTCGGGGAGCCGGCAATTCTCGCCCCGACGAGGCGGCGCCATTTGCGCCAGCGGGAACGGCCGCGAGCAATCATATAACGTGTTCTTCCCCACTCGCGATCGCGAACAGATACTTCGGGCGGCGTTACATCCCACTTAATCACCGCCGAAGCCCAGGCCAGACCACCGCCAAAGCCAACAAAAATGAAATTATTATCAGGATGCAAACGACCCGCATCAGCGGCCTCGCAAAGGGCAATCGGGATGGAAGCTGCAGAAGTATTGCCGACCCATTCAACATTGGAATAAAATTTTTCCTTAGGAATCTTCAATTTTTTCGCAACATGTTCCATGATCCGATTATTTGCCTGATGGGGAATGATGAGGTCTATGTCATCTAATGTTAAGCCGGCTTGCCTGGTAACTTCTTCAATAGAGGACTGGACAACTTCAGAGGCAAAACGAAATATCTGACGGCCGTGCATGGCAATCGTATTGTCCTTATGCCCATTACCGAGATACTCCGGACCGAGGGTTGGCACAGGATTATGATAAACTGCGGGTAATCTGAGCAGATTGCTCCCCGATCCATCGGAACGCATTGTTGCTGCGAGCAGGCCTCCAGGAACCTCTGATCCTTTGAGAACAACTGCCCCAGCGCCATCACCAAAAAGAATGCAGGTAGCGCGATCCGTCCAATCGACAACACGGGACATCGTCTCTGATCCAATAACGACCGCATTCCGTACAGAACCGGTTATGATTGCCTGTGAAGCCATGTTCAGTGCGTAAACGAAACCTGAACAAGCAGCACTCAAATCAAAAGCCCCGGCATTAAGTGCTCCTAGATAATCTTGCACCCGACTGGCTGTGGATGGGAAGATATATTCCGGAGTGGATGATGCAACAATCACCAGGTCTACTTGAGAGGGGTGCAAATCAGCAACGGCAAGGGCACGTGCTGCAGCCTCAAAGGCCATTGTCGCCGTTGTTTCTTTTTCATTGGCTATGCGTCTTTGATGAATACCGGTTCGGGAATAGATCCACTCATCAGATGTATCAACAATCTGAGCAATATCATGATTAGTTAAAATCTGGTTAGGCAAAAAACGCCCCCAGCCTACTATATGCGCGAATTTCATATCTTTTTATTATGTTTTAACGCATCCTGGTTGGAATCAGGAAGCAATTTGTGTACCATAAAAGAGGGTAATGATTCGAAAGGCGTAAGTAAAGCTCAAGCCAGATTGATAAAGAAGTGTAACAGCAAAGTTCCAATGTTCTAAAAAACTTAACCCATAGAAGGGAAACAAGTTACGAAATGACTCGATTCGGATTCATGGAAGACTAGAAAGTAGTTTAACACCAGCGATGCAGGGCAAGAAACAAAACACTCTCGTATATGCTTTAAGTGGCTGTTTGGTCATATTAATCCTTCTTATGTGCATTGGTACATCGGTACTCACCGGATTGTATCTCTATGATCGTTATGGATTTCCCGAAGTCATCGCTAATGGAGCAGAAGCAATTGAAGGGTTCTCGCCTTTACCCACTACGGCAGCACTCCAGCCATCCATCGACCCAACACTCGCTCCCCCCATTGCCGAACCCGAAAATTGGCCAACCCCTCTGCCATCATTGCCAGCACCTACCCCTGATACAAATCAGGTGGTAGTACCAAATAATTTTCAGTCCGAATTCGATAATTCACTTCCTGAAACTTTAGATCAATACCCAATTCCAAATAATTCTTACGCATACCTGGAGCGCCTTTATCTAGCCGATCATCCAGCACATGATTATTTCAATGCGGCCGTACATCTTGGGAAGCTTGACGAAAGTTTGCGCACTATTAGCAAGCCCACTTATGAAATTGGGGCTCAGCAAGTCTTTAAAACCGAAGATGGGGAAGTAACCGCCACCTTAGTAACCATCACAGAACACGCATATTTCTGGATGGATAACAACCTAGATATTGCAGATGACTTGGTCGATTGGGCAGCGGTGGAGCTGGAGGAAAACTATTATCCGCGGGTTAACCATTTATTCGGCCAACCATGGGATCCAGGTATAGATGGCGATTCGCGATTTTCTATTTTGCATCTTGCATCCGTCGGTAATCGATATGAACTTGGCTATTTCAGCGATCAAGATGAATATCCTAAATTACTATTCCGTGATTCAAACGAGCAAGAAATCGTCTACCTAAATATGGAGCAGCTGCAGATTGGCAGTGAATTGTACTACGGTACACTGATCCACGAGCTCCAACATCTTTTCCAATGGAATCAAGATAAGAATGAGGTTACATGGTTCAACGAAGGAATGTCCCAGTTAGCAGAACTATATGTCGGCTTAGGCACGGTTAATCCAGATCCTTATCTTGAACAACCCCATATTCGGCTTGATCGCTGGTCTTATGACGATCATGTCATTGACGCACATTACGGGGCAAGTTTTCTATTCATGACCTATCTTTGGGAACAATTAGGCGAGGCCGGCATCTATGAACTGGTCCGACATCCGGCCAATGGCCTAATTGCCGTACGAAGTGTGCTTCACGCACTGCAGCCAGACCGGACCTTGGAAGATTTCATGGCAGATTGGGCAGTTGCCAATTTTCTAGATGATCCATTCGCTGGTGACAGATATGCTTATGCCAGACTTGATTTACCCCATGCAGCCCTACAAGCTAGAGTTAACGAGCTTCCATACAAGAATTTTGATCAAATCGAACAATTCGGCGTCAACTATATCGACATCGATCGCAGCGGCTCGATGACTCTGACATTTGCCGGAGACACCACTGCCCGTTTGATTGAATCTGCTCCCTCAAGTGGAGAACAGATGTGGTATGCCCTGCCTTCCAACGATTCGGATGCCCAATTAACAGCGAGTTTCGACTTAAGCCAGCTGGATCAGGCCGCCTTAACTTTCAACACATGGTACGATCTTGAAGAGGATTACGATTTCGCTTATGTGTCCATATCAACAGACCAGGGTAATACGTGGGATATTCTTCATCTTCAGAACGGTCAAGGCGGCCTTTACGGGCCGGCACTATCGGGGAAAAGTACAGATTCACCAAACGCCATTAACGGTTGGGTAAGAGAGACAATTCCCTTAAACCAATACGTAGGGCAACAAATACTTCTTCGTTTTCAGGTATTAACAGATTTCGAAACTGTTGGTCAGGGATTTGCAATCGATGATATCGCAATTTCTGAACTAGGTTTCTATGATGATGTAGAGAGCGCGACGGGAGAATGGGATGCACAAGGCTTCGTGCGAACCGGTTGGCTTTTACCACAACAATGGATTGTACGTCTGATACATCATGGCAATAATCCAACGGTAGAAACACTCACTCTTAATCCACTTAATCAAGTGCAACAATTCATTTACCTTGAAGAAGGGGGCACGTTGGTCGTCATGCCCTTGACACCTTTCGTTGATGAAACTGCAAAGTATTGGCTTCAGCTTGATTAGCTGGTCATCATGGAACTTTGGGCCTAAAATCATCTCCTTGAGATCGAGCATTTATAATTAATAATTGAGGTTTGTCCCGATGTGACAAACCCCGGTTGAGTTATACTTTTAACTCTTTTATTTGGAGATTTTTATGAGAATTCGCCCTAAAAACGCGAAAGAAATTGCCCGTATGCGTGAGGCCGGCAGACTTGTTGCTGAATGCTTTGCCATACTTGAAGAGAGCATTCAACCTGGCGTGCCGTTGAGCGTTCTCGACAAAATAGTCGAAAACCATATTATTGAACAAGGTGCTAAGCCCCTCTATAAAGGGTATCGTGGCAGCTCGGATGAACACCCCCCTTTCCCCGGCGTTATTTGCGCCTCTGTTAATCATGAGATTTGCCATGGGATCCCCGATCAGCGCACGCTTAATGAAGGGGATGTGATCGGTGTAGATATCGGATTACGCTATAGGGGATACTGCGGTGACGCTTGTTATACATTCCCAGTCGGGAATGTCTCACCCGCGACCCAACGCCTGATGGATATTGGTAAGGAAGCGCTCCGGATCGGTATCGATGCTGCCCAATCTGGTGGTTACTTATATGACATTGGGAGAGCAATCAACGATTATACAGACTCCCAGCATGTGGCTGTTGTCCATGAATGGGGTGGCCATGGTATCGGCCGTGCTTTACACGAACCCCTGTCAGTTTCCCATATGCGCCAACCGACGCGCGGCCCCTTATTACGTCCCGGCATGACTTTCACGGTTGAACCCATGATCAACGCCGGTACTCATGAATGGTTTATTCTAAACGATGGCTGGACGGTCGTTACTGCCGACGGGAAACTAAGCGTGCAATATGAGCACACCATTGTCGTTACTGATAATGGCCCGGATATCCTGACGAAACTTTAGGTCATACCTTCAGGCTCAAGCTTCCGCCCTCATAGATAAAGGTCTGCTATCCTTTTAGGGATTTGTAGGTTTACTATTCCCGTTTTGGATCTCAGGCCAGGGATTAATATCTAATATCTTGCAATATACATAACGGCCGATAACCAGGGCGGATCCAATCAAAGGGACAATGATTAAGGCCATCAATATCCCAGCCAAAGCCAACGCTCCAACGATAGCAACGAATACAACAGCCGGATGAAGGCGGACACTTGAGCCCATGATTCGTGGTCGGAGCCAGATATTCTCAATGGCATTGATACCCCCAAATAGAGTAAATACGAGAACCGCGAACCAAAAATTGGGGATATTCAGGTAATTGGATCCGGCCACATAGGCCACAATCGAGGCGATAAGCATTACGATCAGCGGGCCTACGGACAAAATAATATCAAACAAGCCAGCCAAAACACCGAAGGCTAATGCACCCGGCAAGCCTATCACCATTGCTGTAAACCCTGTTGCCAGACCGACAATAAACATTAGACGTAATTGTCCTTGCATGTAATGGTTCCAGACACCTTTCACTTCAATATAGAGCTGCGTAACATCATATTTTTGTGAGTCTGGGACGAGGGAGAAGAGCCAATTTCGGAGGCGTTCACCATCCAATAAGAGATAGTAAGTCGTTACCAATACCAACAACACCCAAACCAGATTTTGTGATGTGGCGGCGAACATATTGATCAGGATGCCGGGTTTGGTGATGTTCTGGGTCAGCGCCAGCCAATTCGCGATTATTGTCTCCATGGGTATCTCTGTACCAAAAATATAAATCGGCCGTCCAGCAACCTCCTCAACCAAAACAATAATGTTTTCCAATTGGTCTGTTAACCTTGTCGCCAGTGGTGGAAGCCTTGGCACCACAAGAACTCCAATGAGGATCAATGCAGCCAAAAATAGGAGGTAGACAAAAATAACCGTCCAATTCCGGCTTAATTTACTTCTAGTACTGAGATTGTTGACCAATGGGTTGAGAATATACGCTACTAAGCCGGCAATAATTAAAGGTCCAATTAATTCATGCGCTGCAATGAGGAACCAAAGGAGCGCCCCAATCGACAAGATAAGCACGAAATATCGGGTTGTCGTGCTCCAACTACTACTCTGATTCATGCAAATACTGTCCTCCTAATGCAAGACCATTATAACACTTTGCAATTTAGATATCCGGTGGATTTCAACCGATTAATCAACGCTGGCAGGCGTATTCTATTTAAACTACTGCCAGGCATTTATTCCTATGATACAGTTCTCTATCCTGATTCAATCGCTGGAGGAAATATTTTTGTTTAGTTATCTGATCCAAGGGCTTATTCTGGGGTTAACTGCATCGGCACAGCCCGGCCCCCTGCAAGCCTTCCTGCTGTCACTAACCACCAGATATGGTTGGCGCCGAGCGCTCCCGGCCACTTTTGCGCCAATGATCAGTGATGGACCGGTACTGCTTTTAGTCTTCATTGTCCTAACCTCCGTCCCCCCCACGATTCTCTATGCTCTTCAGATAGCAGGCGGATTGTTTCTAGTTTATCTGGCTTATGGCGCTTTCAAGAACTTGCGAACAGCAACTTCGATTGAACCAGAAGATGAGGAAAAAACAGGGCAAAGTGTTTTGAAAGCTGCCTTAATCAATCTCCTCAGCCCTAACCCATATATATTCTGGGCAACAATTGCCGGCCCGATCTTTATCAGTGGATGGCAAGAGTCCCCTGGTTACGGCTTGGGATTTTTAACCGCTTTTTACGTCGCCTTAATTGGCGGGTTTATGGCCTTTGTAGCCTTATTCGCCATTACTGGGAAATTGGATGAACGTCTGAATCGTGCCTTAAATGGTTTCGCAGCCATTGCACTGCTGCTTTTCGGTTTATTTCATCTTTACCGAGGTATCCTTCAGATTTTCAATTTAGAGCAGACGATAGGTTACTCAGCCGGTATTGGCTTGATGAATTTTCTTACCCTTTAGGCTTTTCCGTCATTACAGCTTTATCAACGGTTTAACTTAGGACATAAAAGAAAGTTCAATCAAAAGTTTTTTGGTGTAAAGTAGGCTCGAAATCTATTATCTGCTACAAGCGAGTGTAGTTGTTACACATGATTAAATCTGATAAACTGATCCTGAGATGAAGCCTAAAATGCGCCTGCTTCTCACTCTAATGGTTGTGTTCACCATTATGGGTCTTTCTCTCGTGCGGCGTGATAACACGGCGTTATCAAATGCTGCTACCTATACCGGAACGGCTTTAATCGATGGACCTATCAGATTGGACATGGCTATTTCTCCTCCTGTTGGATCTCCCCGAGATGCTTTAGAACTGCGAGTACGGGTTACAAACAGTACAACTTCCTTTGTTTCCCCTCAAGTACAGCTTCAAATACCGGGAACTCTGCACGTCGATCCGGGTCGAATGCCAGCAGGGGTAACTGCCAATATCGCCAATAACAGCATTCAATGGCTGCCGGTAGTACCTCCCTCGGGCGAAGCGCGAGAAATCATATTGGCGTTGACTGTCAATTCGGCCGATTTAACGCATCCGGAACAACAAGTTTCCGTTCAATTAATTACAGACCAGGGCAGCAGGGAAGCTTCAACCATATTGTGGATCGGTATCCCCCCACGGGTTGAAGGTCTTAATGTATCTTCACATGTCTCTATCGGCCAACAGTTGCAGTTAGAGCCTCGAGTCCAGGGACCAGGACCTTATAATGAAACCTGGGATTTAGGTGATGGTCGACACGTCGCAGTAAACTCACCCATCATAGTTTATCCAACTGCCGGTGTATACACTGTTAAGGTTACGGTGAAGAACCCGGCCGGTGAAACCAGCTATTCTGCACCGATCACGGTCGTGCCTCATGTTAGCGCCCAGTTCAATGCCGGAGATGACACCCCAGGTTCAGGCCAGGCAGTCACTTTTACGAATACAGGCGGAGGCCAGCAGCCGATACAGTTCCGGTGGGACTTTGGCGATGGCAGCACATCTACGGAAGCACAACCATCACATATATTTAATAATCCCGGCGTTTATAATGTAAAACTGATTGCTGAAAACGCATTTGGGGTCTCTGAGTCTTCGCAGCTCGTCACAGTCGGGTCTCCACCGCAAGCTAATATTATGCTTGCGGACAGCGCACCAGCAGGTACGCATCTCGCCGGTGAGGTTGTTCTCGCCGATGGTGAGATCGCCGGCACTGAGTATTCATGGGAGATGGGCGACGGCCGTCGCTACAGCAGTGCAAAAATCAGCCATGCTTATCGTCAAACCGGCGACTATTACATCACCCTTACGGCACGAAATGAATTCGGTGAAACGCAGGTCGGGCGTTGGGTACACATCGAGCAAGGAATCCAGCTGGCCTTTTTACCCGTGGTCAGCAGCGGCAGCGGGCTCGTTCAAGGCAGCTCCACCGATTTATCACCAATTCTCACCTCTGGACTCGATATCGCGCTGGATGCGCCTTTTGTCATGGATCCCATGGAATTCTCCCCCCTCACGCCACCAACCGATCGTTTATTAGCCTACATCAATAAGACCCGCCGGGAGTTCGAATTAGGTGAACTGACTGCTTCACCCATTCTGAGCACTGCTGCTCAGAACCATGCGGAAGACATGGCCACGGCAAAGCATAACCAACATACCGGCTCAGACGGTTCTACACCGGCCGATCGGTTCTTAGAATTCGGTTATGAGAACGGATACGCAGGCGAAGCTACTGCCTGGGGATTTGCCGATCCACGACAAGCGGTTGAGTTCTGGGTAAACAGTCCCGGCCATAGGCCAATCATCCTCAATCGCTACGCCACGGAAGTAGGCCTTGGCTATGATGTCGACTATACTGCTCCAAGTGTCTGGTATTGGACGGCCGAATTTGGCAATGTTTCGGCAGAAGCGGACGCTCCGTCGCTACGTATTCAGGCTCCGCAAAGCGGTCTTGAAGTTCTCAATTCGGAACAGATCATCTTCTCCTGGAACTGGCCCTCACCACTCACAGCAGACGAACAATTTACTATTTATTTCAATGGCAGCACTGGCTCTATCCCTGTTAGTTCCGTAAATGAACCCGTCCTTGGAACCCTCTATCGTGTTGCGTTCACGCCCGTATCTGACCCAGATCTGCTTGGTGAATACCAATGGCAGGTTAAGTTAGAGAACAATCAGGGAGCAGCAACAATGGTCAGCGATCTTCGCGCCCTGACTATCAATCTTGACCCCGACCTACCAACACCGACCCCCGTGCCGACGATGACACCAACAGCATCGCCGACACCCTCGCCGACGGCTACTCCCACACAAACCCCAATTACGCAGGCGCCTACACCGCGGCCAACTAATCCGCCGCTCGCGCCATTTGTTACAGCCACTCCTCTACCGGTCGAGCAATAAGTCAGGCGCTTCGGCGAGCGTAGCTTTTATTTCCTCGGCGAAATTCCTGGCCCGTATGGCGGCCGTCCCCGTATGGGTTGATACGTCCATTAATTCAACGATTTGTTCTTCGGTTAGGTAATGACGGATTCGTTCATCTTCATTGACTAGGCGCTGAAGAGAATTTTCGTCTCCTCTTCTCACATACTCCCAGGCTTGTAGGCTGTCCTGTCGCAGCCATTCATGGGCTTGTTGGCGATCAGCGCCATTGGCAACCATGGCCATCATGAGACGCTCCGTGGCTGCGAATGGCCCATAAAGAGCCATATTACGGCTGATCATCTGTTCATCAATCCTGATTTCACGAACGACGCGCACCGTGCGATCCAATAGTTCATCAGCGGCCAGAAAAGCCTCTGCCAAAACAATTCTACGGTTAGCCGAATCATCAAGACTTCTCTCAAGAATTGCCTGACTGGCATTGTCCCACATCACCGCAGGGGATGCGGCAATGTAACGGGCTAAGGAGCAGATATTTTCGGTGTTTATCGGGTTGCGCTTAAAAGGCATTGCCGACGATCCGACCTGTTTCTTTCCAAAAGGCTCAGCCCATTCACCAAAGGAGGGAGATTGGAGTATGCGGAAATCCAATGCGAATTTGTGTAATGAAGCGGCCAGCGATGCCAGAAGCTGGGTAATTGTCAAGTCTTGTTGGCGCGTATATGTTTGGGTGGTAATGGGGAAATAAGACAGGTCCAATGCCTGCATAACAATGGCTTCCATTTCCAAGGCACTCATTTGAGTTTCTGCCAAGATATCCTGGAAACTCGCCTGTGTCCCGACAGCTCCTTTCATACCCTTCCCGCGCAGATTCTCCAGTAATGATCGTAATCCCAAATAATTTTGCAGCAGGTCTTGAGCGTAGATGGCAAATCGATAGCCAAGCGTGGTGGGCTCCGCTGGTTGAATATGGGTGTAAGCCATTACTTGCAGATCGGCCGCATCCTCGATATGGGCAGCGAAAATCAGCAGAAGTTGAGCTAATTTGTGGAGAACGAACTGCAAAGCTTCCTTTTGTCGCAGCACATCCGCATTGTCAATAATGTCCGCACTGGTCGCGCCCCAGTGCAAAATCGGTCCACCAAGTGGAGCTTGCTCAGCGTAGACGTGGATTTCAGCCATAACATCGTGACGCAACTCTTTCTCCACTTCCATGGCCCGCTTTATATTGACATTATCCACTTGTTTTTTCAGGTCGTTCAGTTGTTCCTCCGTAACCAGTCCGGCCTGGTATTGCGCAGTAGCCAGACTAACCCAAATACGCCTCATCAAACGGCGTCTCTGTTCCTCCGACCAAATATGTCGCATCT
>Ga0316583_10000524_pt1 | contig 11527 bp, 7 predicted proteins | sample J_170502JBrBrA_D_FD_204513 | JGI IMG/M metagenome (GOLD analysis project Ga0316583, IMG submission 204513) | Rhizosphere microbial communities from salt marsh grasses in Alabama, United States - J_170502JBrBrA | ecosystem: Host-associated > Plants > Roots > Rhizosphere | place: USA: Alabama... | reverse complement strand
GTGCTCAGGCTGCACATAATCCTCGCCTGGCGGAACCGGCGGGTGGTGCACGGTCGTTCCCAGCGGGCCTAAAGTGGCTTCGTCGAAGGTAAATTGAATACCTTCAAATGACACCGTCGGCAGCGGTTTAGCGGTCGATTCTTTCATGGTAGTGGGCGAAGGGCGTGCATCAACAATCTGGGCCGGTTCCGATGGCTGCGGAGATGGGGTATCCAAAACCTCCACCGGCGTGCTTCGGCAGGCGGGGATTACAAACAGCAAAAATAATAGAAGCGCCAGTAACCACCAGCGCCTACAATAATAATTCACGGACCTTTTTACTCTTCCATAATTAAACGCAGGCTAAACTACAATCGAATGCCCGGTCAATTCTTGTGACAAGTATAGCAGATTTTTAAGCTATCAAGATCACTCTCACAACAATCTCAGCCATAATTTGCTAAAAAAGAACGAATTTTTGATAAAAAAGCCGGTTTTTTGTAAAATAATTCGCATAGTCAGTAATAAATTCCCACCCAAGTAAACAAAAGATGGCATCTTTGTAATTGGGGAGGGAGATTGGAAATAAAAAAAGGCTACCGTAATTTCTTGGCAGCCTTAGAAAAATCGCTTAAAGCGGCATTCGGGACTCGAACCCGAGATAGATGCTTGGGAAGCATCTGTGTTACCACTACACCAATGCCGCGTGGTTCAAATTATATCCTGCCATAACCCTCCGTCAACCGGCCATCGAAATTCCTTCAATCAAAGCTTATAATATTGAAGGGGGCGGGTCGGCTGCTGTTCATCGCCATATCCGCTGCGCGGCTGCGCGGACATAAGTCCTTTGTTAATTAATTTCTTAAGTAAGTTTTTATATTGCCGATGCTGTAATAATCCCTATAATGGTCTCAATCGAACTGGTCGTTTTCTTAAGGTTATAGCATGTTGGCGGACAAAAACACCCGCACAATTTTACTTATAGAGGGGCAACCCGAGGCAGATAGCTCTCTGGCACATCAGCTGTTGAAGGCCGGCTTTGTGGTGCAATCTTTTGTGTCGGGTAGGGAGGCGGTGAGCTGGTCTCAGGATCATCCACTCGATCTCGTTGTTTTAGATGCCTCTTCGATGCGCTCCAATGGCGCTCGTATCTGTAAGCGTCTGCGGGGGATTCTCCCAGATACGCCGATTATTCACTGTCGCGGGGAGGGCGATCCGGAAATGCCCCAAGGATTGGCTGACATTTACCTCGAGCAGCCATTCACTGGACGCAAGCTGCTTAATCGTGTTCGCGACTTGCTGCCCGCGGACCCGGCTCAAGAAGAGATCGTGTTCTTCGGCGATCTAACATATTATCGCGGAAAAAGATCGGTGGAAGTTGCCGATCGCGGCGAACACCAGCTCACGCCGAAATTAGCCAACCTGCTTGAGGAGTTTCTGCTCCGGCCGGGGCAGGTTATCACGCGTAAGGAATTGATGGAGAATGTGTGGCATACAACTTATGTAGGCGACACGCGCACGCTTGACGTACATATCCGTTGGGTTCGCGAATGTATCGAGCATGATCCCTCAAACCCGGAACTCCTGGTTACTAAACGCGGCGAAGGTTTTTTTCTGGCGATACCGGAAAACGCTTAAGCAGGCCTAAACTTCATCCCCATCGCCAAACAGATTGCGGAATTCATCTTCCCAGACATCATCCAACATAAAGAACGGGGTTTCGGTAAACTGCTCTTCAATGCTTTGCAAGTATTCGCGGATGCCCAGGTGGGGCATTTCTTCTTCCAGTTCGATAATGCGACTGTCAATTACATCGATTAATTCCCTGCTGCGTTCTTCCAGATCGGATAGATCCAGGTTTAAGTCCAGCAAATGGTTCAACCGGCGCATAATGTCTAACCAGGCTTTGTAATCATTTTCCAGGCGAATGCCCTGAGTCGTCATGTCTTCTTCGGAAAAATCATAAGCCGGAGTAAAGGCATAGAAAACAATATAGGGCATTGACTCCGCTTCAGCCTTGCTGGCAAGGATTGATCCGATGCTGGCGCCACCTTCATAATCCGAAAAATCAACGGCGTAATCTTCCAACTGAGCTTTCAATGAAGGCAAACTATAGATGCAGGAAATTTGACGGTCAAGGTTATATGGTACCGGCCCATAGACGCCGGCCAGGCCGGCGATTTGGGAGACGCCAAGCACCTTAGCGGCTGAGAAGAAATTACGCGCGTATGCATCCACGCCCATATGCGGCTCGTCGCCGATGAATATGACCAACCCGTTTTCCTCATCGCCGGCGAAGTAAAACTCATTGCGATTTTCCTCGAGTGAGCGCCGGTAGCCTTCTTCAAGCTTGATGACCGGACGCATCAGGTGGTGGGTGCCGGGAATCTGAAATATGTAAAAGCCGTCATTGCTCATTTCTCCGATTTTGCGCGCCCCCACAAGTTCCACCAGGTATTCAGGGAGCGCGGATGAAACGGAACCGGCGTCGGCCCATTGACGCCAACCGGTGATCATGCGCATATTTTTTGCGTGCGGTATTTCTTCAAAATGAATCGTATTGTCCATAAATGTATCTTATCAGCCCCTTACCCGCTTGACCATACCTTCAGATGTTTTGTTATGGAATAAAAAAACACCATCCTTATAGGATGGTGTTGTCAATAATACCTTGATCTTGGGTAAAACAGTTCACATTATGAAGAATGTGCTGTTGCCCTAAATAATCTTAACCAGCGGCTTCAGCTTTTGCTTTTGCCAAACTGGCCATTAAACGACTCTTGCGTCTCGCGGCATTGCGCGGATGTATTACGCGACGGCGTGCAGCTTTGTCCAACGTTTTATACGCTGCCAGTGCAGCCTCTTCCGCTTCCTCAAGATTCCCATCAGCGATGAGCTGGCGGGCTCGTTTTATGTGGGTACGCGCCGCCGACCGGTATACCCGGTTATTTTTCGTGCGCGTCGCCGTTTGTCGAATGCGTTTTTTGGCAGATTGAATATTAGCCAATGTAAAAACCTCCACTATACAAAAAAAGAATCTCAAGACCACGGAGGCGTGAGAGCTTGACGATAATAACATAAAGCAGGCTGAGGTACAAATCTCAGCCCGCTTTTGCTAAAATTTCTCATTTATTCGTTTATTAACTTCCAATAAACCGCTGCGAGCGGGGGCAGGGTGAAAATTATCGAATGCGGGTTGCTTTGCCAGCTGGCTTGTTCGCTGTGCCGGGGTTCGTTGACCACGCCTGACCCCCCGAATTCAACGGCATCTGTATTCAGGATTTCCTGGTAGGTGCCCGGCTCGGGAACGCCCAGGCGATACCCTTCGCGCACTACGGGGGTGAAATTACAAACAACGATGATGGTTTCACCGGCGCTGTTCTTCCTTGCATATGCCAAGACGCTGTTCTGGCTGTCATGAAGATCGACCCAATCAAACCCTTCCCAGGAGTAGTCGATTTCGTACAGCGCGGTTTCCGATTTATAAAGTTCGTTTAAGCGGGCCACCAGATCTTTCACACCAATGTGATGAGGGCCTTGTTCTAGCAGATGCCAATCCAGGCTCTTCGCTTCACTCCATTCAGTCCACTGGCCGATCTCACCGCCCATAAATAATAATTTCTTTCCGGGATGGCTCCACATATAGCCGTAAAGCAAACGCAGGTTGGCGAATTTTCGCCAGATATCCCCGGGCATTTTGTCGAGCATGCTCCGTTTTAGATGCACAACTTCATCATGTGAGAAAGGCAGGATGAAATGTTCCGAAAAGGCGTAGAGGAGTGAGAAAGTCAAAGTTCCATGATGATAAGAGCGATATACGGGATCATCTTTCATGTACTGTAAGGTATCGTGCATCCAGCCCATATTCCATTTGTAGGTGAAACCCAGGCCGCCTTCCTTTATCGGCTGGCTGACGCCGCCCCAGGCAGTGGATTCTTCAGCAATGGTGATGGCGCTGGGGAAATTTTTGTGCACGGCCGTATTGAAACCACGAATAAAATCTATCGCCTCAAGATTCTCGCGCCCGCCGTAGCGATTGGGCAGCCACTGCCCTTCATCACGCGAGAAATCGAGATAGAGCATTGAAGCCACAGCATCGACGCGCAGTCCATCGATATGATACTTATCCAGCCAGAAGAGGGCATTGCTGATTAAAAACTGGCGCACTTCATTGCGCCCGAAATTAAAGATATAAGTCCCCCAATCAGGATGAGATCCCTGCCGTGGGTCTGCGTGTTCGTAGAGGTGGGTGCCGTCGAAGAAACCCAGGCCGATTTCATCTTTTGGAAAGTGGGCCGGAACCCAGTCGAGGATGACGCCAATATCATTTTGGTGGCAGGCATCCACAAAGTACATGAAATCATCCGGTGTTCCGAAGCGGCTGGTCGGTGCGAAAAAGCCGGTTACCTGGTAGCCCCAAGAGCCGTCAAAAGGATGTTCGGCTATCGGCAGCAGTTCGATGTGGGTATAGCCCATCTCTTTGACATAGGGCACCAGATCGTCGGCTAAATCACGGTAAGTAAGCCATTCCCAGGTATTTTTTCGCCGCCACGAGCCCAGGTGTATTTCATAGATACTGATCGGCGCATCGATCGCCTGCCGGACTTTTCGCGAAGCCATCCACTGCTCATCCTGCCAGCCATGTTTATCTATATTCCAGACTATGGAAGCGTTCTTGGGTCGCATTTCGCTGAAAAAGCCGACGGGGTCCGCTTTACTTACCATATACCCCTGGTAATGGGTTTTGATCTCATATTTATACAAAGTCCCTTCGCCGAGGCCGGGAATGAATATTTCCCAGATGCCGTTGTCGGGATGAAAGCGCATGACATGGCGACGGCCGTCCCATTGGTTAAAATCACCGACCACGCTGACCCGCTCGGCATTCGGCGCCCACACGGCGAAGAGAACGCCTGATATCCCATCGATCTCCCTTAAATGCGCGCCTAAGCGTTCGTACATAAACATATGCGTCCCTTCGGCTAGCAAATGCGCGTCGAAATCAGACATCGTGGAAGAAAAGGCGTAAGGATCGCTGTGCACCCATGTGTCCCCACTGTAAGGCACTTCTTCTATCTTGTAGGAAAGCGGCAGTGAGAGATCGACAAAGAAGGCTTCAAAAAAACCATCCTCTTTTACTTTGGCCATGGCCTGGCTGCGGCCATCTTCCAGGAGAACGCGCGCGCTCTGGGCGAGGGGTAGAAATGCCCGAATGATAACTCCCTGACCGGCGGATCCTTCGTCAAACAGGTGCGGACCAAGTACGGAGAATGGATCTCCATGATAGCCGCCAACAACAGCATCGATTTCGTCGTAAGAAATTGTGGGATATTCCATGGAACTACTCCTCCGTGGCTTGATTATTATTAACTGATCTGCGTCTTAGCTGGCGCCATTTTAGCACCATATCTGCATTTGCTGCCAAATTCAATGGAGTCTGCACAAGTTCTGCATAATTGATCGCTAAACTTAGGGTGGTTTTTAGTGCTTGATCGCTGTTTTAACGGCCATTTTGAAGGAACCGGTCGAATGCCAAGTTATTCCTGCCGGTTTTCTTGTTGAAATACGGTCAACTATTCAAGGAGCAAATTATGCAAGCTACTGCACAATCGCCAACAAAAAAAAGACGGCCGATCTACTGGATTGTCCTTCTTGTCATTGTTGGTTTAATCGTCGCCGGGACGATCTTTTATTTCCGATCACGAGCGAACGCGGCCACAGCGGATGTCCAGACAGGCGATCAGGTCGCGGCATTTATTGGCGACCTCTCGGTCGGGGCTACGGCCAGCGGACAGGTGGAAGCCGTACAGACGGCGATCCTCTCGGTCGAACAGCCGGGCATTGTTGAGGAGGTTCTGGTGACCGCCGGAACACCGGTCAATGCGGGCGATCCTCTGCTGCAGCTCGACCAGCGTGACCTGAAACTGCAAGTTGCGCAGGCTGAGCAAAACGTGACCCTCAAAGAGGCGGACCTGGAAGCGCTGCTAAAAGGTGCCGAGGCGTCCGATATCGCCGCGGCTGAAGCGGCGGTGAAAAGCGCCCAGGCAAATTTCGACAACCTGCTTGCCGGACCAACAACGGAAGAAATCGCCGCATCCGAGGCTAATATTCGCCAGCAGCAGGCCGGTGTGTGGTCAGCTTCGGCCGGCTATAACAGCACCGCCGATTCGATCAAAGAGAGCGCCATCGCCAGCGCGGAGGCTGATCTCGTGGCTGCGCAAATCGAATATAACCATGCCAAGGAACGCAACGAGGATTTCGCCTTTAGCTTTACCCACGAGGCGATGATTGAAGCGCAAGAAAATCTAGCCATCGCCCAGGCCAAGTTTGACGAGCTGAAGGCCGGGCCCAATCAAGGAAGCCTGAACAGCGCATCGGCCGATATTTCGGCCGCCCAGGCTAATTTGAACCAGGCAAGGGCGGATTATGATTCGTTGATCAGTGGAGCAAGCGAAACACAAATCAGCGCCGCCAGGGCGACGTTGGCCAGGTCGCAGTCTGATCTCGCTGATTTAAAGACAGGCGCCGGCGAGCAAGAAATTGCCATTGCCCAGGCGCAGCTGGATCAGGCACGCTTGGATTTGCAGGCTGCCGAACAAAGACTGGCCGATTCAACGATCAGCGCCCCGTTCGATGGCCTGGTTACAAAGGTATTTGTCTCGATTGGCGAACGCGCCTCCGGGCAAGTGCTCGAACTGGTTTCCAGCGATCTGCAGGCGGTCTTACAGGTAGATGAATTAGATATCGCTTCCCTGGTTGTTGGCCAGCCGGCCGAACTGAGTTTTGAGTCCTGGCCCGGCCAATCCGTGAGCGGCACGATTTGCTCCATCGCCCCCAGTTCAAGTAAAGATGCCAACAGTATTGTTAATTACGACGTGACCGTTCAGTTCGACGCGGACAGCCTGCCGGTATTGGTGGGCATGACGGCCGATGCGCGGGTGATCACGGCTGAGAAAGAAGACGTTCTTCTAGTCCCTAATGCAGCGATCACGGCCAATCGCGGCGCCGGTACGTACAGCGTGAATCTGGTAACCGGCGAAGAAGAGGGGGAACCGGTCGTTGAGAGCAGGGAGGTAACCATCGGCCTGCGTGATGATGAGTTCACCCAAATACTTTCCGGCCTGTCTGAAGGCGATACGGTTCTGATTGGCGAACTTGCAGCGCCGACGATTGATTTCGGCGCCTTTGGCAACGGAGGAGATGAGTAAAATGATGTTTATCAAGAGATATAAATGGATTTTCGTTGTTGTTCTGGTTCTGCTTGTAGCCGGTTTAGGAGCATTATTCCTGCGCGGGCGTGGTCAGCAAATGGCGGCGGCGGAATCCGATACAGAAACGGCCGTTGCTTTTATCGGTGACCTAGCCGAAAGTGCCACCGCCAGCGGCCAGGTGAGCGCCGTACACGAAGCAGCCCTATCACTCCAAAGTTCAGGAAAAGTAACGGCCGTTGCGGTTCAAGTCGGAGACGCGGTCAGCAAAGGGGATGTCCTGGTGCAGCTCGATACAACGGACCTGGAGCGAGCGGTTGCTTCCGCGGAATATGACCTGGCCATTGCGGAAGCGCAGCTGGCCGAATTAACCGAGGACCCCTCGAGTGAAGAACTGGTCGCGGCGGAAGCGGCCGTCAACAGCGCCCAGGCGAAATTGAACGATCTGCTTAACGGCCCTACCGATGATGAGATCGCCGCCTCTGAGGCCGGCGTCCAGGCCGCTCAGGCCCAGGTTTGGGCTGCGTCCGGGAACGTGACCGCGGCTGAAGATGTAAGTGAAGCGGATATTGCCGCCGCGCAAAAAGCTTTAGATGACGCTCTTGATGAGCAGAAATCCGCGCATGATGCTTGGGTCGACCTGGCAATTTGCAAGGTTGGCGATGATGGCGTTTATAGCTGCGTACCCAAGCAGGACAACGATAAGATGGACGCGGCAACTGAAACCATTCAGCGGGCAAATGCCCAGGTTGCGATTAAACAGGCGCAGTTAGATGAACTGCTCAACCCGGATGCCAACCAGGTTGCTTCCTCGGAGGCCGGGGTGGGATCGGCATCCGCCGCTTATGATGCGGCCGTCGCCCGCCACGAGGAGCTATTAGCCGGCGCCTCCGACGCGGAGATTGCCGCGGCGGAAGCAGACCTGGCCAGTGCAGAAGCCTCGCTGGACAAATTGCTGAACGGTCCGCAGCAAACAGATATCACCATCTATGAAACGCGCGTCGCCCAGGCCCAGACGGCTCTTCAACAAGCGCAGAACAATTTACAGGATGCCACGCTTAAAGCGCCGTTTGACGGCTTGATCACCGCGATTAACGTCTCCCCTGGGGAATATGCCTCCGGCGTGGCTGCGGAAATGATGTCCATGGATAATCTGGAGATCATTCTCAGCGTTGATGAAGTAGATGTCGGCAAGTTAGCCATCGGCCAGCCGGCGGTGGTGACCTTGGAAACCTGGCCGGATGTTCAATTAGAGAGCGCGATAACGGCAATTGATCCACAGGCGAGCGCGAACTCGAATGGGGCAGTTTCCTATGATGTTCATCTCGGTTTGCCTGAATCAGACCTGCCAATCCTGGTGGGCATGACGGCGAACGCGGACCTTCTGACAGATAACCGCAAAGGTGTGCTACTGGTTCCCAATGCGGCGATCCATCCCGATCGTCAGAACGGCACCTATTCAGTTTTCATAGTCCAGAGAGACGAGCAGGGCGCGCTGGAAACAGTTCCCGTGACGGTCGAAATCGGCTTGAAAGACAACCAGTTCACGCAGATTGTGAGCGGACTGAATGTAGGGGATGAGGTGCTTTTAGGGACCTTGAGTGCCCCTACGACGATGAGCGGATTTGGCTCAGGCCAACCTGGTACACGGTAAGGAGGAGTTTGATATGGATAGTGAAAAAGAAACGGTTGTGTCCACATCTCCGGCAAAAGAACATGCTTTGCGCGAGGTTTCTCCGACGGCGATCGAAATGCGCAATATCACCAAAAGTTATGAGATGGGAACCCAGGTCGTCTATGCCTTACAGGGCGTCGACCTCGATATTCGCGAAGGGGAATACGTGGCCATCATGGGGCCTTCCGGTTCGGGAAAGAGTACGCTGATGAATATGATCGGCGTGCTCGATACGCCTAACAGCGGCACCTATATTCTTGGCGGTGAAGACGTGAGCCGGCTTACCAGCGACCAGCGAGCGAGCATCCGCAACCGGCGCATTGGCTTTGTCTTCCAGCAGTTTAATTTGCTGCCGCGCACGACGGCTTTGAAGCAGGTGAGCCTGCCATTGATGTACTCAGGCGTCCCACGGGGCGAACGGATGAACCGCGCCGCGGAAGCTCTGGCCAGCGTCGGCCTCGCTGAGCGCATGGATCACAAACCGGATGAACTGTCCGGTGGGCAGCAGCAGCGCGTAGCCATCGCCCGCGCCCTGGTGACCCGGCCGGACATCATCCTGGCCGACGAACCAACGGGTGCGCTGGACTCCCAAACCGGCGAGGAAATCATGGAACTGTTCGAAGAGCTAAACGATCTGGGGATGACGATTATCATGGTTACGCATGAACACGAGATCGCTGCCCGTGCCCAGCGCACAATCTATTTGCGCGATGGCCTGATCGTCGACGAACCAACCTATTAGGGAGGGCAGAATAGAAATGAATTTAATGGAAAGCTTTATTACAGCCCTGGACAGTATAATGGCTAATAAAATGCGCGCGGCATTGACCATGTTGGGCGTGATCATCGGCGTGGCTTCGGTCATCGCCCTGATGGCCATCGGCAACGGCTTCAGCGAAGATATTACCAGCCAGATCAATTCGATTGGCACCAACCTGGTGTCAGTCTCCACCGATTATGATAACAGCAGCGGCTATCCGTCACTCAGCCTTGAAGATGTTAAGGCCCTGGCGGACCCGGAGAATGTTCCCGCCGCTTCGGCCGTTGGGGCTATTGTACAGGGTACCCAAACAGTGCTTTATGGTGGAGAATCGGTTAATGCCACGGTGAATGGCGTCACGCCCGCCTATATGGAAATCAATAATCAAAATGAGTATCAGTTGGGAGACGGCCTGACAGAAAATGACGATGCGACCTCGGCTAGAGTTGCCGTTCTGGGCGCCGGCGTGGCATCGGATTTGTTTGGTGATGAATATCCAGTTGGCCGTTCGGTGAAGATTAACGGTGTCAGCTATGAGGTTGTCGGCATCCTCGAAGAAGGGGGTGGGGGGATCGGCGGGTTTACCGATGACTATGTCTATGTTCCGCTGTCTACGGCGCAGAGCCGGTTATTCACCGATCGCACACGTCAGGGACAAAAAGCGGTCAGCTCCATTTCTGTTGAAGCCGCCAGCAGCGACCAGGTCGAAGCGGCCATTAACCAGGTTACGGAGACCCTGCGCGAGCGGCATGGCATCATCTATGGCGATGATGACGATTTTACGATATTTGATCAATCCAGCCTGTTGGACACGGTTAATACGGTGACAGCCTCGCTTACGGCATTCCTGGGCGCTATCGCTGCCATCTCCCTGCTCGTTGGTGGGATTGGTATCATGAATATCATGCTCGTCAGCGTGACCGAGCGCACGCGTGAGATAGGTATTCGTAAGGCTATTGGCGCATTTCGCCGCGATATCCTGGTACAATTCTTGCTGGAATCGCTGGTTCTGAGTCTATTAGGTGGTGCTTTAGGCATCGGTTTGGGTTGGTTGATTACCCAGGCGGCGGCCAGAGCTTTTGATTTAACGATGGTTATCGATGTAGGTACTGTCGCTCTGTCAGCTTCCTTTGCAGCCGCGGTGGGCCTCATCTTCGGCATTTATCCGGCGTGGAGAGCATCGAAGCTGCAGCCGATTGAGGCGCTGCGTTACGAGTAAGGTTTATTAATTGACACAGAAGACACAGAGAGCACAGAGTTCTTTTTTGTGGTCTTTGTAGACGCGCAATCCGTTGCGCGTTTTAAGGTGTGATTCGGTAGTGAAAATCAGGAGTAAGGTATAAGTGGCGCAAACGATTTTGGTTGTTGATGATGACCACGACGTTGTGCGGCTTATGCGCGCCTATTTGGAGCAGGCGGGTTACGAGGTTTTGGTGGCTTATGACGGCGAAACGGCCGTTAACCAACTGCGTCGCGAAAAGCCGGACTTGATGCTGCTCGATCTCATGTTGCCCGACCGCGACGGCTATGACATCACCCGCCTGGTCCGCTCCGACCCCAATCTGGCTCATATACCGATTATCATGCTCACCGCGCGCGTTGAGGATACGGATAAGATCGTCGGCCTGGAGCTGGGCGCCGATGATTACGTCACCAAGCCTTATAACCCTCGCGAGGTTCTAGCACGGGTGAGAGCGCGCCTGCGCGGCTCTTCCTTACAGCATTTTCAGACCATTCGCATCGAAGGACTGGAACTTGATGAGGCGCGTCATGAGGTACGTGTCGACGGCCGTTTGGTGGACCTGACACCGACTGAATATGATTTACTGCTGGTACTTATGCGCAGGCCCGGTATGGTTTTCCGGCGCAGTGAGTTGATTGACCAAGCTCTGGGGACGGGTTACG
>Ga0316583_10000523_pt1 | contig 11541 bp, 10 predicted proteins | sample J_170502JBrBrA_D_FD_204513 | JGI IMG/M metagenome (GOLD analysis project Ga0316583, IMG submission 204513) | Rhizosphere microbial communities from salt marsh grasses in Alabama, United States - J_170502JBrBrA | ecosystem: Host-associated > Plants > Roots > Rhizosphere | place: USA: Alabama... | reverse complement strand
TCACCGCCGTCGACTCGGCGGTGATGGTGATCGACGCCGCCAAGGGCATCGAGGCGCGCACCCGCAAGCTGTTTGAAGTCTGCCGGCTGCGCGACATTCCGATCATCACCTTCATCAACAAGATGGACCGCGAGAGCCGCGACCCGTTCGAGATTCTCGACGAGATCGAGAAGACGCTGGCGCTCGACACTGCGCCCATGACCTGGCCGATCGGACAGGGCCGCGATTTCGCCGGCACCTATGATCTGAAGACGGGCGATATGCGGCTGATCGCCGAAGACGGCAAGACGGTCGAGCCGCGGCCGCTCGATCTCAAAGGCCTCGCCGCCAAGAACCCGATGCTCGATGCCGACGCGATCGCCGAAGAGTTGGAGCTGGTGAAAGAGGCCTGCCGGCCATTCGATTTCACGTCGTTCCGCGAGGGCCATCTAACGCCGGTGTTTTTCGGCTCGGCCTTGAAGAACTTCGGCGTCAAGGACCTGCTCGATGCGCTCGCGGCTTACGCGCCGCCGCCGCGCGCGCAGACGTCGAATACGCGTACGGTCGACGCCCATGAGAATGCGATGACCGCCTTCGTGTTCAAAATCCAGGCCAACATGGATCCCAACCACCGCGACCGCATCGCCTTCGCGCGACTCGTCTCGGGCAAGCTCACGCGCGGCATGAAGGCGCGGCTTGCGCGCACCGGCAAGCCGATCACGCTATCGACGCCGCAGTTCTTCTTCGCGCAGGACCGTGCGCTCGCCGACGAAGCTTACGCCGGCGACGTGGTCGGCATTCCCAATCACGGCACGCTGCGCATCGGCGACACGCTTACCGAAGGCGAGAACATCGCGTTCCTCGGCGTGCCGAACTTCGCGCCGGAAATTCTGCGCCGGGTCAAGCTCGGCGACCCAATGAAGGCCAAGAAGCTGAAAGAGGCGCTGCAGCAGATGGCGGAGGAGGGCGTGGTGCAGGTGTTCCGCCCGATCGACGGCGCGCCTGCACTGGTCGGTGTGGTTGGTCTCCTGCAGCTCGACGTGCTGAAGACGCGGCTCGCCCAGGAATACGGCCTTGAGATCGGCTTCGAGCAGTCAGAATTCCAGCTCGCGCGCTGGATTTCCGGCGCCGATCCCAAGAAGATCGAGGACTTCGTGCAGGCCAACTATTCCAGCATCGCCGAGGACCTCGACGGCGACCGCGTGTTCATGGCGCGCAGCGCCTTCATCCTCGACTACACCCGCGAGCGCGCGCCCGGCATCGAATTCACCGACATCAAGGACGTCAGGGACAAGAATGCCGCAGCGGCATAGGGGGTGTCTGCGGCGCGCTCTTGCGTAAGGGCCCGCCGATCGCCTTTGCTGCACCGCCATTAGTGGAGCGAATTTGACATTTGATAGCCAGTTGCTGCGAGTCACATAATCAAATGTCAAATTCAAAGCTCCACTAGAATCAAATAGTTGCTAGTGGTCCTTCGATTCCGACATTTGCTCGCCAACTTGCGGCAATGGAAAGCAAATGTCGGAATCGGAGCACTAGCCGGGAGGGCTCAATGGGGCTCGTGATCCTTATTGGCGGGCTGATCGTCATGCTCGGCGCTCATATATTCGTTACGTTCCGCCAAGCGCGCGACGGCGCCATCAAGACGCTGGGGCTGAGCGGCTATCGCGTGGCCTTCTCGCTGGTGTCGCTCGCCGGTCTCGCGCTCATCGTTTGGGGTTACGCGGTCTATCGCGCGCACGGCATGATTCCGATCTGGGCGCCGCCGGTCTGGATGCGGCACGTGACCGTCGGCTTGATGTTGATCGCGGTGATCGTCGTCACCGCCGCCTTCATCCCCAGCCACATCAAGAAGTGGGCCAAGCATCCGATGCTCGCCGGCATCAAGATTTGGGCCTTCGCGCACTTGCTGGTGAACGGCGATCTCGGCTCGATCCTCTTGTTCGGTTCGTTCCTGGCTTGGGCGGTCTATGCCCGCATTGCCGCCAAGCGGCGCGGCGACCTCGGACCCAAGACGGCTCCGGCCGGCTGGACCAACGACATCCTGGTCGTCGTGATCGGCGTCGTCGTCTATCTGCTGCTCGGCTTCTATTTCCATCCTTACGTGATCGGGATGCGGGTCTTCGGCCCCGCATGATACCGGCCCGAGCGGCCCGTTTCCCGGCTAAGATCAAGCGTAGCAAGAGGTGACATAATATGTCGGTCCAGAAGGACATCCGTCGACTCACCGCGCCCGATATCCGTGCCCGTAAGGGTGGGGAGCCGATCGTCTGCCTCACCTCCTATCACGCGCACACCGCGCGCATAGCCGATCAGCATTGTGACGTCATCCTGGTCGGCGACTCGCTCGGCATGGTGATGCACGGCATGGAGTCGACCGTACCGGTCACCCTCGACATGATGATCCTACAAGGCCACGCGGTGATGCGCGGCTCGGAACGCGCGCTGGTGGTCATCGACATGCCGTTCGGCTCCTATGAGGCCTCCAAGGAGCAGGCCTTCATGAGCGCCGCCCGCATCCTGAAAGAAACCGGCTGCGGCGCGGTTAAGCTCGAGGGCGGCAAACGCATGGCGGAGACCATCCGTTTCCTCAGCGAACGCGGCGTGCCGGTGATGGCTCATGTCGGGCTGACCCCGCAGGCCATCAACGTGCTTGGCTCGTTCCGGGCTCAGGGGCGGGAGGAGGCCGACTGGGCGCGCATTGAGGCCGACACCATCGCCGTTTCCGAGGCCGGCGCCTTCTCGGTGGTGATCGAGGCGGTGGCCGAGCCGCTGGCGCGCAAGCTCACAGGCGCGGTGCCGATCCCAACCATCGGCATTGGCGCCAGCCCCGCCTGCGACGGCCAGGTGCTGGTCATGGAGGACATGCTGGGCCTGAGCCCGCGGGTGCCCAAATTCGTCAAGCGCTTTGGCGATCTCGGCCCCGGCATCGAAAAGGCCATCGGCGATTACGCGGCGGAGGTGCGCGCGCGCAGCTTCCCGGGCCCCGAGCACGTCTATGCCATGAAGGGCAAAAAGGGCTAAATCCCTGAAAATTAACGCTGCTTGGCCTTTGCCTTGTGTCCGCCACATGGTTAGGTTAGCGGCCAGTTGGCGCCCCCGCTCCAGCAGCGGGCGCGCGGGGGACAACATTGGCGCCATTAGCAGGAATGGGGTCGGGAGCGTTTCGTGGCCGATATCTTTAACGAAGTCGACGAGGAAGTCCGCCGCGAACGGCTCAAGCAGCTCTGGGACCGCTATGGCATCTTCGCGATCGCGCTCGCCCTGCTGATCGTCATCGGCATTGGCGGCTGGCGCGGCTACGAATGGTGGCAGGCCAAGAAGGCCGCCGCCGCCGGCGCCCAATTCGAGCAGGCGGTGAACCTGAGCGAAAAGGGCAAGCAGAAGGAGGCCGAGGCCGCCTTCGAGAAGATCGCCAAGGAGGCGCCGTCCGGCTACCAGACGCTGGCGCGGTTCCGGGCCGCCGCGGGCCTGGTGAAGAACAATCCGGCTGCGGCGGCGAAGGCCTACGATAAGCTGGCCACTGATCCCGCCATCAGCCCGACCTTGCAGGACCTCGCGACCGTGCGCGCAGGGCTGTTGCAGGTCGACACCGCTTCGTTCGGCGACCTGGAGCGCAAGCTCGCCCCGGTGGCCGGAGGCGGCCATCCGTTCCGCGCCACCGCGCGCGAGCTGCTGGCGCTGTCGGCCTGGGACCATCACGACTACAAGCAGGCGCAGCACTATATCGACCTGCTCATGGGCGATCCGGAAACGTCGCCGGCGATGCGCGGCCGCGTCCAGATCCTGGCGGCGCTGATTGCCGGCACCGCCAAGCCGGCTGAAAAGCCGGCGGCTGCTAAATCGGGTGACAAGCCCGCCGCTAAAACCGACGGCAAGAGCTGAGGACCGCCTTGATGCTTCGCCTGCCTCGTATCGCGTTGTTGCTGGTCGCGCTTGTCGCGGTGATGCCGATCCTCGCCGGCTGTTCAAGTTTTGACCCCGATAGCCTCGATGTCCTCGGCTTGAACAAGAAAGACCGGCTGCCGGGCAAGCGTGAGCTCTTGTTCCCCAATGGCGTGCCGGGCGTAACCCAGGGCATCCCGCCGCAATACAGGGAAGGCTACCACCCGCCGGCCATCGCCGACCTGCCGCCCGGCGACACCGATGCGACGCCGGCTGCGGGCGCGAGCCAGACGGCGACCGCTGTGCCGCCCAAGCCTGTGCGGTCGTCAAATCTCGCCAAGCCCACGCGGTTGCACAGGACGACGGCAGCGCATAGGGCGAAGCCAAAGCGTCACCGCGTCGTCAGGCGCAAGGCGAAACCGAAGCCGAAAGCGACCGCGACGGCCGCCAAGCCGAAAGGCACCGCGGCGCCGTGGCCGTCGGCGCCGCAACAGGCAACCACGCAGCCGAAGGGAGCGCAGGCGCCATGGCCTTCGACGTCGGCCAAGCCGACGGGACCGCAGGCTCCCTGGCCCTCGAACTCGACCGCTTCCTCGGCGAAACCGTCGCCGTCAACGCAGGCCGGCTGGCCAAGCGCTGACGACAAACAGGACGCTCAGAAGAAGCTTGCGCCCTGGCCGTCGGCGCCGCCGTCCGGCTCGTTCTCCAAGGAGTGAACGTGCCGGCGGCGCGGGCTTGCGAACCGTCGCCGGGCACCTTTCTTGATTTCTTTGATGGATTGTCCGGGCTTGGCCCGGCTATGACCCTATTATGAGCTTCACCCTCGCCATCGTCGGCCGGCCGAATGTGGGCAAGTCGACCCTGTTCAATCGGCTGGTCGGCCGCCGCCTGGCGCTGGTCGACGACCGGCCGGGCGTCACGCGCGACCGCCGCGAAGGCGAGGGCCGGCTCGGTGACCTCGACTTCACCGTCATCGACACCGCTGGGCTGGAAGAGGCGGCGCCGGAAAGCATGTCCGGCCGCATGCGGACGCAGACCGAAACCGCGATCGCGCAATCCGACGCCATCCTGTTCATGATCGACGCCCGCGCGGGGGCAACGGCGGTCGACCGCGCTTTCGCAAATCTCGTGCGCAAGGCTGGCAAGCCCACCATCCTCGTCGCCAATAAGATGGAAGGCAGGGCGGGCGAAGCGGGTCGGCTCGACGCCTACTCGCTCGGCCTCGGCGAACCGGTGCCGGTTTCAGCCGAGCACAACGAGGGTATGGCCGATCTCTATGACGCCGTGCGCGCGGCCTTGCCCGAACGTACCGCACAGCAGATTGAGGCGGCGGGCGCACCCTCGGGGCCGCATCCGATCCGCGTCGCCATCGTCGGCCGCCCCAATGCGGGCAAATCGACGCTGATCAACCGACTGATCGGAGAGGATCGGCTGCTGACCGCGCCGGAGGCCGGCACGACCCGCGACTCCATCGCGGTCGATTTTGAATGGCACGAACAGAAATTCCGCCTGCATGACACCGCCGGCCTGCGGCGCCGCTCGCGCATCGATGAGAAGCTGGAAAAGCTCTCGGTTGCCGACGCGCTCAATGCCATCCGCTTCGCCGAGGTCGCGGTGGTGCTGCTCGATGTCGAGAATGCCTTCGAGGAGCAGGACCAGCGCATCGCCGATCTGGTCGAGCGGGAAGGCCGCGCCATCGTCATTGCGGTCAACAAATGGGATTTGAAGGACAAGAAGGTCGGCGCCATCTCCAAGCTACGCGAGCAGGCCGAAGACAAGCTCAGGCAATTAAAGGGCGTGCCGGTCGTCGCCGTGTCGGCGCTCACCGGCGAGGGGCTCGACCGGTTGATGCAGGCGGTCATCGACGCTCATGAGGTCTGGAACAAGCGCGTGCCGACCGCGGCGCTGAACCGCTGGTTCGAGGCGGCGCTTTCCGCCCATCCGCCGCCGGCGGTATCAGGGCGCAGGCTAAAGCTCAATTACATCACCCAGGCGAAGTCGCGGCCGCCGAGCTTTGTCGTGTTCTGCACCCGTGCCGACGCGGTGCCTGACGCCTATAAGCGCTATCTGGTGAATTCCCTGCGCGAGACCTTCGACCTGCCCGGCACACCAATCCGCCTCGCGTTGCGCGAGAAGGAAAACCCGTTCAAGGGCCGCGCCCGGAAAAGGCGCTGAGCGCGGGCGTCATTGCCGTCGCCAAGCAACCGCCAGGCGGCATAGGGGAGATTGCCTTTGGTGGAATACAAAGATATTTCATGTAATACGTGTGTATGTTCTGTGCTTCTCAGGCTCGTTGCGCGGCCGGTGGGGCCGACGTCCGACCTTCTCCGCCGCGTGTAATCCAAGCATTGAGGAGACGGACCATGCGTACCGTGTTCACAGTGTCGGCGGCGGTCGCGATCGTGGTGGCATTTGCGGCGGCGCCCTCTTATGCGGATTCCATTGCCGGCGTGCAGATCAACGGCAAGATCGGCGGGCCGGGCGGCGTGCACACCATCGTCATCGACGGCGTGACCTGCAAGGTGAAGAACTCCACCTTCGGCCAGCCCAAGGGCTGCAACTACACTCTGTCCGGCGGCATCGGCGGCGAGGGCAAGGGCACGATCACGCCGCATACCAGCAATCAGGGCTGCAGCAACTCCTGCCGGTAAGGTACAGAGTCTCAGCCGGGTGTTCCCTCGGCAGAGCGTGTCTCCTCCCACGATCTGTCATCCACTCCACCGCGCGGCATTGGCATCAACGCCGCGCGGCTTTTCAGTTGATCGACGTGGGCTCAGTCGGTGCCACCCTCGCGCGCCTTTTCCTTGGCGGCGCGCAGGATGTAGCGGTAGGTGCCGTCGAACACGGTATTGGTCGCGGACGTCCATTCGCTGTCCTTCGACAGCGTCTCGCGGCTGGCATGGATGCGCCGCCCGCGCATTTCGCGCTCGGCGGCTTCCTCTTCGGTCATAGGCACCAGTTCGAATTCCGGCTCGGCCGGCACGAACAGCATCTGCATGAACGGCTCGCCGCGGCGGAACACGTGGGTGCAGCCTTCCGGCGGCGCCTTGAACACCACGAACGAGATCATCGGCCACCAGCTCGTGCGCAACAGCGCCGGCACCGCCAGCGGCGTCTCGTCGTTCGGATCGGCGTAATAGCGCGGATGCGGCTCGGTGCGCACCGCCATGCCATCGGGCACCTGCAAGTCGATGAGGCTCTGGTAGGTGTAGTAGCCTTCACCGAAGGTGCGGAACGGTGGCCAGTTCACGCCGGTGCCGGGATCGGGCCCGAAGTCGCCGTCGAGCACCACCTTGCCGTCCTTGCGGCTCACCCGAAGTTCGTTGTTATACGGATAGAACAGCTCGATGCCGTATTGCGCGCCCTCGGTGAAGGGAATGCAGTGCCAAGGCTGCTCGTGCGAACCGTCGCGTCGCGGCTGCGGCTCGCCAGCCCAGCCCGGCATTTCCAACTTGGTGCGACGCGGCGCCAGGCGCGGGTCGTGCAGGCGGTACTTGATCGTGAGCATGACGCACTTCCGGCAAACATCACGCTATTCGACGCTGGCGCGTGGGAAAGGTTCCGCGCCTCGCTCAGGACGGCTCATGATAGGCGAGAAACTTGCCCATCCGGTAGTCGTAGATCTTGCCGCTTTCCGTGCAGTCCGTGGTGCACAGCGGCACCATCGCCTTGGAGACCTCGTCGGCCGTCGGCAGCGTGTCGGGATCGATCCCCGGGAAGGCGGCGGCGTACATGCGCGTGCGCGTCGGGCCCGGACTGAACAAGTTGGCGCGCACGTTGGTGATCCCGGTTTCAGCCGCGTAGGTGCGCACCAGCGCTTCGAGCGCGGCCTTCGATGCGGCGTAGGGGCCCCAATACGCGCGATCCTTATGGACAATGCCCGAGGTGAGGAACACCGCGCGTCCGGCATCCGCGCGCGTGAGCAGCGCGTTCATGCAGCGGATGAGCTGCCAGTTGGCGGTGACGTTGACCGCCATCACATCGTCCCAGGCCTTCGGCTCTACGTGGTCGAGCGGCGACAGCGGGCCCAACAGGCCGGCATTGCCGACCAGCACGTCGAGGCGGCCGTAGCGTTCGTTGAGCGCCAGCGCCAGGCGAGCGATGCCTTCCGAGTCCTTGAGGTCGAGCGGCACTAGGGTGGCGCTGCCGCTGGCGTCCCGGATGCGGTCGTCGAGCTCTTCCAGGCCGCCTTCGGTGCGGGCGATCGCCACGACATGCGCGCCGGCTTTGGCGAGGTGCAGCGCGAGCGCCGCCCCAAGCCCGCGTGAGGCGCCGGTGACGAGGGCAATTTTGTCGGCGAGGGGTTTGTCGGACATGTACTCTTACTCTGTCATTGCCGGGCATAGCCGTTCGAAGAACGGCGTTCTTTCGGAAGGCCTATGCCTCGGCCATCCACGTTTTTCTGTTGTCTGTGGAGCGTTTAGAAGACGTGGATGCCCGGCACAAGGCCTGTGCTCGGGCCGGCGAAGCCGGACCCCAAGTGCCGGGTATGATGGAAAGTCTTGGGGCCTAGCTTGCCTCCGACAGCAGCGACAACTGCCGCGGCGAGGCGTCCTGGCCTTCCACGTCGGTGAGGCCCGTGGGGTAATCGCCGGTAAAGCAGTGGTCGGTGAACTGCGGGCGCGTGGCGTCGCGGCCTTCGTAGCCCATGGCGCGGTAGATGCCGTCGACCGACAGGAAGGCGAGCGAATCCGCGCCGATGAATTCGCGCATGCCCTCGAGGTCATGGGTCGCGGCCAACAGCTTCTCGCGCTCCGGCGTGTCGATGCCGTAATAGTCGGGATGCGTGATCGGCGGCGAGGAAATGCGGAAGTGCACTTCTTTGGCGCCGGCTTCGCGCATCATCTGCACGATCTTGCGCGAAGTGGTGCCGCGCACGATGGAGTCGTCGACCAGCACGATGCGCTTGCCCGCGACCACCGCGCGGTTGGCCGAGTGCTTCATGCGCACGCCCTGATCGCGGATCGCCTGCGTCGGCTGAATGAAAGTGCGGCCGACGTAGTGGTTACGGATGATGCCGAGCTCGTAGGGCAGGCCCGACTGCTTGGCGTAGCCGAGCGCGGCTGGCACGCCGGAATCCGGCACTGGTATGACCACGTCGGCGTCGGGCGTCGATTCTCGCGCGAGCTCGGCGCCCATGGCCTTGCGCACGTCGTAGACCGGGCGGCCGCCGACGATCGAGTCGGGCCGAGAAAAATAGATGTATTCGAAGATGCACGGCCGCGGCACCTGCGGCGGGAACGGCTTGTGCGAGTGCAGGCCCTCTTCGTCGAAGATGATCACCTCGCCGTTCTCGACGTCGCGCACGTAAGTGGCGCCGATGATGTCGAGCGCGCAGGTTTCCGAGGCTAGGATCGGGCAACCGTCGAGCGTGCCGATCACCAGCGGACGGATGCCGAGCGGGTCGCGCGCGCCCACCAGCTTCTTGTTGGTCAGGCCGACGAAGGCGTAGGCGCCCTCGAGCTGGCGCAGGCCTTCGATGAAGCGGTCGACGAAGCGGTTGCGCTTGGCGCGGGCCACCAGGTGCAGGATCACCTCGGTGTCGCTGGTTGACTGCATCATGGCGCCGTCGTGCACCAGCGCCTTGCGCAGCGCGAGGCCGTTGGTGAGGTTGCCGTTATGGCCGACGGCGAAGCCGCCACCTTCGAGCTCCGCGAACAGCGGCTGCACGTTGCGCAGGACGGTCTCGCCGGTGGTCGAATAGCGCGTGTGGCCGATGGCCGCCATGCCGGGCAGGCGGTCGATCACCGCGCGGCGGGAAAAGGTGTCGCCAACGAGTCCAAGGCGGCGCTCGGAATGGAATATCTGGCCGTCGAAGGAGACGATGCCGGCGGCTTCCTGGCCGCGGTGCTGCAGGGCGTGCAGGCCCAGCGCAGTAATGGCGGCGGCGTCGGGATGGCCGAAGATGCCGAAGACGCCGCATTCCTCCCGCAGCCGGTCGCCGTAGAGGTCGAGTTCGGCGGCTTCTTCGCCGTCCTGGCTGAGCTTCTGCATTGTTCCCGCGTTCCCGCTGTTCAAAGGGCTGTCAGCACGCCGGCCCCAAGGCCCGCGCGCGCGATACGCAAGTTACCCTCCCGGTATATAGGGCGGCGCAGCTCGGAATGCTGGTCACTTGCGGGCGGATTTTGCTCATCCAGCCCAGGCCGCTTCAGTTTCTCCAAGATGTCCTTTTCCGGGTGCTCCGGCAATAGCGAGCGCAGCCAATCCCCGGTTGCCTCGAGCACAACCCGGGACTTGGCGTTCTGCACCCAGGTCGGGCGCGCGTGCGGCGGCACCAGCCAGGCGAAGAAGATAAAGGCCACCACCACAATGATGAGCCCGCGTCCGAGCCCGAACACAAAGCCGAGGGTGCGATCGAGCGCGCCCACCCGGCTGTCCAGCACCATGTCCGAAATCTTTACCGTGGCGATCGAGACCACCAGCAGGGTCACCAGGAACACCACGCCGACCGAGATCGCGATCGAGATCATCTTGCTGTGAAAGTATTCGTGGACCATCGGCGATAGCCGCGGGTAGGCCCACAGGGTCACGATGGCCGCGATCAGCCAGGCGGCGATCGAGAGCACCTCGCGCATGAAGCCGCGGATCATCGCCAGCAGCCCCGAGATCAGCATGACCACCAGCAGGATCACATCGAGCAGGGTAATCGGCATCGGGGCTCAGACGCTCCTCGGGGCGACGCGACGGCTGGGCGCAACACAACAACCCACAGCCGGGCGCCGGTGTGGGCGATTCCGGGGCGCACCACGGGCTCCGGAACAGGGCGGTAGTTTCAACCCTAAGTCCTTAATTTTCAGCCCATTTCAGCTTGCCGCCGCGCCCCCTTGGCCGCCGGCGATTGAGACCCCGCGTCCCGTTGTATAGCGGGGGCGTTACGGGTCGTCACCCGTCTTGTCCACCGCTTTTCGCCGCCGGCCGGCGGTTTCCCTGGGCGGCGATGTCGGCCACCAGGCTCGTCAGGCTGCCGGCTTCGTTGAGCCTGAGGCCGAGCTCGGCAGTCTCGCCGCGCGCGGCCTCCGGCACCACGGCGCGTGTGAACCCGAGCTTTGCGGCTTCCTTGAGACGGGCCGGCGCCTGCGCCACCGGGCGGATGGCGCCGGAGAGCGACACCTCGCCAAAATAAACGGCATCGGGCGGCAGCGGTGCCCGAGCCAGCGACGATACCAGTGCGGCTGCTGCCGCGAGATCGGCCGCGGGCTCGTTGATGCGCAGGCCCCCGGCGACGTTGAGATAGACGTCGTGGCCGCCGAGCTTGACCCCGCAATGGGCTTCCAGGACCGCGATCACCATGGAGAGGCGGCTCGGGTCCCAGCCCACGACCGCGCGCCGCGGCGTGCCGAGCGAGGTCGGCGCCACCAGCGCCTGCATCTCGACGAGGACGGGCCGCGTGCCCTCGATGCCGGCGAACACGGCGGTGCCGGGGGAGCCCAGATCGCGCTCCGACAGGAACAGCTCCGAGGGGTTGGTCACCTCGCGCAAGCCGGCACCCGTCATCTCGAACACGCCGATCTCGTCGGTGGGGCCGAAGCGGTTCTTCACCGCGCGCAAGATGCGGAACTGGTGCGAGCCTTCGCCCTCGAAGGAGAGCACAGCGTCCACCATATGCTCGACCACGCGCGGGCCGGCGATTTGGCCGTCCTTGGTGACGTGGCCGACCAGGATGATGCAAGCGCCGGA
>Ga0316583_10000522_pt1 | contig 11558 bp, 10 predicted proteins | sample J_170502JBrBrA_D_FD_204513 | JGI IMG/M metagenome (GOLD analysis project Ga0316583, IMG submission 204513) | Rhizosphere microbial communities from salt marsh grasses in Alabama, United States - J_170502JBrBrA | ecosystem: Host-associated > Plants > Roots > Rhizosphere | place: USA: Alabama... | reverse complement strand
GTCCTGCTCGGGAAGCCAGTACTTCTCGTTCAGCGTATGCAGCGCGGTCGTACGCAGCTTGTCCGCTTTATCAGCGAGCTTGTTGTCGTGGAAGTGATGCGCCAGGTCGATAGTGCCTTGGAGGGCCTCGATCCACACGCCCGCCAGGTAGATGTCCTCGTGGAGGCCCTTGCCCAGGCCGCCCACCTCGATGGCGCCCATCCCGGCCTTGCCCCCCTCCTCGATGATGCCGTCGCCGTCGGTCTCGTCGGCGAGGCACCAGTCCCACGCCTTCTTGAAGTTGGGCCACAGCTCCTTCACCGTCGCGTCGTCCCCGGACGCCCTCCAGTACTGCCAGAGCGCCAGCATCCAGTACGGTGTGGTGTCGGCGTGGTAGTAGGGGTACGGGAATTCCGTGAACCACGGCAGAGTCGCGGCCGCCTCGCTGATCTCGTGGGGTATCTTGCCGTCCTTGCGCTGGTACTTGGCCAGGAAGCGGAGCGCGTCTGCCACCGGAGCCCACTGGCCGGTTGCATCCATGGCCAGGGAGTTGATGGCGGCGTCGCCGCCGAAGAACCATCCGAAGCCCGGACGGGTGCTGCCTCCGCTGGTGCCCCACCCCGCGACGAAGCCGCATCCAAGGTCCGGATTGCACACGCGCTGGCGCTCCAGGTCGATCTTCGCCCACGCCAGCGCCAGGTCCATGGAGTGGTCGGGCGTCTCGACGGAGGTCGTGGACGCCAGCACGGTGTCCGCCCAGCGGCGGCTCTCCCGGTAGAGGGGGAGCCCGTTGGCGAGCAGGCCCTCGTACGTCTTCAGGACCTGGGAGAACGGCTGGGTCCCCGCTGCGACGGCGATGGGGATGAACTCCTTGCGCGCCCGTGCCGTGTCCACGGGGATGACGAACGTCGAGGGTGTGTCCGAGAGGCGATGCGCCGGGTTCACCTCGCCGTGGGCGGGCCACGAGGTGCCGATGATGGCGTTGTGCCTGGACAGGCTCTCACTCAGGACGTAGCCGTGGTGCTGGGCGTCCCAGTACGAGTACTGCCCGCCGAAGGAGCCGGGCCACATGTACTGGAGCACGGGGTGGAACTGCACCTCGATCTCCAGGGGCTCGAACGTGTTCACCTCCAGGAGCACCAGGAGCCCGGGCTCGCCCCGGGGCGCCAGGATGTGCTCCTTCACGGTGAACGTCGCGTGGGTGTAGGTGATGGTGGTCATCTCCGGTCGCACCTCGACGGTGCGGGCGACGTCCACCCCCTGCACGGGGTCGTGGTACTGGGGGATGCGGAAGTTGAGCTGGAAGCCCGTGGCGATCTTCAGGGGCATCACCCAGAGCTCCGCGGGCCCCGTCTCACTGCCCAGCCAGGCGCTCTTGGGGCCGGTGACGGACAGGAACGTGTTCGGCCGGACGTCCGAGATCAGCGAGATGGGCGAGTGGGCGATGGAGAAGCGGGGCACGCGGATGGTGCCCACGTCCGCGGGGGTGACCGCCTGGTCCACCTGCGCGGCGAGCGGCGCAGCGAGGAAGGCGGAGAGAGTCGAGACGGCGAGGATGACGTTGCGCATGGGGCCCAAGGTACCGGGGGGGACCATGGGTTGCGAGAAGCGGGCGGCCGACACGCTTCACCCCGCGAGCTCTCTCGCCCTCCGCCACACCGAGTCGAACATCTCCTCGGTGAGCCTCCCCGTGAACGTGTTCTGCTGACTGGGGTGATACGAGCCCACGAGGGTCAGATCACTTCCGAGGGCCACCTCGGCACCGTGCCCGAAGCGGGGCCGGGGCGTGGGCAGGGGATGGCCCCTGGACCCGAGGATGCGGAGCGTCTGGCTCCATGCGAAGCTCCCCAACGCCACCACGACCCGGACACGCTCCAGCAGGTCGAGCTCGGCATCGAGCCACGGGGCACAGGCGTCCCGCTCCGTGGGGGTGGGCTTGTTGGCGGGGGGCGCGCAGCGCACGGCGGCGGTGACGAGGACGTCGGTGAGGCGGAGGCCGTCACCCCTGTGCTCGGAGGTGGGCCGGCTGGCGAAGCCGGCCCGGTGCAGCGCCCGGTAGAGCCAGTCGCCGGAGCGATCCCCGGTGAACATCCGCCCGGTGCGGTTGGCGCCATGGGCCGCCGGCGCCAGCCCGACCACGAGCACCCGCGCCCGGGGGTCGCCGAAGGAGGGGACCGGCCGGCCCCAGTACTCGTCGTCTCTGAACGCCGCGCGCTTCTCCCGCGCCACCCGCTCGCGCCACGCCACCAGCCGCGGACAGCGCCGGCACCCGGTGATGCGACGCTGGAGCTCGTCCATGGGGGACCCGGAGTGGGCGTTCACGAACCCCGGCCCCGGACGACGTCCGCGGATCCCCGGCGTCCATGCTGCCGGGAGGCCGACCATGAGCACGCGGATGAGGCGGTCGCCGGCCTCACAGACCGTTCGCCGCTTCCAGCCCACGCTCCAGCAATGAGGTCAGGCTTCCGGCGAGCTCGTCGGGAGGCACGTGCTCCCGCACGGGCGTACGGCGCAGCGACGCATCGTCACCTCGCTTCCAGGCCTGTGCGGTCACCGAGACCGTGCCGTCGGAGGCCGACGTGAGCAGGATGCCCCGATCGTGGCCGTCGCGGTACCACTCCAGCCGACGGACCCCGCCCTTCTTGTCGAGGTCCATGCCGTTGGCAAGAGCGAAGATGGTGAGCGTGGGATCGATGCCGTCGAAGGGCCCCGCACCGACGCCCTGGTCCCGGTCGCGTGCGTCCGCTGTCATCGCCGACCTCCCTGCACCTGTACGCTGCCCTCGGCCCTGCCTCGGCGCCCCTGGCGCTCTCGGATCGCGCGGGACGCTGCCGTCCCCGGGGCCTGACCAAGACAACACGCATGGACGAGGCCCCGCAAGGCAAGGTTTCCGTCAGCGGGACCCGGCCGGCGAAGCGCTCTCCAGCCACGCGGACCACCAGAGCGTGCTCAGCATGCGGGCACCCGCCGCAAGACGGTCGGCGGCGAAGGCCACCGTCCTGGGATCGGCCGGCCCGTCGGGATTGAAGCCGAGCTCCTTGTCCAGCCGGTAGAGGGTATCCACCTGGGCGTGGGACGCCAGGATCTCATCCATCACCGCCTGGTGCACGTGGCCCACCACGGACTCCGTCGGTCCCGTGACCCTCGAGCTGACGTCCTGCAGGTGCACGTGCGCCTCCACGAAGGCCGTCTCGAAGCGGTAGTGGAAGTGCCGGTCGGTGGTGTAGCCGTTGGGGTTCGGCACGCCTTCCGCCCATCCGTTGTAGTGGATGGTGGTGTGGTGCGGGTTGGAGGCGTCCGTGACGTAGTGGCCGAGGATCCCGGCGTCGTTGATGATCCGCTGCTGGATCCAGGTCCTGCGCCGGGGGTCCCGCTCTGCGCGCCAGAGGCGCCACTCGGTGACCAGGCGCTCGTAGATCTCCATGATCCGGTACGGCAGGAGACCACACTTCTGCGCCGGGTGATCGATGCCGGCCTTGTACAGGATCTCCAGGTACGAGAACCGGTCGGGCGCGTCCAGCGCTCCCTTGGGCACGTTCTCCAGGTCGATGAAGTGGTCGTAGCTGAAGGCGTGGTCCATGGCCACGAGGTCGCGGCTCCGCCAGCGGTCGGGCTCGGGGTCCAGGTAGACCAGCTGGTCCGAGGCTTCCCGGAAGAACTGCGGCACGGAGTCGGGGATGTGCGCGACGGCAACTCGCGCGGCCAACTCGTGGCCGGTGGCGCCCCAGGGGAGCGGCAGGGCGGTAGGGAGGGGAGCCTCGGTGGGGAGCGGAGTCGCGGGGAGCCCGGGAGCGACGGACGTGAGCAGGGTCGTGACGACGGCCAGGATGTGCATGGAAGGCGATGGCAGGAGGTGGGTGGAGCGGCAGTGGCCGGAGAAGGCCGAAAGATAGAGGATCGGCGGTCCGCCTGCGGCCCCCCGGAAGCGAGCGGTGCGCCGAGGCTCGGATCCGGGCGCGGCGCGTTACGGCGAAGGGGCCGCCGACGCGCGCCGATGTCAGCGGTAGCGCCTGAGGATCTCCTGGTTCTTCCGCGGGCCCGTGACCCTCCACGCCACCTCCACCACCCCGTCCACGACGTTTACGGATGCCTCGTAGCGATCCTCCCCGCACAGGTAAGGCGCCAAAGGCGTGAGGAATCCACGGCCGTCGTCCACCAGCTCCAGGAGCGGCACGGGCTCGTCGAGGCCGTGACGCACGTGCTCGAGGCGGAGCGCGAGGATGTCGGTGTCGAGGGTCCAGCGCAGGGCGTCGGCGAAGTGGGCGCCGGTGCCGCGAGGCGTCGTCCAGCGTCCCCGCTCGCGGACCACCATCTCGCTGCCGCCCGCGGTCTCCACGGCCACGGAGCCGGAGCCCTGGGCCTGCGGCGCCCCGGTATCGGCGTCCCGCACCAGGAGGGCCACCGTGCGGGCCGACTGGAGGCGCCGCCAAACGGCGAGCAGGAAATCGATCCTGCTCGCTGTCTTCGCGTCGCGCACCCGGTTCTCCTCGGTCAGACTGTGATCTCGCCCGAACGAACGCTCGCGACACTGCGCCGGATCGGCAACTTCGGCGACGGTTCTTTGCGGCGGTCTCCCCGAGCCGTGGATCGAGGTCGCTTCAGCCCGCGACGGGTGCGGCGGAGGCCGTGGGCGACGGGACCCGAGGGAGATAGACCGTGAACTCCGCGCCCTTCCCGTCCAGGTTGCGCGCCGTCATGGCTCCTCCGGCCTGACGGACGATGCCGTGGCACGTGGCGAGGCCCAGCCCCGTACCCTGCGGCTTCGTGCTGAAGAAGGGATCGAAGACTCGGTCCTTCACCGCTTCGGGGATGCCCGGACCGTCGTCCACGACGGCGATGCGCACATACTCTCCCGCGGCGATCTGGAGGGGACCGTCGCTCTCGCCGACGTAGGCGATGCCCGTGCTCACCTCCACCGTGCCCCCCGGGGTGCCCAGCGCGTCCCTGGCGTTCATGACGAGGTTGAGGAGCACCTGGGAGAAGTGGCCGGGATCGACGTTGACGTGCCCGGCATCGGCATCCAGCGCCGGCACGATCCGTACCGAGGATTCGATGACCCGCTTCACCATGCCCAGGGTCTCGGTCACGAGGTCGTTCACCGCCACCACCCTCGGGGACACCACCTGCCTGCGGGCGAAGGCGAGGAGCTGAGCCGTGAGCTCGGCGGCCCGGTTCGCGGCGCGCTCGACTTCCCGGAGTCCCCTGCCGGTCTCGGCGTCATGGATCTGCTCCAGGGCCAGCTGGGCCTGCCCCAGGATGACGGATATCAGGTTGTTGAAGTCGTGGGCGATGCCTCCGGCCAGTCGGCCCACGGCCTCCAGGCGCTGGGAGCGACGCACCTGCTCCTGGAGCTCGAGGGTCTCGGTGAGGTCACGCACGAACCCGGCGACGGCCACGACTTCGCCGCCCTCGAGGATGGGCACGATGGACTCCTCCGCCGTGAAGGAGCGGCCATCCCGATGCAGGGCCGTGACCTCCAGGCGGCGCGGCCCGAGCTCGTCCACCCGTCCGTCCCGGAGCAGCTCGAGGCGGCGGGCGTGAAGCGCACGGTCAGCCGGAGGGTAGATGATCTCTCCCAGCGGCTTGCCCATGACCTCGTCCGGCGCCCACCCGAAGATGATTTCCGCGCTCGGGTTCCACCCGGTGATGCGCCCTTCCGGCGTGGTGGTGATCACTCCGTCGAGGGTGGCTTCCAGGATGCGCCAGGTCATCTGCTGGTGCTCGGTCGCCCGTTCCTCCTCGCGCTGCCGCAGCTCGCCGACCATGCGGTTGAAGAGCGCCGCGAGCCTGCCCATCTCGTCGTCGTGGGGGACGTCGAGGCGGGTGTCCAGGCTCCCCCCCGACACCTCTCGCAATCCCGTGTCCAGGCGACGCAGGGGCGCGTACAGCCTGCGATGCACCACGGAGGCGATGAGCAGGATGCCGAGGATGCCCAGCGCGGCGAGCCAGAGCAGCGTACGGGACACTTCCTCGGCGAGAACCTCGAACGCGGTGCTGCGCCGCGCCACGTCCCGGAGCCCCGCACGCTGGGCGGCGGCGAGGGCGGCGTCCAGCTGTGTGACGACGGAGTCCGCCTGCCGGAGGGTCATGGCCGCGGCCGAAGGTCGGCCCAGGGCGAAGAGTGCCCCGGCCTCGCTGAGGAGGTCGGCGAGCTGGGATTCGTCGTCGATGGCTTGGGCGAGCGACGCGCGCATCTCCAGGGGCGCGCCGATCATGCCTTCGCGGGCGGCCGCCGTGAGGGAGGTGGGCTTCACGATCTCCGCCTGCTCCACGGTCTCGCGGGCGGCGGCCGTGTCGCCTGCCGCCACGTCGCGTCGGGCCGCGGAGACGGCGGTGTCCAGGCTCGCCGCGTGACTCACGAAGCCCTGGATCTGGCCGAGAAGCCGCTCGGTGTCCGTGCGCAGGGACGTGATCCGCGGGATGAAGACCACGTTCACCGCGACACCCAGGGCGGCGACGCACAGGACGACGCCGCTCGCAGACAGGAGGAGGACGTGGCGGAGGCTCCCGCCGCGCGAAGCTCGGCGACCCATGGTTACGAGCCCGAGCTCGGCACCGGCCGGCCCCACGCGTCCACCAGCATGAGCCTGTGTGGTTGCTGCCCGAAGGAGATGTCCCCGGTGATGCCGTGGTAGGGTGGGCGGCTCCGGCCCAGCTCCCGCAGGTATTCCGCGATGCGCCGCGGGTCCGGGCCCACCTCACGGACTGCCGCCACGAGCACGCGCACACCGTCCCAGCGCAGCGCGGCCCCCTGATTCGGAACCACACCGGTGCGGCGCTCGTACTGCCGTGCGAAGACTGCGGAGGCGGAGTCCTCCATGGAGTTCCAGAACTGGGTCACCCAGAGGCGATCCGCCGCCTTCCCGGCCTGGGTGCGGAGTGCTCCACGAGGATCGACGCCGTCGGCGGCCACGAAGCGCACGTGCGGGGCTCGGGCTCCCACGAGGCGCACGATGCACGCGGCGTCGGGGATGCGGCTGCCCAGGATGACCACGTCGGGGAGGCCCTTGAGGAGCGAGGCGTCCACCAGAGCCTTGAAATCCCCGGGACACTTGTCCCGCTGCAATCCGTACTCGGTGACGCTCCACGGCTCGATGCCTTCCTCCTCGAGGGCCTTCACCGTGCCGTCATAGATGCCGACGCCGTACTCGTCGGAGAGATAGAAGATCGAGATGCGCCGGCCTCCCAGGCGCTTCGCGGCCACGTTCGCCAGGAAGGCGCCCTCCTCGTCGTCGTCGGCCACCATCTGGAAGACCATGGGGCCCATGTGGGAGATGGCCCGGCTTGTGGCGTTCGGCACGACCAGTGGAATTCCCGCGTCGACGTAGACCGGCCCCACCACGAGGGTGGAACGACTGTCGCGGTGCCCCACGACGCCCACCAGCCCGGGCAGCTTGGCGATGCTCTCGGCGCGCTGGAGGGTCACCCGGTAGGCACCGCCGGCCCCGGGTGCGTTGAAGATCTCCACACGCACCGGATGGGGGCTTTGGAGGAGGCTGTCGGCGAAAGGCTCCAGGTAGCGTGCGTCCGCCGGGAGGCCGTCCATGGCGATGACCGCGATGTCGGCGGAGCGCGCGCATCCAACGGCAAAGAGCACCGCCGCGAGGAGGATCATCGGGAGCGGACGCGTGTGGCGCATGGTCGGTCTCGTGCGGCTGGGGTCGCTCCGTCAGTCTACAGGGGCGGCGACGCTGGGGCCATGATTCACCGCACGCGGCGTGCCCGGCAACCTTCGCGCGGCCTGATCGATCCCCTGGCCGGGCCTCCCGTGGCGGAGGCGCCACCCGACGGAGCCGGCGGCCGGATCCGCCGGACTTGTGCGGAGCTTCCCCCGGCCCCCATCCTGCACCGGCCTCATCCGATGCGGAGGTGATACCCTGTCCCTGAAGCTTCACGTCGAGCTGATCTACGATCCGGGCTGCCCCAACCTGGTCGCCGCCCGGGAGGTGCTCGCCCAGGCGCTCCGGGACGCGGGAATGCCGACGGTGTGGACGGAGTGGAACAGCGACGATCCCTCGTGCCCCGAGCGCGCCCGGGGCCTGGGCTCGCCCACCATCCTCGTCAACGGCAAGGACGTTGCGCCCGGGCCGCACCCGTGGGCGCAGCGCGAGCCGGGGCAGGGCCCCCGGTGCAGGATCTACGAGGACGAGAGCGGAAAGACGGTGGGGGCACCGCCCCTGTCACAGGTGGCGCGGGCCATCGCCGAGGCGGTGGGGCCCGAAGTCGGGTAGCCGGCGGGCACGGCTTCGTGACCGCGGCCGTGCGAGGTGGCGCCGGCGACAGGGCGGCTCATGCCGTCTCCATCTCCCGGCGCAACGAACGGCTCCACTCCACGTGGCCCCGCGCCGCCAGCACCAGGAAGACCGCGTAGAGGAAGGTCGTGAGCAGGAGTCCCCGGTTGATGAAGAGCGCCACGTAGGCCACGTCCAGCGTTACCCAGACGGCCCAGTTCTCCACGTACTTGCGGCTCATCATCCACTGTGCGGCCAGGCTGCCCGAGGTCAGGGTCGAGTCCACGTACGGCAGGGCCGCGTTGGTGTATCGCCGCAGGAGCGTGCCCAACACCAGGGCGAAGCACACCGCCAGGACCAGGAGGATCCAGCGCTGCCGCCGGGGCGTGCGCGACACCTTCAGGCGGGAGTGGCTGGCCCCGCCGAAGAGCCAGTGATACCAGCCATACACGGAGATCGCCGCGTAGAAGAGCTGGAGGCTCATGTCCGCGTACAGCCTCTGCTGGCGGAAGATCACGAAGTAGAGGAGCACGTTGACGATGGCCGTCGGCCAGCTCCAGATGTTCTCCTTGACCGAGAGCCATACCGAGACGATGCCGAAGGCGACGGCGACGGACTCGAGGAGGCTCATGGGAGGGGGAGGATCTCCGAGAACACGCGGAGCACGTTCGCGCCCATGATGAGGCGCACCTCCTCGTCGGCGAAGCCCCCGTCCAGGAGTGCCTGGACGAGGTGGACCGTCTGGGAGGCGTCGATCATGCAGGCCACGGCGCCGTCCCAGTCCGAGCCCAGCCCTACGTGCTCCACGCCCGCGACGTCCACCGCGTGGCGCACCGCCCGCGCCCAGTCGGCAGGGCTCGTGCCGCACACGGCCGTCCTCCACAGGCCGATGCCCACGACCCCCCCGGTGGCCGCCACCGCCGCCAGACGGCCGTCGTCCAGGTTGCGCGTGTTGTCGCACGTGCCCCTCACACCCGTGTGCGAGACCACCACCGGCCGCGTCGCCACGGCGAGGACGTCGTCGATGAGCGCCGGAGATGCATGGGCCAGGTCCACCACCATCCCCAGCTCTTCCATGCGCGCCAGCACCTGCCGGCCGAGGTCGGTGAGGCCGCCCTTCGCCACGCCGTGCGCCGAGCCGCCCACGGCGTTGTCGAAGAAGTGGGTCAGGCCCAGGAGCCGGAATCCCGCGCGGAAGACACGGTCCACGTTGGCCACGTCGCCTTCCAGAGCGTGGGCTCCCTCGATGCCGAGGACGCCCGCGGTGACGGCGTCGTCGTTCTCGCGCCGGGCGAGATACGAGGCCAGGTCGGACCGGGTACGGATCAGCGTGAGGCGCCCGCCGGAGCCGGCGGCGAAGGACCGCAGTTTGTCCGCCTGATGGAGCGCGCGCTGAAGTAGGCTCGATCGGGCCGGGCGCGGCCACCCCTCGAGAACGGCCAGAAGTGTGATGTTGTCCGAGTCGCCGGCGTTGGACTCGATGTTCATGCGCCGCGGAGTCTTGGTCACCGTGGTGAAGACCTGGAGGGCGACGCGCCCCTCGATGAGACGGGGGACGTCCACGTGGCCCCACGTGCCGCGCGCCAGCAGATCGCGGGCCCAGAGAAGGGCGTCGGCGTGGAAGTCCGCCACCGCGAGGGTACCGTGGAGCGCGGTGGCCCGCGGGCTCACGGGAGGCACGACGCCGGACAGGGTGCGGTTGAGGAGGCGCCCCGGAACCGAGGACGCGAGCCGCAGGACGCGGGACGCGGGCCTCACTCCACCGCCTTCATGGTGCCCTCGCTGACGAATACGGCCGAACCGCCCACGCGGACCGCGGTGGTGGCACCCCCCGCCCGGTCCGCCTCGACGTGCAGCAGGCTGGGCCGGCCGATCTCCAGGCCCTGTTCCACCGTCCAGCGCAGCGAGGCCGCTTCGCTCCCGTCGAGGGCGGAGAGATAGCCCCCGAGCGCGGCGGCGGCTGAGCCCGTGGCCGGGTCCTCCATGACACCCACGGCCGGCGCGAACATCCGGACCCGGAAGTCCACCCCCTCGCCTTCGGCATGCGAGGTGATCAGGTAGACGTGGTCGGCCCACAGATCCGCCAGGAGGCGACGCCACGCCGCCAGGTCCAGGACCGCCCGACGCATGGCGTCCAGGCTGCGCAGGGGGATGCAGTGGAAGGGGAGGCCGCAGGAGACCATCTCCACCGGAAGCGACGGGTCCAGGTCGCCCTCCGCGAGCCCCACCATGCCGGCGAGGTCCGGGCGGGGGACAGGAGAGGGACGGTGCTCCGGGAGGACGGCGGTGGTGAAGCGCGCGGAGACCGGGTGGCCACCGGCGAAGCGCACGTCCACCGGTACGTGCCCCACGTTCTCCTCGAGGACCAGCGTCGTGGTGCCGTCGGGGGGTGCGATGTCCAGGCGCGAAGCCAGGAAGATCGCCGAGCCCACCGTGGGGTGGCCCGCGAAGGGGACCTCGGCGCCCGGCGTGAAGATGCGCACCCGCGCCGAGCCGCCCGCCTGCGGTGGGCCCAAGAAGACCGATTCCGAGAGGTTCATCTCCCGGGCGACGCGCTGCATGAGGTCCGGTGCGAGATGGGCGGCATCGGGAAAGACGCCCAGCGGATTACCGCCGAACGGACGGTCCGTGAAGACGTCGAGGGTATGGAAGGGGAGATCCATGAGGTCCGATGAGTGTGTGGGTCGGTGCGGCCGTGCGCTCAGCCGGTGGACACGCCCGGCGGAGCCGCCCGGTCCGGATCTCGGCGCGTGTACAGGAGCACCTGCCAGAAGATTGTCTGACCGTGATAGCGCTTGTCGAGGCCATAGGCGGCAACGCGTGCGTCGATGTCGGTGGACGCGTGGAGGAACAGCCGAAACGGCCTCCGCCGGAGAGTCTGGATCAGATTGACGGCCCGGACGGCGAAGCGCATGAACCGGCTCTCCCGGGGGATGACGAGACCATAGATGCGACGCGCGCGCGAGGCCGAGGCGTCCACGAGGGTCGGCATGTCGGGGTAGCAGCAAAGGACCCGGTCCAGCGTGACGATGTCGGCGGCGTCGACGGAGGAAGCCACGTCGATGAGATCGCCCTGGAGATAGCGGATGCGTTGGACGTAGCCGCGCTTCGCGGCTTCGTCACGGCAGGCCGCGAGATAGGCCGGGGACGCGTCCACGTCGACGCCCGAGGAGGCGCCCGAAGCCATCAGCTCGTGCTGGATCACTCCCACGCCGCCGCCTACGTCGAGGAACGTGCGCCCCCGGACACCCTCGCCCCGGAGGAGATCCAGGAGCGTGCGCGTAGTGCCCCGGGGCCCGCGCCGCCGGTAGCGCCGCAGCTCGCGACGGGCGACGGAAGAGTTGAACT
>Ga0316583_10000521_pt1 | contig 11582 bp, 7 predicted proteins | sample J_170502JBrBrA_D_FD_204513 | JGI IMG/M metagenome (GOLD analysis project Ga0316583, IMG submission 204513) | Rhizosphere microbial communities from salt marsh grasses in Alabama, United States - J_170502JBrBrA | ecosystem: Host-associated > Plants > Roots > Rhizosphere | place: USA: Alabama... | reverse complement strand
GCTCCGGACATGAGCGCACGACGGCGTTTCGTCCTCCTGGCGGGCCTCATGAGCCTGGCCACGCTGGCGGCGGTCATCGCGGCCATCGGCCTTCTCTACCGGGTGACCATCAATATCCGCCGCGAGAGCCTGCTCCAGCTCGCCAGCGACCGCGCCTCCCTGGTCGAGACAATCGCAGCAAGGTCCGACAACCGCGCCGAGACAATGGAGGAGATCAGGCGCGCCTTCCAGCGGGCGGCGGGGCTCGGCGAGACCGGAGAGGTATCCCTGGCACGACGCGAGGGTGACCACATGGTGTGGCTCGTCAACCGGCGCCTCGAGGGCTCGTCCGCTCCGTTCTCTCTTCCCCTCGGAGGTCAGCTCGCCGAGCCGATGCAGCGGGCACTGCGCGGCGAGCGCGGGACCATGATCGGCCGCGACTACCGGGGCCGAACGGTGCTCGCAGCCTACGCCCTGGCGCCGGGCCCAGGCTGGGCGGTGGTGGCGAAGATGGACCTGGCAGAAGCCGAGGCGCCCTTCTGGCACGCGGCACTCATCGCCCTCGGCCTCACGCTGGTCCTGGTCCTATTCGGAGCCGCGGTATTTGTCGACCTAACTTCCCCGGTCGTCAAGCAACTGAAGGCCAGCGAGGAGAAGTACCGAACACTGTTCGAGCAATCCCCAATCGGGATCTACCGCACCACGCCGGACGGCCGTATCTTGCTCGCCAACCCCGCCCTGCTCAGGATGCTCGGCTACGAGTCATTCGAGGAGCTGAGCTCGCGCAACCTGGAGGAGACCGGGTTTCAGCCGGACTACCCGCGCCAGATGTTCAAGGACGCTCTCGAGCGCGACGGCCAGGTCCGAGGGTTCCAGGCTGTCTGGCCCAAGAAAGACGGAAGGCCGGTATTCGTACGAGAGAATGCGGATTCCATCAGGAATTCCGCCGGCACGGTGCTCTACTACGAGGGCACGGTGGAGGACATCAGCGAACGGAGGCGGGTGGAGCAGGCTTTGCGCAAGACTGAGGAGCGTCTTCAGCGGACGCTAGACACCATGAGGGAGGGGTTCCAGATTCTCGACTTCAACTGGACCTACCTGTACGTCAATGAGAGCGCCGCCCGCCACGGCAGGACGAGTAGGGACCAGCTGATCGGCCGCACCATGCCCGAGGTGTACCCCGGCATCGAGGACACGGCGATGTTTGCCGCGCTCAGGACGTGCAGGGATGAGCAAGAACCTGCACGAATGGAGAACCTGTTCACCTACCCCGATGGCTCGCAGGCGTGGTTCGACCTCAGCATCCAAGGGGTGCCGGAGGGGGTCTTCCTCCTATCGACCGACATCACGGACCGCAAGCGCGCGGAGGCACTCTTGCGCGCCCGCCTCGACCTCTCTGAGCTCGCCGCGACGAGCGATCTCGACACCCTGATTCAGACCGCCCTGGACGGGGCCGAACGCCTCACGCACAGTGAAATAGGGTTCTTCCACTTCGTCGACTCCGATCAGAACAATCTCACCCTGCAGGCGTGGTCGACGAACACGCTCCGCGGTGCGTGTCAGGCCGAAGGCAAGGGCCTGCACTACCCAATCAGCGAGGCCGGCGTGTGGGTGGACTGCTTCTACGCCCGGGCACCGGTCATCCACAACGATTACGCTAGCCTCCCTCACAAGAAGGGGGTTCCGGACGGACACGCACCCGTGGTGCGGGAGCTCGTCGTGCCTGTCCTGCGCGGCGATCTCGTGGTGGCGATCATGGGCGTGGGAAACAAGCCGCGGGACTACGCCCAGCGGGACGTCGAGGTGGTGAAGGCACTCGCCTCCATGTTGATGGACCTCGTGGACCGCAAGAGGGCCGAGGAGGCGCTGCTTGAGCTCAACGTCGAGCTGGAGGACCGTATCCGTTACCGGACAGCCGAGCTGGAGGCGGCCAACGAGGAGCTCGAGGCGTTCGCCTACTCGGTTTCGCACGACCTGCGCGCGCCGCTGCGCGCCATCGACGGCTTTGCGCAGGCCCTGCTCGAGGACGGCGCGGACCAGCTCGACGAGCAGGGCAGAGGCCACCTGGACCGCGTGCGCGCCAACGCCCAGAGGATGGGGTGGCTCATCGACGATCTGCTGAAGTTGTCGCGCGTAACACGGGCTGAGCTTCGCCCGGAAGAGGTGAGCATCACCGCGGTTGCCGCAGCGGTTGTGGAAGAGCTCGGCCGAAGTGAGCCGGACCGCCGGGTCGATCTCGCGATCGCCGACGACCTGACCACGAGGGCGGATCCGAGGCTCCTGGAGGTTCTCCTTGCCAACCTCCTGGGGAACGCCTGGAAGTTCACCGCACGGCGATCAGTCGCCCAGATCGAGGTCGGCGCAACCGAACAGGATGGCGAGACCGTCTATTTCGTGCGGGACGACGGCGCCGGGTTTGACATGGCCTACTCGGACAAGCTCTTCGGCGCCTTCCAGCGCCTGCACTCGTCGACCGAGTTCGAAGGTACGGGAATCGGCCTCGCGACCGTGAAGCGCATCGTCCACCGCCATGGCGGCAGAGTGTGGGCCGAGGGGAAGGTTGGCGGAGGTGCGACCTTCTACTTCACGCTGCCGGAGCGCCACGACAGGGAGCTGGCGGACAGCTGAGGATAGGGGGACGTCATGGCAAACGAGACTAAGATCATCCTGCTTGTCGAGGACAACCCGGACGACCAGCAGCTGACGCTGCGGGCTTTGAAGCGGCACAACATCGCCAACCGCGTGATCATCGCCAATGACGGCGTCGAGGCGCTGGACTATCTTTTCGCCACCGGCGATCACGCCGGCCGCGAGCCACAGGCGCTGCCCGCCCTGGTCCTGCTCGACCTCAAGCTGCCGCGGTTGGACGGCCTCGAGGTACTGCAGCGCATCCGCGGCGATCAAAGAACCAGTCTGCTCCCGGTCGTCATCCTGACTTCCTCGTCCGAGGAACGCGACCTCATCAATGGCTATACCCTGGGCGCCAACTCCTACGTCCGCAAGCCGGTCGATTTCGAGCAGTTCGCCAAGGCGGTCCAGCAACTCGGCCTCTACTGGTTGGTGATCAACGAGACACCTCCCGCGACAGGAGGACAATGATGGCCGCACTGCTGCGGGTACTGATCGTGGAGGACAACGAGGACGACGCCGCCCTGGTCCTGCGCGAGCTGGCCCGAGGCGGTCTCGATTTCGAGCCACTACGAGTACAGAGCTCGGAGGAAATGGTTGAGGCGCTGAAGGGGGGCCCCTGGGATATCGTGATCTCCGACTACGCGCTGCCGTCGTTCAACGCTCCTGCCGCACTCGAGGTCCTCAAAGCTACCGGCACCGACATTCCTTTCATCATCGTCTCCGGCACCATCGGCGAGGAAACGGCCGTGGCGGCGATGAAGGCCGGCGCCCACGACTACCTCATGAAGGGAAACCTCGCGCGCCTGGTGCCGGCGATGGAACGGGAGCTGCGAGAGGCTGCATCGCGCCGGCAGCGCCGGGAGGCGGAGCATGCGCTGCGCGAGAGCGAGGAGCGCTTTCGCCTCTTGGTGGAGCAGCTCAACGAAGTCATCTTCCGGATCAGCGACGCCGGCATCGTGGAGTATGTCAGCCCGGCAATGGAGGAGAGGTTCGGGCACCGCCCTTCGGGGGTCATCGGGCGGTCGTTCATCGAGTTGATCGACGAGCAGGATCGTCCCAACATGACGGATGCGTTCAGCAGGGTCCTCAACGGCTCGGTTGAAACCGGAGAGTGTGGGTTTCTCGACGGATGGGGAGGCGTCAGGCACGTCCAGTACTCGAGCCGCAGAATCGTGCAGGACGAGCGCACCACCGGCCTCGCCGGGGTTCTGTCCGACGTCAGTGAGCGCTTCCAGGCTGAGGAAGCGCTGCGCAGAAGCGAGGAGCGGTTCCGGGCCCTGGTCGAGCAGGTCAACGACGTCATATTCCAGCTGGACGAAGACGGGGTGGTGAAGTACGTCAGCCCGGCGGTCGAGGACATCTTCGGGTTCAAGGCGGCCCACATCGTCGGCAGGTCATCCCTGGAGTTCATCCATGAAGAGGACCGGCCCGGAATGCTGGACACCTTCGAGAGGGTCATCCACGGGTCGGCGCAGAACGGTGAGGTTCGTCTCCTCGACGGGCGGGGAGGAACGCGGTACGTCCGGTATTCGAGCCGTAGCCTCGTCGAGAACGGACGAGTCACCGGTATTGCCGGGGTGCTGAGTGATGTCAGCGAGCGGCGAAAGGCCGAGGCAGCGCTGAGGGCCAGTGAGGAACGTTACCGTTCGTTTTTCGAGAACGACCTCACCTGCGATTTCATCACCTCGGTGGAGGGTGAGATCCTCGACTGCAATCCGGCATTCCTGCGAACATTCGGCTTCGGGTCGCTGAAGGAGGCCAGGGAAACTACCATCACATCCCTGTATCCCGACCCGACGATCCGTGCGAGGTTGCTCTCCCATCTGAGAGCACATCGGGACCTCATGTACTTCGAGCAGGAGCTTCGGCACCTCGACGGCACCCCGGTTTACGTCGTCGCAAACACAGTCGGCATCTTTGACGAGCGCGGCGACCTCAGCAACATCCAAGGGTACCTCTTCGACATCACGGCCCACAAGAAGACCGAGGAGCAACTCCGGCAGGCACAGAAGATGGAGGCGGTCGGACGGCTCGCCGGCGGCGTTGCACACGACTTCAACAACATCCTCCAGGTGATGCTGGGAATCGTGGAGATGCTGAGGGTGAGCCAGGATCGGGAACCGGAGGTTACCGCTGCAACCGAGGACCTGAGCCACCTCGTTGGGCGGGCGACGGCTCTCACACGCCAGCTGCTGCTATTCGCGCGGCGCGGCGTCACCCGGCCGGAGACGCTCAACCTCAACGAGGTCATCGCGGACGCCGCCGCCATGCTGGCCCGTCTGGTCCGCGCCAACGTTCACCTCACGGTAACACCCGCCGAAGAGGCTCTCCCGGCCACCGGCGATGCCGGCCAACTGGAGCAGGTGCTCATGAACCTGGTAGTCAACGCCCTCGACGCGATGCCTGAGGGCGGGGAGCTCCAGATCAGGACCGGCCGCGATGGAGACCGGGTTTGGTTCGAGGTCGCCGACACGGGCCCGGGGATCCCCGCAGAGGTCCGCGACAAGATCTTCGAGCCGTTCTTCACGACCAAGGGTGAGGGGAGAGGAACCGGGCTCGGCCTGTCGGTAGTACACGGGATCGTCGAGCAGCACGGTGGCCGCATCAGGGTCGCGAGCCGCCCGGGAGACGGCACCACGTTCCGCGTTGAGTTGCCATCGACCGACTCTGGAGAATCGGGAAGCGTCCCTTCAGCGGAAGCCGAACCGAGCACCGGCGCGGGAGAGCGAGTCCTGGTCGTCGAAGACGACCCGGACGTCAGGGAAGCCCTCGGTGCGCTGTTGGGGTGGCTGGGCTACCAGGCCACGCTGGTCGGGGATGCAGAGGAGTTGAGCGAACTGGGTGACTCTCAGCCGTTCGATCTTCTCATCACCGACTTCATGCTGCCCGGCGTTTCGGGCCTCCAGATCTCGCAGATGCTCCGCGACCGCTGGCCCGCGCTGCGCGTCATCGTCATGTCGGGCTACGCCGAGAGCGAAGTGCTGCGTCAGGAGATCGGAGAAGGACACGTGCGCTTCCTGCAAAAGCCGGTCGATCTCAGCTCCCTCTCGCGCGCAGTCCGCGCTGCCCTGGACGAGCTGCCGCGCAGCTAGCCCGGATCATCAGCTCGCGGCCCACCGCGACCTGGTCTACGCCGGCCACCGTGCGGGGGATTTCTCAAGGGTGTGGGAGACACTCTCTGCAACTCTGGCGCCCGGACGTCTATCTTGCAGACGCCCGTCGTCGCCAGCCTCGGAGCGGGCAACATAGGGTGGGTTCCCCGCAGCCCCGTCGGCCGCGCGGTGCAAAGCGACTGCCCGTCTCGCGTCTCCATCGGTCGCGAGGCAACGGGAAGGGATCAACGTCTTCATGGCGACCGCCGGAGCCTGCTCGAGCCGCCTCCCTCAATCGTGAGGCCGATACTCCCATCGCCAAGGACCGAGGTTGCCCGGCGTCGGCATTCCCCTCCCCTGGCGCTGGCCTGGCTCATGCGCTTCAGGGGGATGCCGCGCCCGGCACTCCCGTTTGAGCGCCACGTCCTCCGAAGCGCGCTACACCCGAGTCCTCTGGGGTGGGTGGGGGAACGTCTCGCGTTTTCCGTTTCCCGTCTCCCGTTTCCCCGGGTGGGAGGTTGGCCTACGTCCCTCCGTCCCTCCGTCCCTCCGTCCCTCCGTCACCCCGTCACCCCGTCACCTCGTCACTCCGTCACGGGGTGGGCGGGGGGCGTCTAGCGTCTTGCGTCTAGCGTCCTGCGTCTTGCACCCTGCGGACGCGGAGGGTGAGGCCTCCCTCGACCGCCACGATCTCGACCCGGTCGCCGGGCGCCAGCTCGTCGTTGGACACCGCATGCCAGATCTCGCCCTCGACGCTCACACGCGGCCTCCCTCCCTCCGGCTCGACGACCTCCGCAAGCTGGCCGACGAGCCCCTCGGCGCCGGTCTCCACCGGGCTTCTCATCGCCCGCGCCACGGCCACGTAGGCCGCGATCGAGACCAGCACGATGAGCACATAGACAGGAACCGCTGCCGCGACCGGCAACAGCCAGAAGACCGCCAGCCCCACGATCGGCAACAGGAAGATCAGGTGCGCCATGCATTGTCTCCAGTCTCGTACGGCCCAAACCGCCGACGCGAGCCCGGGCCGACCCTCGGCCCGATCGGCTCAGCATCATGATACAAGTACACCGTGAGCCCACGACCCCTGACGGAGCTCGAGCTGGCTGCGCTGCTGCGGTGGCAACGCCGCATGGTCGTTTCGTTCGCGCTTGCGATGCTGCTCGTGCTTGCCTCCGTCGCGGCGAAGCTCTTGGTCGGCCTGCCACCAACCGTCGAGTATGCCGTCGGCCTCATCTTCGCTTGCCTGGCCGTGTATGGGGCGATCGTGCAGTTCTCGGCGCGGTGCCCGGCATGCCGTTTCAGGATCGGGCTGCAGTCGCGCCTCCTGCTGCCGCCTGCGTGTCCGCGCTGCCGCGTCTCCTTCCGCCCCCAGCCGCCCGCCTAACCCTTGACTTGCCAACCCTTCGCTGTCAGCAGCTGGCGCAGCTTGTCGCGGTGCTCGCCCTGGATCTCGATCCGATCCTCGCGCACTGTGCCGCCGCCGCCACACGCACGCTTGAGCTCGGCAGCCAGGCCCTTGAGGAACTCCTGGTTGCGCGGCAGCCCTTCGACGACCGTGACCGTCTTGCCGTGCCGGCCGGCCTTCTCCATGCGCAGGCGGGCCACGATCCGGTCCGGAACCGGCTGCTCGAGGCTCGACGAGCAACGGCAATCCTTCTCCGGCCATCCGCAGCGCGCGCAGGTCCGCCCCGTCAGTGTCGAGTAGACCGTTCGCCCCGGCCGTCGTTGCTTCATGAAGCAAGGGTACCGCGAACGGTCGTCAGCGGCGGCGTTCGGGATGCTCCCAGCCGGTCCGAGGGCCCGCCTGGATGTGCCCCGGGGATGCACAGCCTCGATCCGTCAAATCTGCGGCAGCGCCGGTGCCGGTCTTTCTCCAGGAGAATCCAAGGAACTACTTGCCAAGCAGGGAAATGCATGTATACTTCGCGTCTGCGAAGGGTCGCGCCAACGTGGCCGAGCCGACTATCGATGAACGGGTGACCGTTCATCACCACCCTGGAACGTGAGGCTTGTCCGCGTGACGCGAGAAAGCCGAGGAGAGAAGAGAGCAATGGGAAAGAAGCTGTTTGTTGGGAACCTGAGCTGGAACACGACCGATGAGACCCTGCAGGAGGTGTTCTCGCAGTTCGGAGAGGTCACCGAGGCCAAGGTGATCACCGATCGCGACAACGGCCGCTCGCGCGGGTTTGCATTTGTCACATTCTCGGAGGAGTCCGCAGCCGAGAAGGCAAGCTCGGCTCTCGACGGGTCGACGCTGGACGGCCGCGCGATTCGGGTCAACGAGGCACAGGACCGGCGCGAGGGTGGTGGTGGCGGCCGGCGCGGCGGCGGACGCGACCGCGACCGCTGGTAGGCCTCAGGCCCCACAACTCAGAAACTCAGAGCAGCCCCCTCCCCGCGGAGGGGGCTTCTTCGTGCCACACTGGATCGCCGCGCGCCGCGAAGCAGTTCAGAGAATGGTGTGCCCAGCGGAACGTGCCATTCATGACATCTCCGCTCTACGCAGTTCATGAGCCCATCTCGCTCAAGCGGAATGTCATAGGTGGCACCGCTGCAGGAAAGCGAGCCTCTGGCCGTGGCCAGGGGGGTCGAAGAGGGCGGGGGCTGGCCTTACGGCCATCTCGCTTTCCCAAGCGTCACCGGCGCCGAAGGCGACGAGTAATTCACGGGGAGGGCGATTGCCCGTGTGGCCTCAGCTGCAATGGAGGCGCCTCGTTGCCTGTCCGGAGCGGGCCTCGAACGGGACTCGGGGGCCGAGCTCGCTGCCCGCTCCGAGGCAGGTGACGACGGGCGTCTGCAGAGCAGACGGCCGGGTGCCGGAGCCACAAAGAAATCGGCGTTCCCACGGCCCTCCGCGATGGGAGGATCGGCTCCACGATGACGGAAGGCGGCCCGAGTGTCTTCCGGCGGTCGCCACGAGGACGACGATCTCTTCTCGTAGCCTCGCGACCGCCGGGTTTGCAGGGAACCGACCCATGCTGTCTGGAGAGCGGACTAGCTGGCGTATCGCCGCTCGCAGTAGATCGCGACCGGATGAGCCGGGCTGACTACCAGCCGATGCCGTAGTCCTCGCCGTAGTTGCTCGAGCCGCCCCACATGGTTCCGTGCTCGAGGTCGAAGAGGATGGCGTTGATCGGGCCCGAGGTCCGGTCGGCGAACACCATGCTGTACCCCATCCGGTGGAGCCTTGCCCGTACCCACGGCGGCACCTCGTTGTTGAGCAGCACCTTGCTCGGGATCGACTCGTGATCTCCGAATGAGCTGTGCATCTGATAGCTGTTGAAGTTGGCCGCCTCGGCCGCCTGCTGGACGGTCATCCCGAACTCGACCACGTCGAGGAAGAACTGCAGCAGGTTCTGGTCCTGGGTGTCGCCGCCCTGGACGGCGAATGCCAGGTACGGCTTTCCGCCCTTGAGCGCCAGCGTCGGTGTCAGCGTCACCCGCGGCCGCTTGCCGGGCTCGACCACGTTGTACGGGTTCTCGGCCGGGTCGAGCACGAATGATTGCATGCGCTCGCTCAAGCCGACGCCGGTGTGGCCGGCGATCACGGCCGGGATCCAGCCGCCGCTCGGCGTCACCGACACCACCCAGCCGTCCGAGTCCGCGGCCTCGACCGAGGTCGTTCCGGCCGTGAACGTCTCACGGAAGCGCGCCAGCTCGGCCGGACCGAGCGACGCCACAAGCTCCCGGTTCCTGGAGCCCGGCGGCTCGGCTGCAGCCGCCTTCCATTGGGCGAGCAGGCTGCTGAACGGGTTGGTCTCCCCCTGGAACGGGTAGGGATCGCCGGGAACGATGGCCGGGCTGGCGTGGTCCGGATTGATCAGCTTGGCTCGCTGCTTCGCATACGCCTTCGACAGCAGCCCTTTGACCGGCTCCTCAGGTGGGAAGTACGGGTCGCCGTAGTAGAAATCACGGTCGGCGAAGGCCAGGCTCATTGCCTGGTAGACCGTGTTGGTGTAGCGCGCGGTGTTGTACCCCATCGACTTGAGGTCAAAGCCCTCGAGGATGTTGAGCGCCTGCAGCATCACCGGCCCCTGGGTCCACACGGTGAGCTTGTAGACGTCGATCCCGTGGTAACTGGTGGTCACAGGCTGCTCAATCTTGACGTGCCAGTTGGCGAGATCCTGGGTGGTGATCAGCCCGCCCTGCTCCTGCGTGCTCCTGGCGATCTCCTGTGCGATGTCGCCCCTGTAGAAGCGATCGTAAGCGGCGTAGATCGCCTGCTTGCGGGACTTGCCCTCTGCGAGCGCTGCCTGCTCGGTGTCCACCAGCTTGCGAAGTGTGGCGGCGAGGTCGGGCTGGCGGAAGATCTCTCCCGGCTCGGGTCCCTCGCGCCCGGCACCTGCGACATCGCCTGCAGGACGGTCGTGCGCGGGCGTCGGCCCGCTCTCGGCCTTCCCGGCGGTCGCCCCGGCCTCGGGCCCATGGTCTCTGCGGTGAACCAGGAACACGGCCCGCGAGTACGGCCACTCCTCGATCTGCTTCTTGTGGCGCTCGATGGTGTTGGCGGCCTGGGCCTCGATCGGGTAGCCGTCGGCCATGTCGATAGCCGGTTGGAGAACGTCTTTGAGCGACAGCCGCCCGTACTCGGCCAGCATCACCAGGATCCCGCCGGGGGTGCCCGGCGTCACCGCCGCCAGCGGACCGTACTCCGGCGGGTACTTCATCCCCCGGCTCTTGAAGAAGCCCGGGGTGGCGCCGCTGGGCGCGACGCCGAGAGCGTCGATGCCGATCACCTTGCCGGTCTTCGGGTTGTAAATCAGCGCCTGAGTCTCGCCGCCCCAACCGAGAGTGTCCCACATCGTGCAGCCCGCCGCGATCATCGCCACCGCTGCATCGACCGCGTTGCCGCCCTTTTGGAAGATCATCGCCCCGGCCGTCGCCGACAGCGGCTTGCCGGTGATCGCGAGCCACCGTTTGGCGTGCAAAGCGGGCTTCTCGGTACGCATCTGGGCGAAGCCCGGCGCCGCAGCCAGGACCAGGAGCAGGGTCAGGAGCTTCTTGTTCATCGGTGCCTCCGACCTCAGAGTCTACCCGACGCGGGTCGCAAGCGCAGGCCGGCTGAGCTCCCGTCATGCCCTCCGAACGCGCGGGGGGCGTAGAATCCGTTCATGAAATACGTGAGACTCTTGCTCAGCATCGCCGCCCTGCTCGGCGTGGCCCTCCCAGCCGGCGCCGGGGAGCCACAGTACTTCACGCTGCACGATCTCGGGAACGGGGTCTACGCGGCCGTCGGCAAGCCGGGAAGCGGCGCCGGATCCAACTCCGGCTTCGTCATCGGCGACGACGGGGTGGCCGTGATCGACACCTTCCAGAAGCCGGCAGCGGCCGAGGAGCTGCTGGCGACGATCCGTGGCCTGACCCAGCAACCAGTGCGGTTCGTGGTCAACACCCACTACCACATCGACCACGTGGCCGGAAACGGCGTCTACCACGACGCCGGAGCGGTACTGGTGGCGCAGAAGAACGTTCGCGCCTGGGAGCGCACCGAGAACCTCAAGTTCTGGGGCGACAACATCCCTCCCAAGGTCAAGGCGATGGTGGAATCGCTGGTGCTCCCAGATCTCGTCTACGACGGCAGCATCGACCTCTACCTGGGCTCGCGCAAGCTCGAGGTGCGGACGTTGCCCGGCCACACCGGCAGCGATTCGATCGTCGTGGTGCCCGATGCGAACATCGTCTTCTGTGGCGACCTGTTCTGGAACCACACCCTCCCCAACACCATCGACGCCCACGTCGGCGACTGGGTGGTGAGCGACGACCGGCTGATCACCGAGCACCCGCTCGCGACCTTCGTTCCCGGCCACGGCGAGGTGGGCAGGGCGGCAGACGTGCGCGCCCTTCGCGACTACCTGGACACCCTGCGTACCGACGTCG
>Ga0316583_10000520_pt1 | contig 11585 bp, 9 predicted proteins | sample J_170502JBrBrA_D_FD_204513 | JGI IMG/M metagenome (GOLD analysis project Ga0316583, IMG submission 204513) | Rhizosphere microbial communities from salt marsh grasses in Alabama, United States - J_170502JBrBrA | ecosystem: Host-associated > Plants > Roots > Rhizosphere | place: USA: Alabama... | reverse complement strand
GGAGTACCGCGGCTACGATTCCGCCGGCTTGGCCGTGCTGAATCCGGAACTGACGCGATTGCGCGCGGTTGGCCGCGTCGCTGAACTGGCCTCGCAGGCCGACGGACTGTCGGCCGAGGCCGGCATCGCCCACACTCGCTGGGCGACGCACGGCGTACCGTCGGAGAGAAACGCCCATCCGCATGTCTCGGGCGGCCTGGCCGTCGTGCACAACGGCATCATCGAGAACTTCGCCGAGATCAAACAGGAACTGTCGGCCAAGGGCTACCAGTTTGCTTCCGATACCGACACCGAGGTCGTCGCCCACCTGATCCAGGAAACGCTGAAGGCCACGCCGGATCTGTTCGAGGCCGTACGCCTGACCATGAACCGTCTGTCCGGTGCCTATGCCATCGCCGTACTCAAGGAGGGAGAGGACCGTATCGTCGTCACGCGCAACGGTGCGCCGCTGCTGCTCGGCATCGGCGAGCAAGGCAACTACGCTGCCTCGGATGCCTCGGCACTGCTGCAGGTGACGCGCAACATGATTTATCTCGAGGACGGTGACATCGCCGAGATCCGCCGTGACGGCGTACGCATCGTGCGTCCCGACGGCGGCGTCGCCGTGCGGCCGACCTTCGAGTCCAGTCTTTCGGCCGACGCCGTCGAACTGGGCCAGTATCGCCACTACATGCAAAAGGAAATCTTCGAGCAGCCGCAAGCACTGGCCAATACGCTGGAGATGATCAGCGGTGCCGGCAGCCTGTCGCCGAATACGTTTGGCGCCGCGGCACCGGAGATGATGCGCGACGCGCAAGGGGTACTCATTATCGCCTGTGGCACCAGTTATCACGCGGGGCTTACCGCGCGCTACTGGATCGAGCAGCTTGCCGGCCTGTCGTGCCAGGTCGAGATCGCCAGCGAATACCGCTACCGCGATTCGGTGCCCAACGCGCGCATGCTGGTGGTAGCCATTTCACAATCGGGCGAGACCGCCGACACTCTGGCCGCCGTAAAACACGCCAAGGCGCTCGGCATGGATCGCACTTTGGCCATCTGCAACGTCGCCGAGTCGGCGCTGATTCGCGAGTCGGCGCTCAAGTTCCTGACCCGCGCCGGTCCCGAGATCGGTGTCGCCTCGACCAAGGCCTTCACTACCCAACTGGCGGCATTGGCACTGCTGGCTCTGGTACTGGCCAAGACGCGCGGCCGGCTGTCGGAAGCCGACGAGACCAGACATCTCAACGCCTTGCGCCATCTGCCGGTGGCGGTGAACAAGGTGCTCGAACTCGAGCCCGACATCGAGCGCTGGGCCGGCCGCTTCGCCGGCAAGCAGCACGCGCTGTTCCTCGGTCGCGGCCACCACTACCCGATCGCGCTCGAGGGCGCATTGAAGCTGAAGGAAATCTCCTACATTCACGCCGAGGCCTATCCGGCCGGCGAACTCAAGCATGGCCCGCTGGCGCTGGTCGACCGCGACATGCCGGTGATTTCCGTCGCCCCCAACGACGCCCTGCTCGAGAAACTGAAGTCGAACCTGCAGGAAGTGAAGGCGCGCGGCGGCGAACTCTATGTGCTTGCCGATGCCGATTCCGAAGTGGCCGAGTCGGAAGGCGTGCATATCTTGCGCCTGCCGGAACACTATGGCCTGCTCTCGCCGGTGCTGCACGTGGTGCCGCTGCAGTTGCTCGCCTACCATGCCGCCCTCGTCAAAGGCACCGACGTCGACAAACCCCGTAATCTCGCCAAGTCGGTAACAGTCGAATGATGCCGGTGCCGTATCGTCGGTGCTGCGGGGTTTGCAGCGCAGGCTAACCTCGCACCGCGAGGTTAAGCCGCGAAGCTGCGGCCGGAGCTACAAACCCCGCAATCTCGCCAAGTCGGTCACGGTCGAGTAATGGCGGCAGCATTTTGCGGCACTGCTGAGAGGTTCGTTGCCTAGGCTGGCCTCAGACGGCGAGATGGAGCTGGGACTGCGCAGATCGTCCCAGATCGGGAGGTCCGCTCCCTGCCAGGCTTGATGGCCGTCTCGGGGTGTCGCTGATGACCTCATAAGCTGACGCTATTCCTATTGCATGGCAACATCCTTATGGTAACCATAAGAAGTTCTTACTAATCGGTTGCCTGGATAAGGCATATAGTGATGCCACAAATCCACAAAGACGTTCCTCCCCAACAACAGAGACAGCGGCCGATGGCAGCATCCGTCGGTTGCAAATAGCGGTACACGAATCATACGAGACGGCCAGCCGGCTTCGGAGCACTGATTCCGGCATGGCAGCGGTGGAGGAGGACTGTTGGTGGCTGGTCATCTTGCTTCGGCGGATGATGCGATGGCGCTCATCGTATTCGTCCGCGCCGGAATCCCGATCGGGCGCTGCCGCCTGACCGGGTCACGCATGTGCGCCGCCTGCCCGTCTGCCCGTCGTTTCGCTTCGTCGTTCCACGGCGCGCCGTTTGTCGCGCCGACGCAAACGGAGACAGCGTCATGAGTTCGAAGCGGGTGCAGCAGCAGGAGACCAAGGAAGCGGCCGCTGTCGTCGACACGCCGAAGCCGGTAAATCCGCAGGCGCGCATGGTGACGGTGTTCATCATGGGCAAGCGCGCCGTGGTGCCGGAACATGCCACAATCATGCGGGCCATCGAATACACGGGCCAGCAGATCATCCGCGGCGCCGGCTGTCGCGAAGGCTTCTGCGGCGCCTGCGGCACGCTCTATCGCCTGCCCGGCGACTACCGCATCCATACCGGCCTTGCCTGCACGACGCTGGTCAAGGAAGGCATGTCGCTGACCCAGATCCCGGCCGTGCCGAGCGAGAAGGCCATCTACGACCTCGAGGAAATCGAGCCGACGGTCGATACCATCAAGATGTACTACCCGGCGATCTTCCGCTGCGTGTCCTGCAACACCTGCACCAAGACCTGCCCGCAGGGCCTGCAAGTCATGGACTACGTCAACGCCGCCATGCGTGGCGACGTCGCTGAGGTGGCGGACCTGTCGTTCGACTGCGTTTCCTGCGGCCTATGCGCGCTGCGCTGTCCGGCCGAGATCGTCCAGCACAAGGTCGGCGTCCTGGCGCGCCGTCTCTATGGCCGCTACCTGCGCAAGGAAAGCCGGGAGCTCGATGCTCGCATCGAGCAGATCAAGAACGGTGAGTTCGATGCCGAATATGCCGAAATGATGGCGATGGGCAAGGAGGCATTGAGCGACAAGTACTACGCCCGCGACGTCGAGGCGTAACGCACTACCTCGACCGGCTTGAGCCGGCGGGGACGACAACTTTCGGGTCGCCGGGCAATGCATCGCCGGGCGAACATTCGGAGGAGACAAGATGTATCCAGAGTACATGCACGCTTCGCTCGAGCTGGCCGCCAAGACGCGGCCGGCCCGGCTTGAACTGGCGAAGAGCGGTAAGCCCGTCTTTCCGCCGATGAACGCGGCGGAGCGCGAAGACGTGCTGTCGAAGTTCCATCCCGACTTCACTGCCGGTGCGCGCAGCCGCATTCGCGTCGGTCCCAACAAGGGCGAGGAACTCACCACCGAAGTCACCGAGATGCTCGAGGCGCACTCGATGGTCGAGCCGCGCCTGATGGATATCCATCTGCGTAAGCCTGATTACGAAACCGACCTCCTGATCATCGGCGGCGGCGGTGCCGGCTGCTGGGCGGCGATTACGGCCATGCAGGCCGGTCTCAAGCCGATGATCGTCACTAAGCTGCGCCTGGGCGATGCCAACACCATGATGTCCGAGGGCGGTATGCAGGCGGCGGTGGCGCCGCAGGACTCGCCGACCCGCCACTACCTCGACGCCATCGGTGGCGGCCATTTCGAGAACAAACCGGAACTGGTACGCGTGCTGACCGAGGACGCGCCCGAGATCGTGCGCGAGCTCGAGAACCTCGGCGTCATCTGGGACAAGATGGATGACGGCTCGATGCAGGTGCTGCACGGTGGTGGTACGTCGCGCAAGCGCATGGTTTCCTGCCGCGACTACATCGGCGCCATCATCATGCGTACACTGATGGACGAAGTGGAGAATCACCCGGACAAGATCACCGTGCGTGAATTCGAACCGGCGGTGGAGTTGGTCCTGGACGACAAAGGGCAGTGCGCCGGGGCCATCCTCTACAGCCTCGACACCGAGCAGTTCCTGACCGTCAAGGCCAAGGCGACGGTGATCACTACCGGCGGCTTCGGCCGTCTGCATATCCGCGGCTTCGCCACCACCAACCACTACGGCGCTACCGGTGACGGGTTGGTCATGGCCTACCGTGCCGGTGCTCACCTCAAGTTCATGGACTCGGTGCAGTACCACCCGACCGGCGCCGTGTTCCCCGAGCAGATTGCCGGCTTCCTCATCACCGAGAAGATTCGCGGTGCCGGCGGCCAGCCGCTCAACAAGTTCGGCGAATTGTTCGTCTTCCCGCGCGAGCCGCGCGACGTCGAGTCCGCCGCCATCATTCGCGAGTGCACCGAGCGCGGCAACGGTATCGACACCTTCGCCGGCCGCGCCGGCGTCTGGCTCGATTCGCCGCTGATCGACATGATCCACGGCGAGGGCTACACCCAGCATCAGTTCCCGGGCATGGTGCGACAGTTCAACCGCTACGGCATCGACATTACAAAGCAGCCGATGTTGATCTATCCGTCGCTGCACTACCAGAACGGCGGCATCGAAATCAACGAGCGTTGCGAGACCAACATTCCGGGACTCTACGTTGCCGGCGAGGCTTCCGGTGGCGTCCATGGCCGCAACCGCCTGATGGGTAACTCGGTGCTCGACTACAACGTCTTCGGCCGCCGCGCCGGCATGTATGCCAGCGAATACGCCCAGAACGTCAAGCTCGGCAACCTGACGCTCGACCATGTTTCCGCCTACGCCAGAGAGATGAGCTGCGCCGGCATCCAGACCGACCTCATCTCGCCGCTGATCCTGCCGTCGTACGCGCCGGAGGACGTCAAGCTGCAGCAAATGGCGCGTTTGGGCAACATCCCCGCCCGCCATTCGATGCTGCGCAGTCGCTTCGGACGCGACGAAGGCAACAAGGCGCACAGCAAGGCGGCCTGACGGTGACTGCGTACATTTCGCGCCAGAACGTCCGCAACGCCTTCGTGGCGAAGGTGCAGCGGCTCGCCGGCCAGAACCTGATGGCCTGCTACCAGTGCGGCAAGTGCTCGGCCGGCTGCCCGATGGCCAGCTACATGGACATCCTGCCCAACCAGATCATCCGCCTGGCCCAGCTCGGCTTCGAAGAGGAACTGCTCAACTCGAAGGCGATCTGGATGTGCGCCTCGTGCCTGGCCTGCAACACGCGCTGCCCGAAGGGCGTGCGCATTGCCGAGGTGATGGAGGCACTGCGCCAGATCCAACTGCGCGGCCGCCATGAGCATCTCGAAGTCGAGAACCTGCCGCCCGAAGTGCTGGACAAGATCCCTCCCATCGCCCTGATCGGCAGCCTGAGAAAGTTCACCTCGTAGGACGCGCATGAAGCTCAGCTACTATCCCGGCTGCACGATGAAGAACCACGCCAGCAACTTCGAGGAGTCGACTCTGTTCGCGCTCGGCGAACTCGGCGTCGAGGTCGAGGAACTCAAGCGCTGGAACTGCTGCGGTACCGTCTATTCGCTGTCGGCCGACGAAGTCATGCATCAGGTGGCGCCGGTGCGCAACATGATCCGCGCCAAGGAGGCCGGTGCCGACCAGCTGATGACGGCCTGCTCGATGTGCTACAACACCCTCAAGCGCGCCAACGCCCGCGCCCGCGCCATCCCCGAGCAGCTGTCGCGCATGAATGCCTTCATGTACGACGAGCCGGTCGACTACCAGGGCGACGTCGAGGTGGTGCATGCCCTCGAAGTGGTGCGCGATCAGGTCGGCTTGGAGGCGGTGAAGAAGAAGGTGGTGAAGCCGCTCAAGGGCCTCAAGGTCGCCTGCTACTACGGCTGCCTGCTGATGCGGCCGCGCGAGATCGCCTTCGACGACAGCGAGAACCCGACCGTGCTCGAGAAGCTGGTCGAGGCACTCGGCGGCGAACCGATCGAGTTCAGCCACAAGATGGAGTGCTGCGGCGCCTACCAGACGGTCAACAAACCCGAGATCGTCGCCGACAAGACCTACCAGATTCTCTCCACCGCCCGCGCCCAGGGCGCCAACATCGTCGTCGTCAGTTGCCCGCTGTGCGCCTTCAACCTGGACCATCGCCAGGAAAAAACGCTGGAGATCCACCCCGACCTGCACACCATGCCGATCGTCTATTTCTCGCAGCTGATGGCCATCGCCCTCGGCGGCGACGAATCGGTGCTGCGCCTCGACCTGCACCACATGCCGCCCAAGCCGCTGCTGGCCGAGGCAGGGCTGCTCTGAGGAACCCCGCCATGGCCTTCGGCACTATCAAGAACATCACCGGCGTCGTCACCATCAACTGGAACTGGTGCAAGGGCTGCGGCTTCTGCGTCGGCTTCTGCCCGACCAAGGCGCTGGCGCTGTCCAGCGAATACAACGCCAAGGGCTATCACCCGCCCTACGTCAAGTCCCCCGACGACTGCCGCAATTGCGAGTTCTGCCAGACCATCTGTCCGGAGTTCGCGATCTACGTCAGGAAACAGGAAGAAGAGGAGCAAACCGAGAATGAGCATGCCTAAGACCGTCGCCGCCGATCCCAAGGGCGTGCTTGCGGGATATCACTTCCTCGACGGCGACCACGCGCTGGCCGAGGGCGCCCTCGCCGCCGGCTGCCGCTTCTTCGCCGGCTATCCGATCACGCCGTCCACCGAAACCGCCGAGCGCTTCGCCGAGCGTTGTCCCAATGCCGGTGGCCTGTTCATCCAGATGGAAGACGAGATCGCCTCCATCGCCGCCCTCATCGGCGGCGCCTGGGGCGGCCAGAAAGTGATGACCGTCACCTCCGGCCCCGGCTTCTCGCTGATGATGGAGAACATCGGACTGGCCGCCATGACCGAGACGCCGCTGGTGATCGCCAACGTTCAGCGCGCCGGTCCTTCGACCGGCCTGCCGACCCTAGTGGCGCAGCAGGACATGATGCAGGCACGCTGGGGTTCGCACGGCGACTACCGCGCCATCGCCCTGTGCCCGGATTCGCCGCAGGAATGCTTCGACCTCGCCATCGAAGCCTTCAACCTGTCGGAAACCTATCGCGTGCCGACTTTCATCATGACCGACGAGACCGTCGGCCACATGCACGAGAAGGTCGTCATTCCGCCGGCCGACAAGATCAAGGTGGTGCCGCGCAACTGGTACCAGGGGCCGAAGAGCGACTACCGGCCGTACAAGTTCACCGGCAAGGACGTGGCGCCGATGGTCAAGGCCGGCGACGGTTACCGCTTCCACGTTACCGGCCTCACCCATGACGAGCGCGGCTACCCGGCACTCACCGTCGAACAGAACAAGAAGGTGGTCACCCACCTGATCGAAAAGATCGACTCCAACGCCGACAAGATCATCCGGCTGGAAGAGAAGGATGTCGACGGCGCCGAAGTCGTGGTGGTCTCCTACGGCATCACCTCGCGCATCGTCTCCAAGGCCGTGCAGGACGCCAAGGCGGCCGGCATCAAGACCGGCTCGCTGCGCCTGATCACCATCTGGCCGTTCGCCGAGAAGCGCATCAGGGAACTGGCGGGCAAGGTCAAGGCCATCGTGGTACCGGAAATCAACTACGGCCAGATGGTGCTCGAAGTCGAGCGCGCCGCGGCCGGCAAGTGCAAGGTCATCAGCGTCAACCACTGCGGCGGCGCCGTGCATGACCCCGACACCATCCTGGCGGCGATCAAGGAGGGAGCCAAATGACTTACGCCAACAGCGACACCGAATTCCGGCAAGACAGCCCGATGGCGGAGTTTCTGCGCATGGAGCGCATGCCCCACATCTGGTGTCCCGGCTGCGGTATCGGCACCGTGGTCAACGCCTTCGCCGAAGCGGTCAAGAAGAGCGGCATCGACATGGACAAGCTGGCCGTGGTCTCCGGCATCGGCTGCACCGGCCGCGTTGCCGGCTACGTCAAGCTCGATTCCTTCCACACCACCCACGGCCGCGCCATTCCTTTCGCGACCGGCTTGAAGCTGGCCAACCCCGAACTCAAAGTGGTGGTGGTGAGCGGCGACGGCGACCTGTTCGGTATCGGCGGCAATCACTTCATCCATGCCGCCCGCCGCAACATGGACATGGTGGTGATCTGCGTCAATAACTTCACCTACGGCATGACCGGCGGCCAGCTGACGCCGACCACGCCGGCGACGGCGCAGGCCTCGACCACGCCCTACGGCAACTACGAATATCCGTTCAGCCTGCCCTCCCTGGCCGACGCCGCCGGCGCCAGCTACGTCGCCCGGTGGACCTCGCTGCACGCGCGCAACGTCACCCAATCGATCCGCGAGGCCATGAACCGCAAGGGCTTCTCGTTCATCGAGGTCATCGCGCCCTGCACCACGCTCTACGCCCGGCGCAACCGGCTCGGCGACGGCCTCAACGCCCTCGAGTACTACCAGGGCGACGCCGAGATCGCCCATGGTGCCGACACGCGCACGGTGGACATCGACTTCCAGGGCAAGATCAAGGTCGGCAAGTTCGTCGATCGCGAAAAGCCGACCTACCTCGAGGCGGTCAACGAGCGCTACGCCAACGTGCTCGGCGACGAATACCAGTTGTACGGCAAGACCCAGCCGGAACGCGAAGAAGAAGCCCGGCGGGAAGCGGCGGCACGTGAGCTCGAAGCCGAGCGCATGCGGGCGGAGGATGAAGCGATGGACGAACAGGAAGGAGCCTGATCATGTGGGAAGTCAGATTCTCCGGTTTCGGCGGCCAGGGCATCGTTCGTTGCGCCTTGATCACCGGCAAGGCGGTGGCGATGTACGACGACAAGTTCGCCACCATGACCCAGAGCTTCGGGCCCGAGGCCCGCGGTGGCGCCTGCAGTTCGCAGCTGGTGGTGTCGGAGAGCCGCGTGCTCTATCCCTACGTGACTCTGCCCGGCGTACTGGTGGCGCTGTCGCAGGAAGCCTACGACACCTATGAACCGAAGCTGCGCGACGGCGGCATCCTGATTGTCGAAGAGGAATTGGTCAAACCCAAGCCCGACGACGGCCGCGTCCAGGTCTATCCGGCGCCGGTGACGCGCTTCGCCGAGGAACTCGGCAACCGCCTGTTTGCCAACCTGGTCGTGCTCGGCTTCTTCTCGGCGATTACCGAGGTGGCTTCGGCTGATGCGATGAAGAAGGCGTTGCCGGGCCTGGTTCCCGATCGCTTCCTCAAGGTCAACACCCAGGCCTTCGACAAGGGTTACGAGTACGGCCTGGAGATGCTGCGCAACAAGCCACTCATCAACGGAACTCTGCAATGACCAAACGCACGGGCGTCTTCGTGTGCCATTGCGGCACCAACATCGCCGCCACCGTCGACGTCAAGAAAGTCGCTGCCGAGCTGGGCAAGGATGGCGGCGTCGTCGTCGCTCGCGACTACGTGTACATGTGCTCTGACCCGGGGCAGAACGCCGTCATCAGTGCCGTCAAGGAGAACCAGCTCGACAGCGTGGTCATCTCCTGCTGCTCGCCCAACCTGCACGAGAAGACCTTCCGCGACGCCGCCGCGCAGGGCGGACTGAACGGTTTCCAGTGCGAGATCGCCAACATTCGCGAGCAGTGCGCCTGGGTGCATCGCGACCGCGATCAGGCAACCGACAAGGCGATCCGGATATCGCGTTCCGCCGTGCGCCGGGCGCAGAAGAACCAGCCGCTGGAGCCGATCGGCGTGCCGGTGACGCGGCGCGTGCTGGTGATCGGCGGCGGCATCGCCGGCATCCAGGCCGCGCTCGACCTGGCCAACGCCGGCCTCGAAGTGGTACTGGTCGAGAAGCAGCCGACCGTCGGCGGCCACATGCTGCAACTGTCCGAGACCTTCCCGACCCTCGACTGCGCCCAGTGCATCCTGTCGCCGAAAATGGTCGAAGTGTCCAAGCACCCGAAGATCACACTCATGACCCAGAGCGAGGTCGAGAGCGTGTCCGGCTTCGTCGGCAACTTCAAGGCCAAGATCAAGACCAAGGCCGTCTACGTCGATCCGGAACTGTGCAAGATCTGCGACGACTGCGCCAACGTCTGCCCGGTGGCGGTGCCCAACCAGTACGACTTGGGCCTGACCAACCGCCGTGCCATCCACATCCCGTTCGCCCAGGCCATCCCGGCGACGTTCACGCTCGACGAGGATGCCTGCCTCGGCTTGAACCCCGTCGTCTGCGGCAAGTGCGCCGACGTCTGCGAAGCTGGCGCCATCAACTACGACAACCGGCCAACGACCACCGAGGTGGATATTGGCGCCATCATCGTCGCCACCGGCTACGACCTTTACGCCAAGGAGAATCTCGGCGAGTACGGCGCCGGCCGCTACGCCGACGTTCTCGATGGCCTGCAATTCGAGCGCCTGTGCTCGGCCTCCGGCGCCACCGGCGGCCATGTCCTGCGGCCGTCCGACCACAAGGAGCCGAAGGAGGTCGTCTTCATCCAGTGCGCCGGCTCGCGCGACCCGCAGACGCACTGCGCCTACTGCTCGAAGATCTGCTGCATGTACACGGCCAAGCACGCGTCGCTGTACAAGCACCACGTGCCCGACGGCCAGGCCTACGTCTTCTACATCGACATCCGTTCCGGCGGTAAGGGCTACGAGGAGTTCGTCCAGCGCACCATGGAGAACGACGGCGTCGTCTACCTGCGTGGCCGGGTGTCGAAGGTCTACGAGAAGGACGGCAAGATCGTCGTCCTCGGCGTCGACACCCTGACCGGCCGCAACGTCCAGATCGACGCCGACATGGTGGTGCTGGCCGAGGCGATGGAGCCGTCCAAGGGCACCGCCGAAATGGCCAAGGTGCTCAAGATCGGCCGCGACAAGGACGGCTGGCTGGCCGAAGCGCATCCGAAGCTGAAGCCGGTCGAGAGTGTCACCGCCGGCATCTTCCTGGCCGGCGCCGCCCAGGGACCGAAGGACATCCCCGAGACGGTGACCCAGGCCAGCGCCGCCTCCAGCAAGGTCATCGCCCTGCTGTCGAAGGACGAGCTGGCGCACGCGCCGACCGTGGCCAAAGTCAAGAACTCGCTGTGCACCGGCTGCGAGATGTGCGTCGATGCCTGCCCCTACGAGGCCATCCGACTGCTCGACGGCAAGGCGGTGGTCAACGAAGTGCTCTGCGAGGGTTGCGGCACCTGCTCGGGCACCTGCGTGCGCTCGGCCATCGACGTCAAGAACGTCACGCAGGTGCAGATCCACGACATGATCAGCGCCGTCATGGGAGGGTAAGCCAAGGTGTTGAATCCGACAAAAGCCACGACCGCTGCCGAAACCGACTTCGAGCCCAAGATCGTGGCCTTCCTGTGCAAGTGGTGCTCCTCGGCCGGCAGCGATTTGGCCGGCGTCTCGCGCCTGCAATATCCGGCCAACGCGGTGCCGATCCAGGTCATGTGCTCGGGTTCGGTGTCGCCGATCTACATCATGTCGGCGTTCAAGAAGGGCGCCGACGGTGTGCTCGTCTCCGGCTGCCATCCGGGCGACTGCCACTACATGAAGGGCAACTTCTACGCTCGCCGCCGCCTGTATCTGGTGCAG
>Ga0316583_10000518_pt1 | contig 11591 bp, 8 predicted proteins | sample J_170502JBrBrA_D_FD_204513 | JGI IMG/M metagenome (GOLD analysis project Ga0316583, IMG submission 204513) | Rhizosphere microbial communities from salt marsh grasses in Alabama, United States - J_170502JBrBrA | ecosystem: Host-associated > Plants > Roots > Rhizosphere | place: USA: Alabama... | reverse complement strand
CCATCAAACGCGTGGAAATCCTATCCGCCCTCGAAGAAAAAATGCCTGAACTCCCAACGGTCTCCCCCGAGGCTATGGGCTCCCTGAAAACCCTGGGACAGATCGTCGATTACCTCGATCGCCCCAAGCCCGACCCAACGCCGGAACCCGGCACAACTGTTTTAAAGGATGATCCTCATATAGCGCCCGTCAGAGAGTCCTCGATGCCTTGCGCCCGGCAGGTTTCTGATTTTCAGCCCGAAACCCTGGCCGCCGGTCTGGGCCGAAAGGCCGTAAGTGCCGCGAGAAAACCGTTTGTTCGAAGCAAACCATTATTATTACCAAACACACGTAGCGTATATGTCACGGATGATAAGACCGGTCTTTCACAGGCTGTTGTGGAAAAATTTAGATCTTTAAATATCCAAGCCGATATCTTGTCGGTAAAACAGATTTCCGATGGTGTTGGCGGAAATATATCGATAAGAGATGCAGCGGGTTTGGTCATTCTTGCCGAGCAGTCCATGGGAAGCGGCTTTTTAAAGCAGGCATTTTCATTGGCAAAATCCGTCGGTCCGGAACTTTTGAATGCCGCCCAAAAAGACGGGGCTCTGTTTGCCGCTGTCACGCGTCTTGACGGTGCCTTCGGCTTCAAAGGACGTGGAATAAACCATCCCTTCCAAGGGGGACTTGCCGGTCTGGTAAAGACCGCAGCCATTGAATGGGAAAATGTTCGTTGCCGGGTTTTTGACCTCGCTCCCGGTTGGCAGGATCACGCAGACATCGCCGAAATGCTCGTGTCCGAGCTGCTGTATGCCGATCCAACTGGCCCGGTGGAAGTGGGCCTGGATCCGGATACCCGGTGGGTGCCGGAACTTGAAACTTTGCCGTTTCCCCAGGGAGACATCCGTCTTGATCCAAAAGATGTCGTAATCGTGACCGGCGGCGCCAGAGGGATTACTGCTGCCGCAGCCCGCGCCCTGGCAGAACATGTCAGGCCGACCCTGGTCCTTTTGGGACGCTCTTTACCCCCGTCGCCGGAACCTGAGTGGCTCAAAGGAATCGAAGCGCCTTCGGCGATTAAGAAGGCCATCTTTGATCATGAATTTGCCGGCAGCCATAATGCGCCGGTCCTTTTGGAAAAAAAATATAAAAAAATCGAGGCCCATCGTGAAATCGCAAAAAATCTTGAAACCATGAAAAGCCTTGGCGCCGATGTTCACTATTATTCTGTAGATGTTCGCGATGGCGATACTGTAAATGCAATTTTAAATAATGTTCGAAGCACCATGGGTCCCATAAAAGGCATTATCCATGGCGCGGGGCTACTGGCGGACTGCCGGATTCTCGACAAATCGGAACAACAGTTTGAAACGGTGTTCAGCACCAAAGTGGATGGTTTGCAAAATCTGTTGTCCGCCACGGAAAAAGACCCTCTCAAATATCTGGTGCTATTCTCGTCAATTACCGCCCGGGTGGGAAACAGCGGGCAGGCGGATTATGCCATTGCCAATGAAGTCTTGAATAAAATGGCGCAAATAGAATCCGTCCAACGTCCCGATTGCCGGGTGATTTCCATCAATTGGGGGCCCTGGGACGGCGGCATGGTGTGCGCTGCCCTCAAACGAAAATTTGAAAGCTGCGGAGTCGGGCTCATCCCGATGGATGCCGGCGCCATGTGTATGATCCATGAAATGAAGGGCGACAAAAATGCTCCGGTGGAAGTGGTCATCGGTGCCGACAACCTCTTTGAAAAAAAAGCCGTTGAAATTAAAAAACCCATACTGGACCCGCCCAATGCCTTAAATCAAAAAGAATCCCTTTCCGTGACGGTGCAACGTGAAATCGATGTAGATCGCTACCCGATCCTCGGCGCCCATATATTGGATGGAAAACCCGTAGTGCCCTTTGCCCTTATCGCCGAATGGCTGGGCCATGGCGCGCTGCACGAAAACCCGGGGCTTATGCTTCAGGGTCTGGACGACATGCGCATTTTTCAGGGCATCAAACTCGATCAAAAGAAAAAAAACATCCGCCTCATGGCCGGCAAAACGAAAAAAAAAGGAACCGCCTTTGAAGTGGATGTTCAAATCAGAGACGGAATCAAGGACAATATCGAGGTGATCCATTCCGGAGCCACGGCCGTGTTATCCGACCGGTTGGCGTCGCCGCCCGCATTTGACCTGTCCGGGTATATCGGCACCAACGGCTATTCAAAAGCCATCGATGAAATCTATAATAACATTCTCTTTCATGGGGTCGAACTTCAAGGAATCCAAGAGATTATGGGGTATTCATCCCGATTCATCACGGCACGGATTTCCGCCGCGCCGTCACCTGCCGCATGGATGGCGGAACCCATGAGAAGCAAATGGATCGCCGATCCTTTGGTCCTCGATTCCGCATGCCAGATGGCGATCCTGTGGTGTTTTGAAGAGCGGGGCATGGTATCTTTGCCCAGTTACAGCGCCAGCTATCGTCAGTATCGCGATGTTTTTCCCCCAGACGGCGTGATCGCCGTTCTTGAAATCAAAGATGCCGGCAGTCATAGGATAACTGGAGATTTCACATTCCTCGATGCCCGTGAGGATGTGGTGGCCCAGATGACCGGCTATGAAGCGGTCATGGATCAATCTTTATCCAAAGCATTCAAAGGCAAGTAAAGAATCCGGGTTTCGAGGACCCGGCTTTGGTTATCTCCTTAGGGGATTTGCTCTGTTGATCGTTCTTGGTTAACATCCCAAATACCAAATATTTTAACCTGTTGAATAATGCTTCGCATTAAATCTTCGATTTATTTAACAGGGCAGGCAAATCCCAATGACCGAAATTCGAAAATCTAAACATGTCTTCCGGAATAGGTTCTTTGCCGTGCTCGTGCCATGGCTTTGAGCACATCCACATGGATATCCACATAGTCATAAACACGGGCTTTCTTCTTTCCCGGTGCAGGACGCAGCACCCGCCCCAAATATTGCAGCACCCGGCCGCTGAACTTGATGGGGGTCACCAGAAACAGCGGCGACAGATCGCCGCGGTCAAACCCTTCACCGATCAACTGCCCGGTAGCAATCAACACCCTGATTTCTCCCTGGTCCAGGCGATCCAGCACCTGCCGTCGCTCTGCAGGATTCAGATCCCCGGTCAAAAGCCCGGCGGGAATCTCATACTTGAAGCGTAATATCGACTGCAATGTCTCGCAGTGTTTTTTCCGATCTGAAAGGACCAGGCAGACCCCTTCATTGTGTTCGGCCTCTTTTGCGATATCCGATGCAATCAAGCGGTTTCGTTCATCGTCCAGGGTCAGCTCCGACATCATTTTGGAATATTCGTTCACCGGGTCATAATAGGGTTTGAACTTTGTCTCCCGAACAATGACTTCGGCGGACAGTACGTCTCCGGTTCGGACCAGGCGGTTCCGGTCGATCTTGTAATGCACGTCCCCCAAGTGCCAGAAGATGAGCCGGGACAGATTGTCTCTCCGAAAAGGGGTTGCCGAAAGCCCCAGCATGTACCGGGAGTCGAATTCGACCACCGCTTCGGTAAAGGTCCTGCTGGGGCACCGGTGGCATTCATCCACGACCAGAAAGCCGATCTCTTTTGAAACCTCCGCCGCGCATTTATACAGGGTCTGTACCAGGGCCACGGTCATCTTTTCACCCATATTTATCTTTCCGCCGCCGATAAACCCTAACCGGTCCTTTGGAATTCCCAAAAACTTTTCGATACGTTCCATCCATTGAAAAGCCAGATCCCGGGTATGCACCACGATAAGACAGGGCTGTTTTCTCCGGGCCATGAGATAAAGCGCCATCACGGTTTTCCCGCTCCCGGTTGGCGCGCTCAACGTTCCGAAATCTTTTGATATCATGGCATCGACCGCTGTTTGCTGAAAAGGTTTTAGTCGGCCGCCGAAACGAAAAGCAACCGGGTTTAACGTCCGGCGCTGATCATCGACCTCGTATGCAATCCCCTGGCGCCTGCAAAGCAGCAGCAACTGCCGAGTGTATCCCCTGGGAATCCATAGACCGCCGCCCCGAACGTTGTCATAAAACTTGAGCATTTTAGGGGTGCCCCGGTTCCATCGGCCCATTCGCTGGTTCTCCATCCATTTAGGGTTTGGAAACGTGAAGGTCTTCATGAGCCGGGTGCGGATTTCCGAAGGAATGTCATAAAGCCGCAGGTTGTTGGCGAGGATAATTTTCAAATCATCTCTCCTTGGAGTTGACGATTGTCCTTCCGGTGAATATCATAATTTCATTAGGATTGTCCAATGCCATTTACAAAGGTGGGAAACGATCATGATCAAGCCGATTTACTTAGATTACAACGCGACCACGCCCCATGACCCGGAAGTGATCGAGGCCATGCGGCCGTTTCTGGAAACCGAATTCGGAAACCCTTCCAGCCCTCACTGGTACGGCATCAAACCCAAACAGGCGGTGGAGACCGCCCGCGGGCAGGTGGCCGGCATCCTCAACTGTGATCCAACCGAGGTTTTCTTTACCAGCGGCGGCACGGAATCGAACAACCACGCCATCCGAGGTGTGGCGAAACGCTTCAAAGAAAAGGGAAATCATATCATCACCAGCAATTTCGAACACCCGGCGGTGCTGGAAGTTTTCAGTTATCTCGAAGGAGAGGGGTTCGAAACCACCTATTTGCCGGTCAGTGAAGACGGCCTGGTGGATCCCGCTGCCGTGGACAGGGCGATTCGACCCACAACCGTACTCATCACCGTCATGCATGCCAACAACGAAGTGGGGACTGTTCAGCCCATCGCGGAAATCAGCCGTATCGCCAGAGAACATGGTATTGCCATGCACACCGATGCCGCTCAATCCGTCGGTAAAATCCCCATCGATGTCAAACAACTGGGGGTGGATCTGCTCTCTTTGGCCGGGCATAAAGTGTATGCTCCCAAGGGTATCGGTGCGCTGTATGTACGCACGCCGCTGGTCCCTGAAAAATTCTGCTTCGGTGCCGATCAGGAAATGGGTTGGCGGGCGGGCACTGAAAATGTGCTGGAAATCGTCGGCCTGGGAAAAGCCTGTGAAATCGCGCAGCGGGGTATGGAAAAAAATATGGCCCGGATGAAATTTCTTCGGGATCGTCTCCATGAGGGGCTTTTGGGCCGCCTTTTCGACATTCGCCTCAACGGCCACCATCAACTTCGGCTGCCAAACACGCTGAATATTTCATTCAAAGATTTGGAAGCCAACCGCATCCTGGAAGAAATCGGTCTCGAAGTGGCGGCATCCGCCGGCGCCGCGTGCCACTCCGATTCCCTGGAAATTTCCCACGTCCTAATCGCCATGGGCATCCCCCTTGAGTGGGCCAAGGGCACCCTCCGGTTCAGTGTCGGCCGGATGACCACGGAAGCCGAGATCGATAAAGCCATCCGGGTGATCGCCGACGCCGTCAACAAATTAAAGGCGCTTTGTTAACGAGAACAGTCATTATTCAATCAGCGGGCTTCATAAAGATTCGCCGCAAAGAGACCTTTGAAAAATGGTCATTTTTATTCAAGTTCAAGGAACGCGAAAGTTTTAACCGAATGAATACATTAAGTATTTTGAGGATTAACATTTGCGTGTGACACAGAAATTGGGCAAAAAGGGGCGTTTTGCAAAAGTCTCGCAAAAAACATTGACAGTCGGCTATTGGTTCGTTATTGATGAGCCCAAATAGAGACCGACCGGTCTGTCCTTTAGAGACCTCTGCAAAAGGTATCAATGCCATGACATTGAAAGACAGAATTATTCATGAATCCCTCCGGCAGTTTTCCACCAAAGGTTTTTTGACTACCTCGATCTCCGACATTTTAGAAGCGGTGGGCGCTTCCAAGGGCGGGCTATACAACCATTTCAAAAGCAAAGAGGACCTTTTTTTCGCTGCCATGAGCGAGGCGCGCAAGATTTGGCGACAGAGAAATCTGGATGGTTTGCAGCAGGTCGAGCGCCCAGTGGATAAAATTAAAAAGTTATTGGCCAACTATCGGGACAAATATCTGGCAGACGCGGAAAACTTTCCCGGCGGCTGCATTTTCGTCACCCTGGCGGTGGAGTTGAACGACCAGCGACCGCATCTGGCCCGGGAGGTGAACGAGGGATTTATAAGATTCAAGCGCATGTTAAAGCGGTTATTGGATCAGGAAAAGGAGGCTGGCGATCTAAAGGACGGCGTGGATACGGCGCTGGTCGCCGAAATGGTTTTTTCGGGCATTTTAGGCGCCAGTGTCATGTACATTTCAGACAAGTCCATGGCGACGCTGGATCGCAATATCTGCGCGCTGTGCGACTATTTAACCCAAATCACCTGGTAACGCGTTTTGTTTAAACCAAAAGGATGGACAGGTTATGGATTTTGGATGGTCGGAAAGAGAAGAACTGCTTAGAAAGTCGGTCAAAGAATTTGCCGAAAGTGAAATTTCGCCGAAGATTGACGCCATGGAAGAGACCGGGAATTTTCCGACTGAACTTTTGGCCCCCATGGCCAAACTGGGAATTACCGGCATTATCGCTCCCCCTGAATACGGCGGCATCGGGCTTGGCTATTTGGCCAGAACCATTGTGCTGGAGGAATTGGGCAGGGTATGTGCGGCAATCCCTATGGGATTGCAGGTTCACCACATGGCGATTGCCGCCATCAACGATTTTGGAACCGCCGAACAGAAACAAAAGTATATTCCCCGGCTTGCCATGGGCGAAACCATGGGATGCGTGGCCGTTACCGAGCCTTCCGGCGGATCTTATCTTCTGCGGGGATCTGACTCTGGACGGCTCCACTGCCCAAGTCTCTTCTCAGATTGCCGAACTTTTGGGTATTCCCAGCATCACGCATGTGAGCGGGATGGATCGGCTGGATGGACGGCGTATCTTAATCACCCAAAAAATCGAGCAGGGATATGCCAGACTCGAGGCCGAACCCCCATTGCTGTTGGCGCTGGTCAAAGCGGCCAATATCCCGAGGTATATTTCGTTTCTCGAAATACTTGCTGCCGAAAAACGGGAAATTACCATGTGGTCCAATGATACGTTGAAAATCGATGCATCCCTTATCGGCCTGTCCGGATCTCCGACAAAAATGGCAGAGCTTTTATTGCATAAAAAAGATCGCCGGGGAATACGACTGAATGGAGGTTCTGAAGATATTGCACGGCAGCTCGCAGAAAAATTGCACCAAGTCGGCATTATCTGACCCGATTATCACACGAAATTGAATACACAATATGGATAGAAGTGGTTTCAAAACCTTCAATCGGGCTTAAGGTTAAGGCGGATTGAAACAGCCAACCGCAGGAATATCGGGAATATTTAGAGGATTGGATGTTTTAGCCAAACACAGAGATTGAGCCCGAGAGGGGGGTTTGGAAACCTCTTCTAAGAAAATTGAATCTCAATAACATTAAGGTTGAATAAGAATCACTCATGCCATTATCTGTTGTCGACCTATATAGAGATATCCTCCCCAAAACGAATTGCGGTGATTGTGGATTTCCCACCTGTATGGCTTTTGCAGGGATGGTTGTGTCGGAAAAACATCCGTTGACCAGTTGCCCGCATATTACGCCTAATTTGATTGAAAAATGTCAAAAAGAATTGAATGAACAATATGCAAAAGCTAAATGGACAAAAAGGGATATGGCTCGGGACGCTCTGGAATGGGCAAAAGAAAGATCCACTTCTATGAAAATCGAAGACTTGCCGGATAGAATCGGAGGAAAGCTTATCAAAAAAGACCACGATAATGCTCTGGAACTTCCATATTTTAAAGACTCGATAATCATAACAAAAAAGAATATTTTGAAAAAAGACGGATCAGAACTGACGAGGTGGGAACAGGTTTTTATATATAATCACATTGCACAAGGCGGAAGTACAATACCGACCGGAAAATGGAAAAGCCTTGCTGAATTTCCGAATACGATTTCAAAAATAAAATCCATGGTTGAGCATGTCGAGACACCATTAAAAAGAAGATTTAAAGGTAAACTTGATGAATTGCTCTCGGTATCCAAATTCCTTGGCGCAACAGATATGACCGCTGAAATGAGTTCCGCCGATTCAGCACTTTTATTCAAAATACTTCCTCAAGTTCCCGTAATGCTTATGTTCTGGAATGAAGATTCAGATGAGGGATTTGAAGCTCAAGCAAAACTTCTGTTTGATGAAACTGTTTGCGAACACCTTGATATCGAATCAATCATGTTTTTAAGCGAAAGGCTCTGTCAACTTCTTTGTGAAACTGTATCGCCATAATCCCATTATATAAAAATGATTGGTACTGAATCCAACTGCCTTAAACAAAAGCAAATTTGCACTATCTGCTACACGAAAATTATGGAAAAATAACCAAAGGAACCACAAATGCAGAAAATACGAAACGTAGCCGTCCTCGGCGCCGGCGCGATGGGGGCTTATTTTGCCGGCCGCTTTTTCGATGCCGAGGGTTTTTCAACGGTATTGATTGCCAAAGAAGATCGTTTGGACAAACTCAGAAACAATGGCTTGATTATCAACGGAAAGCCCTATGCCATTCCGGTTATCCATCCGGAGAAAGCGAATTCGCCGGTGGATCTTCTCATCGTAGCCCTTAAGCATCATCACCTCGAAAAAGCAGTTCAGGGTTTGAAAAAACTCATCGGCGATGCCACCACGATCATTTCCGTGATGAACGGACTTGAGAGCGAGGAATATATCGGTTCCATTTACGGCATGGATAAGATGCTGTATACCATTTCCGTAGGGATAGATGCGCTGCGTCAGGGAAACCGGATCACTTACACCAAACCCGGGAAACACTATTTTGGTGATGCCGTCAATGCCCGCCTCAGCCAACGGGTTCTCCGCGTGCAAGAGGCATTTGACAAGGCGGGCATCGTTTATGAAACACCGAAAGATATGATCCGGATGTTATGGTGGAAGTTCATGATCAATGTCGGGATGAACCAGGCGTCGGCGGTGATGCAAGCCCCGTATGGAATTTTCCAAGCGTCTTTGGAGGCTCAAAATATTATGGAAGCGTTGATGAAAGAAGTCATTGCATTGGCAGATGTTTTGAATGTGAACCTGACACTCCGGGACATAGAAGAATGGTATCCGATTCTAGAAGTATTATCGCCGCAGGGAAAGACCTCAATGCTCCAGGATATCGAGGCAAAACGCAAAACCGAAGTGGAAATCTTTGGCGGAAAAGTTGTTGAACTGGGTAGGACGCATGGCGTGCAGACACCGGTGAATCAAACCGTATTCCAAATAATTCGTGTATTGGAGCAATACCCTGACTAAACAACCTTCGTAATTCCACCGACTGACGCGTGGGAGAAATATAAATGCCACAAGCATAAAACAGAATCCGCCTTTTTGTGAAAAAAACGACCTCGACTTTCTCGCGATTATGATTACTATATTCAATAACAAAGTGGAATCTTTCATTTTTAAGAAAATGTCGGATATAATAGCAATCATGCGGCGTGAATAGGAGGTATGCATGTCACATTCAGCCAAGCTTAACTTCGTTGAACAACAAGGCGTTAAAAATCCAAACGGCGCGACCTGCGAAGTACAGTACTCCGCCCTGATGTTTCAGCCAAGACTCCTCGGCGTATTCGTTCTTGCAGCACTGATTTTTCAATCCGGGGTGCTCTTTTTAATTCTTTCGGCGATTCTTTGGTGGAACGTATTCGTTCCTGCCTTGAATCCTTTCGACGCTGTTTATAACCGTTTCATAGCCGGCCCCAAAGGGATTCAGCCGCTGACACCGGCCCCGGGTCCGAGGCGTTTTGCCCAAGGTATGGCAGCCACATTTATGCTGTGCATCGGTCTTTTTCTCCTGCTTAAATGGCATATCTTTGCGTGGATTTTCGAAGGCCTGCTTGCTGTGGCGCTCACTGCCCTGATATTTGGCAAGTTTTGCCTGGGATCTTACATATTTCATATCTCCAGAGGCAATACCGCTTTAGCCAATCGAACACTCCCATGGGCTCGAAATAACTGAAACCATCTCCCGGAGGAGATACCGTATTTGTGTGTCCCGCTTGACACAGACAAAGGAGATGAACCAATATGAACCTCAACCTAACCGGCAAACTTTCACTGGTAACCGGCTCTACGGCCGGAATCGGATATGCAATTGCAGCATCGCTGGCGCGGGAAGGTGCCCACGTTATTGTCAATGGCCGGTCACAATTATCCGTGGACAAAGCTGTGTCCGCAATAAAATCCGATACAGGAGGGAATCCATCCGGGTTTGCAGGGGATCTCGGTATTGATGAGACAGCCCGGCAGCTTGACGAAAAATTCCCTGACGTGGAAATCCTCGTCAATAACCTGGGTATTTTTGAACCAAAGGAATTTGAAGATATCACCGATGCCGACTGGCGGCGCATTTTCGAAATGAACGTTCTCAGCGGCGTGCGTCTGGCGCGCCTGTTCCTGCCCGGCATGAAACGCCGCAACTGGGGCCGCATCATTTTTATCTCCAGTGAAAGTGCGGTCCAGATTCCTGCCGAAATGATACATTACGGGATGACCAAAACCGCACAGCTCGCTGTCTCGCGGGGCCTTGCCGAGGCCGTCGCCGGAACCGGCATCACGGTGAACAGCGTCCTTCCGGGCCCGACCAAATCCCGGGGCGTCGGGGAATTTGTCACCGCACTGGCCAAGGCGGAGGGCAAATCATTTGAAGCTTTCGAGAAAGAGTTTTTCGACAAAGTTCGGCCCACGTCCCTCATCAAACGCTTTGCCGCACCGGAAGAAATCGCTTCACTGGTCACTTATATTGCCAGCCCCATTGCATCGGCGACCACCGGTGCAGCCTTGCGGGTAGACGGAGGGGTCGTCAAAAGCGCGTTCTAAAGCATGTTGATGAAATATATCCGTTTAAGCGTGATGTCCGCCAAAGCTTGTGATTTGAAAACTAAAAGAAAATGACTAAGAAGGAGCAAACCAGAGAACTGCTTTGTATAGGACACAGAGGCGCAATGGGGCATGCGCCTGAAAATACCCTTTTATCTATTCGCAAGGCGCTGGAATTGGGTGCGCCTTGCATAGAATTGGACGTTTACAGTGTTGACGGCCATCTCGTTGTTTTTCATGACAGCCGCCTCGAACGCACCACCAACGGCACGGGGTACTTGCTGGATCAACCGTTCGACGACCTGCGGGCCCTTGACGCCGGAAAGGGCGAAAAGATTCCGACCCTAAATGAGGCATTCGAAACGATTCAATTGAAAGCGGGAGTAAATATCGAATTGAAAGGTCCGGATACCGCAAGGCCGGTTGCTGAGTTTATCTTTGGGATGAAGGAAATCGGATGGAATGATGATCTCCTGTTGATATCGTCATTTAACCATCGGGAACTGTCGCTGATGCGCAGGCTCGATCCGAAAATCAAACTCGGCGCGATGATGGTAGGCCTTCCCGTGGATGATGCGGCATTTGGTGAATCTCTAAATGCTTATTCGGTTCATCTTTCGTCTGAGCTTATCGATCCCAGATTTGTGAAAGATGCCCATGCCCGGGGTCTTCGCGTATTTGTGTTTACCGTCGATCTCTACGAGGATATTGAAAAAATGAGAGGGCTCGGCGTCAACGGTGTCTTCACCAACT
>Ga0316583_10000517_pt1 | contig 11593 bp, 9 predicted proteins | sample J_170502JBrBrA_D_FD_204513 | JGI IMG/M metagenome (GOLD analysis project Ga0316583, IMG submission 204513) | Rhizosphere microbial communities from salt marsh grasses in Alabama, United States - J_170502JBrBrA | ecosystem: Host-associated > Plants > Roots > Rhizosphere | place: USA: Alabama... | reverse complement strand
CGTCGTGTTCGAAGGGCAGATTGTGCACGAGACTACGCCGGCAGACGCCGACCTCACGGTCATCGGACGGTTCATGGCGGGGCATTGAGTGTTGAAGCCTGAACCGTTCAACGTCCGATGAATGCGTGGAGAGCAGCGCGCGCCGCGGTGCGGTTTTCGAATCGTGCGCGCCAGAATGTCGGTCGGCTCGACCTGCAAGTGGTTTCGACGCCAATGTTATCAACAGCCGCCGAAAGCGGAATGTCAGTGACGCTGACCTAACTAAGCCACTTTCATTGTTCGAGTATCATCGGCAGCTGCCTCGCCCGCCGGAAAAGTCGTCGCTGTATATATGCGCTAAATTGCAACTGTTCGTGGCGGTTCAGGCATCATGATAATCTCCCGCGCGAAGCGTATCGGGGATAGGGCGCATGGGGCACGGCGATCAAGTTCCCGAGCACTTCTGGAATGTTTGCAACACATTCATGCTGGGGAAAACACACCATGTCTCAATCAGTGGCCTTGTCCTTGAGTATCGCCGTGCTGGGTGCCATTTGGGCCTTTCTGGCCCTTGGTCCCCTGAGCAGCTTCACCCTCGTCTGGGTGGGCTTCATCGCCTGGGGCTGCTTCTTCCATAGCGGTGGCGACAATGCCGCGCTCACCAAGACCATCGCTGGCACGGTTTATGGCGCCATCGTTGGCTGGATCGCGCTGCTTATCGTCGTGAAAGTTCCGGTGCCGGCGCTCGGCACCGTATGGCCGGCGATCGTCGTCGGCGTGACGGTCTTCTTCCTGGTGATCGTCGCTTCGATCGACGCACTCTCCGTTGTGCCGGCCAACGTCTACGGCTATGCGGCCATCGTTGGCTACGTGCTGTCGAAGGGCGCGACCGGTGCGCTCACGATGGGATCGGCCGCCAATCCGCTCGTGCTGACGATCATCTCGCTGATCATCGGCGCCCTGTTCGGCTACGTGTCCGGCAAGGTCGCCGGCGCGCTGCAGGGCTCAGGAGCGGCGGCGAAGGCCAAAGCCTGATCGGATGAACCGCGGCTAGGCCGCGCTTCACGCAATCATCACAAAAGATAACCGGCCGGCGACGTGGTGTCGCCGGCCGGTGTCGTTTCTGCGTGGCGGAAGATTGAGCGGGCGTTACGCCACCGTCTCAGCTTCTGTCTTCGCCTTCGGCTTCGCCGGCTCTAGTGCGGCGGCGACGGCGTCGTCGACGCGCTCCAGCCAGACGAACTCCAGCCCGTTGCGCGCTTCTTCTGGAATGTCGTCGAAGTCCTTCCGGTTACGCGCCGGCAGCATGACGCGCTTCAGGCCGGCGCGGTGCGCTGCCACCACCTTCTCCTTGATACCGCCCACGGGGAGCACCAGGCCGCGGAGGCTGATTTCGCCGGTCATGGCGGTGTCGCTCGAAACCTGACGCTCGGTCATAAGCGAGGTGAGCGCCATGAACATGGCGACACCAGCGCTGGGGCCGTCCTTCGGGACCGCGCCCGCCGGCACGTGCACGTGGATGTCGCTCTTCTCGAAGAGCTCCGCGTCAATACCGAACAGGCTGGCCCGGTTCTTGACGATGGACAGCGCCGCTTGCGCGCTCTCCTTCATCACGTCGCCGAGCTGGCCGGTCAGGATCAGCTTGCCGTGGCCCGGCAGGCGGGTCGCCTCGATGAAGAGGATGTCGCCACCGACTGGCGTCCATGCCAATCCGGTCGCGACGCCGGGCACGCTGGTGCGCATGGCGACCTCGCTCTCGAACTGGCGCGGACCCAGGATTTCGGCCAAGTCATCGACATCGATCTTGATCGGGCCTTCCGCGCTTTCCGCGATACGCACCGCGGCATTACGCAGCGCCTTGCCGATCTCGCGCTCGAGGTTCCTCACGCCAGCTTCTCGCGTATAGGCATGCACGATCTCGCGCAGAGCCGCGTCGGTGATCTCGACTTGGCCCTCCTTGATGCCGTTTGCCTCCATCTGGCGCTTGACCAGATAGCGCGCGGCGATCTGCAGCTTCTCGCCTTCGGTATAGCCGGCGAGGCTGATGATCTCCATGCGGTCGCGCAACGGCCCGGGGATGGTGTCGAGCATGTTCGCGGTGGTGATGAACACCACGTGCGACAGGTCGTATGGCACCCCGAGATAGTTGTCGCGGAAGCTGTTGTTCTGCTCCGGATCGAGCACCTCGAGCATGGCCGCCGACGGATCGCCGTGGATGCCGGCGCCGAGCTTGTCGATCTCGTCCAGCATCATCACGCAGTCGCGGGTGCCCGCCTTGCGGATGCCCTGGATGATGTTGCCGGGAAGCGCCCCGATGTAAGTGCGCCGGTGGCCACGGATCTCGGCTTCGTCATGCACGCCGCCGAGGCTTACGCGCACGAACTTGCGGTTCATGGCGCGCGCGATCGACTGGCCGAGCGAGGTCTTGCCGACGCCGGGCGGGCCGACGAAGCACAGGATCGGCGCCTTGCCGGCGGGCGCCAGCTTGCGCACGGCGAGGTATTCGACGATGCGCTTCTTGATCTTGTCGAGGCCGTAGTGGTCGGCGTCGAGTGTGCGCCGCGCCTCGGCGATGTCGATCGGCTTTTCCTCCGGCAGCTTCCAGGGGAGCTCGATCAGCCAGTCGAGATAGGTGCGGGCCATGCCGTATTCGGCCGCGGCCTCCGGCATGCGTTGCAGCCGGCGCAGCTCCTTGCGGGTGTGCTCCTCGACCTCCTTCGGCATGCCGGCTTCGGCGACTTTCACCTCCAGCTCGGCCAGCTCGGCGGCCTTGCCTTCGTCGCCTTCGCCCAGCTGCTTCTGGATCGCGGCCATCTGCTCGCGCAGCAGCACTTCTCGTTGCCTTTCATCGAGCGCGGCCTTGGTCTGCTGGCCGATTTCGGCCGATAACCGCAGCACTTCGATGCGGTGCGCCAGCAGCTTCGAAACCTTGTCGACGCGCGCGGCGATATCGATGGTCTCGAGGATCTCCTGCTTTTCTTCCGAACTCACGTCCATGTAGGACATGGTGAAGTCGGCGAGCGCGCCGGCAGAGTCGACCGCCTGCACGGCGCCGACCAGTTCCTTCGGCGCCTGCGGCAGTAGCTCGAGCGCTTCCATGGCTTGGCCGCGCAGATGCACAAGCCGTGCCTCGGCCTCGGGCGACTTGGTCTCGGTTTCGGCGATACGCAACACGCGTGCGACCATGAACGGCCAGCCGCCGAGGAACTCTACGATCTGCACGCGCTCCTCGCCCTGGCAGACGAGATGGTTGCTGCCGTCGGGCGCGGTGATGTAGCGCGCCACGGTCGCGGCGGTGCCGACGCGGTGCATATCGATCGCGGTCGGCTCGTTCACCTCCGGGTCGCGCTGCTTGAGAATGAGGATCTGGCGCTGCTCGCGCACCGCCTGTTGGGCGGCGGCAACCGATTTCGGCCGGCCGACGGTGACAGGCATCACCATGCCGGGGAACAGCACGAAGTTACGCACCGGCACGACGATCATCGCGTCGTCCGGCAGCGGCGGGAGATTGTGCTCGGCGCGTTCCTTTTCGGGCTCGGGGCCCGTAGCGGCACCGCCTTGCTCCAATGAACGCATGATTTCTGTTTCAGCCACGATTACTACCTGCTTTCTCCAGCGTAATGAGGAGACAACCATCGACCATCGCACGGTGGACCGCGGCATAACGCCCGGCTGGCAGGCGTACGCGCCGCTCGAACCGCCCTTGTGGCAGTTCGAGGCGATGGATGACCGCCGTCCGCAGCTCCTTAGGCAGCACGCGGGCGCCGGCTACGACGAGATCGCTGCCGTCGATCGCCGCCTCAACCCGCTCGGGATCGACCCCGGGCAGGGCGACCAGCACCAGCACGGTGCGGTCGGTTTCGAGCACGTCGACCGGCGGCTCCCAGGCCGGTTGCCGGCTGCGCGTGCGCGCGGGCCGAAAGAACTCGCGGTTCATGCGTTCGGCGCGCGCGAGCATGTCGCAGGCCTCCGACCACATCCAGCTATTGGGAAGATCCGTCATAGGGTCACCTTTCGTTCTCAATAGATTGGGACCGGGAACCGGGATTTCAATGAGCGAGCCAAGAGGAGCGGGACTAGGGGGGCGGCCTTTGCGGCGGGCAATCCGGCCGTTTTGATGCAGTTTCGGGGTGGCTGGCGGCGGTCGGCAGTTTCGACGACAATCGGCCGTGCCTAAAGCCAGGAGCGAAAGCCATGGCGGACGCCCCGCGAACGGTGGTCGTGTTCGGCGGCACCGGCTTCCTCGGCCGGCGCGTGGTGCGTCATTTGCGGGATCACGGCTTTGCGGTGCACGTCGCCGTGCGTCATCCCGAGCGGGCGGCGGCGCTGTTTCCGGCCGATGCATTGCTCACGGCGGTCATGGCGGACATCCAGGACGAGACTTCTGTGGCGCGGTCGCTCACGGGTGCCTGGGGCGTGGTGAACGCGGTCAGCCTTTACGCGGAGAAGGGCGGGCGGACGTTCCACGGCGTGCACGTGGAAGCCGCCGGGCGACTGGCCGCGGCAGCGCGGCGGGCTGGTGTTGAGCGCCTCATCCAACTATCCGGCATCGGGGCCGATGCGCATGCGCGGTCGGCTTACGTGCGCAGCCGCGGCGAAGGGGAGGCAGCGGTTGCGGCTGCTTTCCCGACGGCAACCATCATCCGGCCGTCGGCGATGTTTGCGGCTGACGATGGTTTCACCGCTTCCCTTGCCAGCATGATGCATAAAACATCACTGTTCCCGTTGTTCGGAAATGGCAGCAGCCGGATGCAACCGGTTTTCGTCGAAGATGTTGCCGAGGCGGTGGCGCACATCCTGGGCGCGCCGACGCCGGCGCCGCTTTATGAATTCGGCGGGCCCGAGGTGTTCACGTACAAGGGGCTGCTGGAAACGCTTTGCAGGCGGGTTGGCCGGCGCTGCATCTTTTTGCCGATACCGTTTCCGTTATGGAGCCTACTTGCGCGCGCCGCCGAATGGTTGCCGAACCCGCCATTGACCGAAGGCATGGTCGCCTTGGTGCGCCGGGACAATGTGGTTTCAGGCGCTCTGCCTGGATTAGAGGCGCTGGGGATCGCGCCGCGGGCGCTGCAGTCTGTGTTGAATGAACAATAATGCAGGCAAACTGGGCGCCTGCGACTTTTAAACCCAATGGCGCGCCGCGGCGCTTTATGGCCTTATTCTTTAGACAAGCCCTTGCGGCATGCCGCTCGCACGCTTTTATTTTGGGTGGCAAAATCGCTTCGGACGACTCGCCCAGAACCCAACGCCAGAGCGCCAAGATCGCCATTCCATGACGACCACCGCCTCCGCACTCCCCCCCGCCGACGAGCACGACGACATCGTCTATCCGTCCGCGGTTCCGTTCGTGCTGATGCATCTTGCCTGCTTTGCCGCGATCTGGACCGGCATCACCTGGCAGGCGGCGGCATTGGGCATCGGGCTCTACTGGCTGCGCATCTTCGGCATCGGCGCCGGCTATCACCGCTATTTCTCGCACAAGGCCTATTCGACCAGCCGGGTGTTCCAGTTCATCCTGGCGGTTCTTTCACAGAGCACCACCCAGAAGAGCGTGCTGTGGTGGGCGGCCAAGCACCGGCACCATCACCTTCATTCCGACTCCGAACTCGATGTCCATTCGCCGCGCCAGCGCGGTTTCATCTACAGTCATCTTGGTTGGATTTTTTCGCGCCACCACGACAGCTTCGATTCGGTGAAGGTCGAGGACCTGATGCGCTATCCCGAACTGCGCTGGCTGCATCGGCACGAAAGGCTTCCCGGGCTGGCGCTGGCGGTGCTGTGTTATTTGATCGCCGGCTGGCCGGGGCTGGTGGTCGGGTTCTTCTGGAGCACGGTCGCGGTCTATCACGCCACCTTCTGCATCAACTCTCTGGCGCACGTGCACGGCCGCAAGCGCTACGTCACCGGCGACGACTCGCGCAACAACTGGCTACTCGCCTTCTTCACCATGGGCGAGGGCTGGCACAACAACCACCACGCCTACCAGGCGAGCGTGCGCCAGGGCTTCCGCTGGTGGGAATATGATTTGACCTTCTATATCCTCACCGTGCTGTCATGGTTCGGCGTGGTTTGGGATCTGAAGAAACCGCCGGAGGCCATCCTGCGCAACGAGCAGCCGCTCGGTTCGCGCGTTATCGACCGCGCCGCCAGGCAGCTCGCCGCGAGCTTCAATTCCGATAGCATTGCGACGTTGATGGCGTCCGCGCTCGAAAGCCCCACGCTCACATCGTTGCAGCAGCGGTTGGCCAGCGCCCAGCAGCAGGCATCCGACATTCTAGCCAACACCCACCTGCCGCATCTGCCGAGCCGGCAGGAGATCACGCACAGGGCACGGTCCATGTTCGTGCGCACCCGCTCGCTCGACGACATCGTCGAACGCGCCTATCAGATGGTGCTGGACCGGATCGGCGCCCGCTTGCGTGAGCTGCCGCAGCCGGCGTAAGCCGAGACAGAAGCCGTTTTCCGGATGACTAGCCATGCCGCGCACGGGCGGCTAAACAACGCGACATGAGCGACAACGACAAGGTTCTGGTGACCGGTGCGAGCGGCTTCGTCGGCTCGGCCGTCGCGCGCAAGCTTCAAGAGCGCGGCTTTGCCGTGCGCGCGCTGGTGCGGGATCAGAGCCCGACCGCGCATCTTGCCGATCTCGATCTCGAATACGCCAAAGGCGACCTGCGTGATGCAGCGTCTGTCGCTGAGGCCATGCGCGGGGTGCGCCATGTTTTCCACGTGGCGGCCGATTACCGGCTATGGGCGCGCGATCCCGAAGAGATCGTGCGCAACAACATGGCCAGCACCAGCAACATCATGGAGGCGGCGCGCGAGGCGGGCGTCGAGCGCATCGTCTATACCAGCAGCGTCGCCACCCTGAAGTGCCGGCAGGAAGGCGCGCCCTCCGACGAGACCATGCCGCTCACCGAGGATCAGGCGATCGGCGCCTACAAGCGCAGCAAGGTCGCCGCCGAGCGGCTGGTCGAGCGCATGGTGGGTGAGGGGCTGCCGGCGGTCATCGTCAATCCATCGACGCCGATCGGCCCCTGCGACGTCAAGCCGACGCCGACAGGCCGCATCATCGTCGAAGCCGCCGCCGGCCGCATGCCGGCCTTCGTCGATACCGGGCTTAATATGGTGCACGTCGAGGACGTTGCCGAAGGGCACCTGCTCGCCTTCGATAAGGGCAAGATCGGTGAGCGTTATATCCTCGGCGGGCAGAACGCGACCTTGTCCGACATCCTGGCGGTGGTGGCGGGTGAGATGGGCCGCAAGGCGCCGAAGATAAAGATCCCGCGCGGCGCCATCGTGCCATTGGCGGTGGCCGCGGAGATGGTGGCACGCCGCACCGGCAAGGAACCGTTCGTCACGCTCGACGGCCTGCGCATGTCGAAGAACCGCATGTTCTTCACGGCGGCCAAGGCCGAGCGCGAACTAGGTTACAAGGCACGGCCTTACGCCGAGGGCATCAAGGACGCGATCGCGTGGTTCCAGCGTTCGGGGTATTTGAAGCGTTGATTGCCGCTGTCGCGGCATCGCCCACGTCCGCATAGCCGCCGAGACGCCGCCCCGACTGCTTCACAGCCGCGATGACCGCCGGATCAATCAGCGCTTTTAATTCACCGGCATAACGGTAGCCCGGCGCATGGCCGGGGAAATCGTCGCGCGTCGCCGGATGGGTGTAGATTTCGACCAGCCCGTCCGGCAGCAGCGGCATCAATGCGGCGAGGCGTTCGGCGGTGACGGCGCCGGTCCAACGCAAGCCGAACACGGCGTCGGGGGTGGTCAGGCCGGCGCGTCGCGCCCAGCCGCGTAGGATGGCGGTCCACGGCGCCATCACGCGTTCGGAGAGCGCCGGGCTCTTGTTGTCGATGCGCGCGACGATGTCGGCCGGCTCGGTCGGCACCCTGAGCGCTTTCATCCCGTATTCTCGCCCGACCGCCAATATTTCGCGCGCGATCAGCGGATGCACATGGAAGTGCTTGTGCGCGTTGACGTGATCGAGCGGCAGACCGGCTTTGCGGAAGGCTTCGAACTGCGCGGTGATTTCGTGTCGCAACTGCCGGCATATGGTGCCGCTCACGGCGATGTCGAAGGCGAGCCCCACCATGTCGCGGCGCAGCGCACCATGGCTGTCGACCAGATCGGGGATGTCTTCAGGGCGCGAGGCCGGCGCAGCTTCGATCAGCGCCAGATGCAGGCCGACGCGCAGGCTCGGCATTTTTTTCGCCAGCGCCACCGCCTGCGCGGCCGCTGGCGCCGCCACCATCAGGCTGGCGGCGCTCAAGACGCCGTTGCGGTGGGCTTCTTCGATCGCGTCGTTGACGTCTTCGGCGAGGCCGAAGTCGTCTGCGGCGATGACGAGTGCAGTCAGAGCTGCACTCCGCGCCGCTCGCGCAGGAAGGCGAAGAACTCGACCGCCTCGCGCAGGCGTCGTTTCAGCATCTCGCGGCTCTGCGCCATCTCCATGACGATAGAGGCGATCTTGGGCGCGCGGAAATAGAAGGCGCGATAGAACTCTTCCACCGAGTGGAAGATCTCCTGATGGCTGAGGTGCGGATAGGAGAGCGGCGCAAGCTGTACGCCGTGCTCGTCCACCAGCTCCGCGTTCGAGGTGTCGAGCCAGCCGTTCTCCACCGCCTGCTTGTAAAGGAACGTGCCGGGGTAGGGCGCGGCCAGCGACACCTGCATGGTGTGCGGGTTGATCTCGCGCGCGAACTTGATGGTTTCCTGGATGGTCTCTTTCGTCTCGCCCGGCAGGCCGAGGATGAAGGTGCCGTGGATCTTGATGCCGAGATCGTGGCAGTCCTTGGTGAAGCGGCGCGCGACTTCGACGCGCATGCCCTTCTTGATGTTATGCAGGATCTGCTGGTTGCCGGATTCGTAGCCGACGAGCAGGAGCCGCAGACCGTTGTCGCGCATGACCTTTAGCGCGTCGCGATCGACATTGGCCTTGGCGTTGCACGACCAAGTGACGCCGAGCTTGCCGAGCTCGCGGGCGATGGCCTGTGCGCGCACCGGGTCGTCGGTGAAAGTGTCGTCGTCGAAGAAGATCTCCTTCACTTCGGGGAAGTTCTTTTGAGCCCAGGCGACTTCCTCGACCACGTGCTCGACGCTACGGGTGCGGTATTTGTGCCCGCCGATGGTCTGCGGCCAGAGGCAGAAGGTGCAGCGCGATTTGCAGCCGCGCCCGGTGTAGAACGACAGGTACGGGTGCTTGAGATAGCCGATGAAGTATTCATCGATCTTGAGATCGCGCTTGTAGATCGGTGTCACGAACGGCAGGTCGTCCATGTTTTCCAGCAACGGACGGTCTGCGGTGTGCTGGATGTCGCCGTTGGTGTGGCGATAAATGAGACCGGCGACGTCCTTGAGGTCGCGGCCTTCCGCCACTTCCTTGATGGCGAAGTCGTATTCTTTGCCGGCGACGAAATCGATGCCTTCGGCCTTTTGGAGATGGCCGAGCGGGTCGACTGCGATATTGGCGCCGACCAGCCCGATCTTGAGATTCGGATTGACCGCCTTCATGGCGTTGGCGGTCTTGATGTCGGAAGTGAACGTCGGCGACGACGAATGCAGCACCGCGAGGTCGTATTGCGGCGTCTGGTCGAGCACCGTCTGCAGGCTGATATTGTGCGGCGGCGCGTCGATCAGCTTGCTGTCGGGCACCAACGCGGCGAGCTGCGCGAGCCAGGTCGGATACCAGTGCGATTTGATCTCGCGCCGCGCCTGATAGCGCGAGCCGGCTCCTCCGTCGAAGCCTTCAAACGATGGCGGCTGTAGAAACAACGTGCGCATAAGGTCCAACCTCTGGAGCGAAAAGTGTTCAATTCAGGCTATTGTGCCTATTCGGCTTCTGTTGGCGCATGATCTTGTCCGAAATCGGGTTCCTGCTCTCGGATCGGATCACTAGTGCGGATCGGCAAGCAGCGTGTCATCGACCACGCGATAGCTGTTGCCGCGCCATTTGACGGTCGCGCCGAAGAAGCTGGCGACGTAGACCGCGAACGACAGCAGATCGCGCACCGGCACCAGCAGATAGCTGCCGGCGCGGGCGGCAAATTCGCGTTCCATCTGCCAGCATAGAGCCAGCCGTAAGGTCAGCGCAATTGCGGCCACGGCGAGTGCCTGGCCGCCGCCGCCGAGAAGGGCCGCGATCAGCGCGAGTGGCATGGGGTGCGAAATGACAGCGCCGAGGTGGCCGGCCGGATCGATACTCTTGATGGTGCGCGCGATGCGGATCTGCGCGCCCAGCATCTGGTGGGCCGAATTATCGCAGCAGACGTGGCCAAGGGCGAAGCCCGGCACGGCCACTTTCAGCCCAAGCGCGCGCACCGCCTGGCCGATGGCATAGTCGTCCCAGAGGTGGTCGGCGAAGGCGTGGAAGCCGCCGATGCGCCGCAAGGTGTCGTGCGAGAGCGCGATGGTGGCGCCGAAGCAGGGCTCGCCCAGGCCGGTGGCCAGCGCCACGATCACATTGGGCAGGAAATGGGTGTTGATGCCCATGGCGGCGAGCCGGGCCCACAGGCCGCCCACGGCGACGCCACGGTACAGGCACGTGACCGCGCCGACGCCGGGTTGCTGCAATTCGCCGATCACGCCGTTCAGGTAGCCGGGGCCGACCTCGATATCGCTGTCGATCAGCACCAACGTCTCGTGGCGGGCGTGCTCGGCCATGTTGATCAGGTTCGACACCTTCAGATTGTGCCCGTGCACCATCGGATCGACGTGCAGGTCGATGGCCGCGTTCGGGCGGGCGGCGATGACGCGTTCGACCGCGGCGATCGCCGGGTCCTGCGGGCTCGATATGCCGCAGACGATCTGCAACGGTGCCCCGTAGCGCTGGTCGCAGAGCGCGGTGAGGCGCTGCTCCAGGCCGGGCTCGTGGCCGCACAGAGGCACCAGCATGGTCACCGGAACGGGTAGCGTATCTGGGTCGTCGCCACGGGCGCGGAAGCGCAGGGCCATGATGCCCGCCACCAGCAGGTAGGCGCAGCCAAGCGTCGCCCCGGCGAGCAGCACATCCGCGCTCCAGCGAAGAAGATCAGCCGCGATCAGCATGTTCTCCGGCTCCTCCTATGGTCGCGATTGGTCCAGTCCCTGCCGTAGCGGCCATCGAGCGCTGCCCGCGAAAGGTACACCAGTTTGTGGTCGCGGCGAAGGACCGGGGAACCGGCGGCAACAGGATTTGTGGCCAGGACCAGTAGTAAAATCAAGATGTTCTCGCCAAATTGGTGCAGGCCGCTGGAACGCCAGGCGCCAAGCCGGACGACATCGGACGCCGGCTCGAAGCCATAGCGGCTCATTATCCGCACGAGCTGGGCGCCGCGGGCCGCCGTCCCCAGCCGCATGTCGGCGCGCAGGGCAGCTATGTCGTCGAGATCGGGGGCGTCGTCCAGAAAATCCGCCAGCAGCCGCAGCGACGTTTCAAGAGTGCGGCTGAAATGCCGTGCCCAGGCGACGGTCGGGCCCTCCGGTGGCATCAGGGGCACGTGCTCGTTCCACAGGTGGAGATTGATGAGCGGCATACCTGGTTCGATTCGGGCCCCGCCCGGCAGGGTGAGCGGCGCGTCGGCCTCGACGCGCTGGATGCGGAAAACGCAGTCGGGGCTGTCGGAGTATT
>Ga0316583_10000516_pt1 | contig 11594 bp, 11 predicted proteins | sample J_170502JBrBrA_D_FD_204513 | JGI IMG/M metagenome (GOLD analysis project Ga0316583, IMG submission 204513) | Rhizosphere microbial communities from salt marsh grasses in Alabama, United States - J_170502JBrBrA | ecosystem: Host-associated > Plants > Roots > Rhizosphere | place: USA: Alabama... | reverse complement strand
GCTTCATGGCCCGGGGTATCCAGAAAAACGATTTGGCCTTTATCCGTATCGACATTGTAAGCGCCGATATGTTGCGTGATTCCGCCGGCTTCATTCTCCGTAATTTTGGTTTTACGAATGACGTCAAGAAGAGATGTTTTGCCGTGATCCACGTGACCCATGATGGTGACCACAGGGGGCCTGGAGATGAGCTTGTCGGGATCATCCGTTTCGACCTTCAAGACGGACTGTTCTTCAAAAGAGGCTTTTTCAAGCTCATAGTCGAATTCAGAAGCCACCAGCGCGGCGGTGTCAAAATCGATCATCTGATTCACCGTCACCATAACGCCGAGGTCCATCAACTTTTTGATCATTTCACCGGCTTTTATACCCATACGTTTCGCCAGGTCCGACAGGGCGATGGCGTCGTCGATTTTGATTCGGCGTTTAATGGCCTTGGGTACCGTAATCTGAGGTTTTAGTATGGGGGTTGCTGCTTTTCCCTTAACGGACTTTCGAGCCTTTCTGCCCCGATGGCCTTTGCTATAAAGATCTTCTCCTTCCACGACCTCTTTTTTACGAAAGGAAATCTTTTTCTTGAAGAACTTCCTGTCCGTCACGGTTTCGTCAGGTTTTTTACCCCATTTTTTCTTTTGTTTTTTCTTGTCTTTCGCAGACTCTTCCGTGACGGATGTTTCGGCAACAGGCGATTTTTCAACTTCCTTTTCAGGTTCGACGACAGAATCTTTTTGGATCTCAAGGGCCTTTTTCTTCGGAGGCGGCGAAACCGGCATCTTTATGATTTTTGCCGGTGTGTCTTTTTTACGTTTTTTGACGGCTTTTTTGGGTGTTAATTTTTTAACGGCGACCGGTTCTTCGGGGGTTTTTGAAACCGGTTTTTCAGCTTCGGGTTCCGCCTTTGCAGCATCGGATGGCGGAACGATTGCATCCGAAACCTCGGCGGTTTTCACTGCTTCTGGTTCTTCTTTGTCTTCGGGTTCCGGGGCGGCTTTTGTCTCCGGCGCCGGGGTTTCTTTTTCAAGGGCGGGTTCCTTGGCTTTACCAGCCTTCTCAGACGGCGGCTCGGCAGCTTCTGCTTCTTCGGCGGGTGATTCCGGTTCCGCGGCGGTCTTTGCTTCAACCGGCTCCGGACGCACGGGTTTTCTCCGTCTTCTGATCAGTGTCGGCTTTATGCGCGTTTCTTCGATCTCCTTTGCCGGCGACCCCCGAAGATTTCGTTTAATCGTGTCCACTGTGTCGTCATCCAGAGAACTCATATGGCTTCTTGCTTCAATATCCATATCCTGTAACTTGTCGAGCAACATTTTATTCGTCATGTTAAGATCTCTGGCAAGCTCATATATTCTGATCTTTGCCATTAAACCCCCTGTTGTGTTTATTGGTAGCCTGTTTTGTACGCAAATCCTATGCAAAACATCTCATAAGGCAAATAATTATTCATCCGTTGCCTGAACGATGATCATGTTTGCATTATTCTTTGGCGGGATCCGCCTCATCCCGGTCCTCCGACAGTATCGTTTGCTCAGGCAGGTCTTCCTGCCGGTCTGTCGCGTCGTCCGGGACGGTTTGCGAATCCGGGACGTCCGCAGCAGCAGCCAACTCCTTTTCTTCTTCTTCTTCTTCCGATATCACATCTTCTTTTGAAGTTTCATCGCTGTGTTCCACATTCGGTATATAATTTTTGGCAGCTTCAATGAGCTGCAAGGCTTTTTCTTCGGAAATATCTCTGATCTGAAGCAGATCCTCTACAGAGGCTTTGCCGAGTTCATCTGCGGAAAAAAAGCCCTTTTCATAGAGTGCATCCGCCAAACTGATGCCGACATCCGGAAGGGATATCAAAGAATCATAACCGTATTGCATGGCTTCGCTGTATCGTGTCTCGCTGATGACATCGAGGTGCCATTTGGTCAATTTTGAAGCGAGCCGGACATTTTGCCCTTTTTTCCCGATGGCAATGGAAAGAAATTCATCCGGGACGATAACTTCCATGGAGTTGTTTTCCTCATCAATGATCACCCTGGAGATTTCCGCCGGTGCAAGGGCGTTGCACACAAATTTAGCCGGATCGATATGGTACGGGATGATATCTATTTTTTCCCCTTTAAGTTCCTGAACCACATTTTGTACCCGGCTGCCTTTCATCCCGACACAGGCGCCCACAGGGTCAATATCGGAATCGTTTGAGGTCACCGCAATTTTTGCCCGGATACCGGGTTCGCGGGTGGCGCCGATAATGGTAACGATCCCCTCATTGATTTCAGGGACTTCTGTTTTAAAAAGGGCGATCAGAAAGTCCGGATGCGTCCTGGATAGGACAATTTGCGGACCCCGCGTATCATACAGGACATCGATGATGTACGCCCTGATGCGATCCCCCCGTCGGTAAGATTCTTTGGGAATCTGTTCGCGGGAAGGAAGGATCCCTTCGGTTTGTCCGAGGTTGACAATGATATCGTTTCGGTCAAAACGCTGTACGATTCCGTTGATGATTTCACCTTTTCGGTCGATAAAACTCGAGTAGACGGCATCTCTTTCCGCATCTTTCATTTTTTGAATAATGACTTGCTTGGCGGACTGAGCAGCGATACGACCAAAGGTGGAGGTATCCATTTTGGTTCCGAGACTGTCGCCGACTTCACATTCCGGATCGAGCTTTCGCGCCTCTTCGAGGCTGATTTGCAAATCCGGCTCCGTAACGGTTTCGGCAACATCCTTGAACTGAAAAACCTCTATTTCACCGGTTGATTCATTGTATTGAACTTCAATGTCGACATTGGCACCGAATTTTTTTCTCGCGGCAGATCCCAGTGCTTCCTCAAGGGCTTTAATCAGAATTTCACGATTAATGCCCTTATCTCGACTGACTTGTTCAACAACACGTTTGATATCTGTGATAAGCATCCATCTTCTCCACTATTGTTTATTTGCAATCATAATCCGGTTGCGCCATCGTCAATGAGAACCGTCCGAGAGACGCGCTGACATGATCTCCTGATACGGAATCGCCACGGTTCGTTCTCCAATTGAAACGCTGACCATATCTTCGGATATACCCAGCAAAATCCCGCTGATTTTCTTTTTGCCGTTGACAGGGGAAGCGACTTTGATAGTGATCCGGCTTCCTTTGAATCGATCAAAGTCGCGTTTTTTCCCCAACGGCCGATTCTGTCCCGGTGAGGATACCTCCAGATTATAGGGCCCTGCGTCTTCCAGATAAACATCCAGCAAATCACTGGACTGGCGACTGATGTTGGTGCAATCGTCCAAGGTCACGCCGCCGGGCTTGTCGATATAAAGACGGAGTATCCTTCCGCCGGCCTCGCGCTGGCACTCGATATGGACCAGTTCTATTCCCTCTGCCGTAAAGAGCGGATCCAGGACGTCTTTTGTCCGGGCGATCATTTTTTTCAAATTGTCCGGCGACCAGGTATTTTGTTCCCGGTGTTCGGCTTTTAAGCTGTTGCTCTTTTTACTTTTTTTAGGTTTCAATGGTCTTTCAACGATCCAAGTTAAAAAAACAACGGGTCTAAAAAAAAACAAAAACGGGCTGTCGCCCGTTTTTTCTCATACAGGTAGATCTTATGGTAGATTGAAAAACTTTACCTGTTCATTTAATGACCCATGAGAGAAAAATTAAATCCAAATCACACCCACATACCCAGAATCTGCGCTCAGCAACGAGACCTTAAACTTGAACAAAAATAAGCATTCTTTAAGCGTCCCGCAACCTATTAAAGGCGACCTTCCATGGAGCGGGCAACGAGATTTGAACTCGCGACTCCAAGCTTGGGAAGCTTGTACTCTACCACTGAGTTATGCCCGCTCTTCAAGGAACGTAACCTATTACAAATGATTTGCATTGTCAATAATTTTCAATAATATTTGATGAATTCAAAAAAAGAAGCTACGCTAACATATCTTTGATTTTTTGAAGTTCTGCGGCAATTTCTTGAAGGATGTCGGCGGAAGGAGCTTCCTTTTCCGACGGAGACTGCGTTTTTAAATATTGTTTGGCGCCTTGAATGGTAAATTTTTTTTCATATAAAAGATGTTTGATCCACAAAATCAGTTCCACATCTTTTTTCCGGTACAATCTCTGTCCCGAAGGGGTTCGTTTGGGATTTATTTTCTTGAATTCGGACTCCCAGAATCTTAATACATACGCCGGAACGTCGACAATTGAACTGACTTCTCCGACCTTGAAATATAGCTTATCCGGCAATTCTATTTGACAGGACGGTTTGTTTTGCATTTTTATGCGTCAACAACGGTTATATGGCCGGCAAGGTTGCATCGAAGGTCTTCATGAGCCGGGCCGTGATGTTTTTATGTATATCATTGACTCGGTTATCTTCCAAGGTTTCTTTCGAAGATCTATAGGTCACTCTCAATGAAACACTCTTTTTCCCCTTTGGAATCGGATCGCTTTCAAAGACGTCAAACAGATGCAGATTTTCTACCAGTTCCTCTTGGAATGATTCAACGCTGTAGATAATTTTATATGTTTCAATGTCATTGTCAATAATAAGCGTGATATCTCTCGATGTCGCAGGGAATTTCGGAATGGGACGGGCGGATTTCGTGTCCGGAATGGATTGAACCAGCCGGCCGAGGTTGAGTTCAAATATAAACGCCGTCTGCTTCAAGTCGTAATTGCGAATGACCTTGGGGGCAACCTCCCCAACCAGGCCCACGGGTTCATTTTCAAAGATAACCTGCGCCGTGTGTCCGGGTTTTGTATAAAAACAGGAATTTGCCGGCATTCGGGTAAATGCGGCATTTGCGATGCCGATGTTTTTTAACAGCTCTTCCACAATGCCTTTCATATCAAAAAAGTCACACGCAACCTCTTTTGAATACCAGGTCGCATCGATTCTATTCCCGGTCCAAAGCCCGGTGAGCATCTCGACTTCATCCGGCTGGCGGTCTGTTTTACCGGTGTCAAAGAAGGCATGGCCGATTTCATAAATTTTGAGATTCTTGTTTTGCTGCGACAGATTGTATTTCATGGTTTGAAGAAGCCCAGGAATCAAGGAGGTTCGCATCACGGACTGGTCTTCTGAAATGGGATTGAGAATCTGGACCAGCTTTCTTTTGGGATCGTCTTCCGGGAGCTCGAGATAATCGCAGGATTGCTGGCTGATAAAACTGTAATTGATGGCTTCGCTGAACCCCAGCCCGGCCATGATCGTTTTTATCCGGTATGTGGACTCGATTTTTTTATCCGGGTGCCGGGCATCGGCCGGAATCAGCGGAAACGTCGTTTCGATGTTATTGTAACCGAACAGACGGGCGATTTCTTCCGTAATATCTTCAAATCTTGAGATATCGACCCTGAAGGAAGGCGGCGTCACCCGGAACGTGACGGAATCTATTTTTTCGACGTCGAACTCGATGGCATCCAAATAATTTTCGATGGCCTTGTCGTCCAGCCGGGTGCCCAGATGCCGATTCAGGCGCTGAATATTCACCTCGACGGTCTTTCCGGGAACAGGGGACGGGTATTCATCGATGATGCCTTGAATACATTTGCTGTCGGCAATATCGACAATCAGCTGCAAGGCCCGTTTGAGTGCCGTAACGGTGCCGCCGGGATCCACACCGCGTTCGAAACGGTGAGAAGCATCCGTGCTCAACCCTGTTTTTTTGGAAGTTTTTCGAGTGCAGACCGGATCGAAATAGGCGCTTTCAAGGAGGATGTTGGTTGTGGCGTTTTCAATTTCCGAATTGAGCCCGCCCATGACCCCCGCAAGGGCCACCGGTTTTTCCCCGTCGCAAATCATCAGCATTTCCGGATCGAGACGGCGTTCTTTTCCGTCCAAAGTGACGAATGTTTCGTTTTCCCGGGCCGTCCGGACGACGATTCGATTTTCGGCAAGGCGATCGAAGTCAAAGGCATGCAGGGGCTGACCGGTCTCCATCATGACGAAGTTGGTTATATCCACAATGTTGTTGATCGGTTTTAGGCCCACCGACATCAACCGGTCCTGAAGCCAGAAAGGAGAAGGCTTAACGGCGATATTGAAAACTAGGCCGGCAGCATATCTAGGGCAGAGGTCGACGTCCAGCAGGGTTACGGAAGTGCGTTTGGCGATGTCGTCGGTCGATTTCGGCAGAGAAATTTCAGGATATGTCACTTTTTCGCCGGAAAGCGCCGCCACTTCACGGGCGATCCCAATGATGCTGAGGCAGTCCGGCCGGTTGGGCGTCAGGTCGATTTCCAACACCGAGTCTGAGAGTCCCAGGGCTTTATTCAGCGAATTGCCTTCGGACAGGCGACTGTCCAGTTCCATAATCCCGCGTCCGTTTTCCCCGAGCCCCAACTCGTGCTCGCTGCAGAGCATTCCTTCCGAGGTTTTTCCGCGAATGGTGCTTTTTTCAAGAACGATGCCCCTGGGGAACACTGTGCCCGGAAGGGCGCACGGTGCAAGCATGTCTGTTTTGACATTCGGCGCGCCGCAAACCACGGAAATGGTACTGCCCCCGATATTTACATCGCAAAGTTTTAATGTATCGGCGTTGGGGTGGGGGGTCACATTGACGATCCGGCCCACGCGAACGGTGTTTAAATATTCGTACCGATCCGTGACGGCTTCGACTTCAAGACCGGCCATGGTAAGGGCCTCCGCCAATTCATCGACCTTCAGATTCACGTCCACATATGCCTGCAACCAGCTTAAACTGACCTTCATATTAAAACTGCCTTAGAAATCTTAGATCGTTTTCAAAATACTTTCGGATGTCGTCAATCCCGTATTTCAGCATGGCAATTCGTTCCACGCCCATTCCGAAAGCAAATCCGGAATATCGGGTTGTATCGTATCCGACATTTTCAAAGACGGCGGGGTGAACCATCCCCGAACCCAGCACTTCCAACCAGCCGGTGTTTGAACATACCCTGCAACCGGATCCTTTGCAGATCACGCAACGGATATCGACTTCGGCACTCGGTTCGGTAAAAGGGAAATAACTGGGCCGGAACCTTAAACCGGTTTCAGGATCGAACATCTGATGGACAAAGGTGGTCAATATGCCTTTTAAATCACCGAAGGATATATTCCTGTCAACCAGAAGCCCTTCCACCTGATGGAACATGGGGGTGTGCGTCAGGTCGGAGTCGCATCGATAGACCTTGCCGGGCGCAACAATTCTCACCGGCGGACGCTGCTTCTCCATAATTCGGGGTTGGGTCGGCGAGGTATGGGTTCTTAAAACAATGGCATTTGAAATATAAAACGTATCCTGCATATCCCGCGCAGGATGGTTTTGGGGGATATTCAGCGCTTCGAAATTATAGTAATCGGTTTCAACCTCCGGCCCTTCGGCAACGTCAAAGCCCAGCCGAATAAAAATGTCGCAGATTTTTTGGTTGATCTGGGTGATCGGATGCAAAGATCCTCTCGGCGTTACTCTTCCGGGGAGAGACACATCGATCCGATCGTCGGTTTCCCGGGATGATGACTCAAGATGCATCAGGGTTTTTTTAAATAATGCATCCAAATCTTTTTTGGTTTCATTTGCCTTTTTACCCGCTTCCGGTCTGATTTGGGCGGGCAGGTTGGAAACATTTCTTAAAAATTGTGTGACGGCTCCCTTTCGACCCAGGTATTTGATAGAAATGCTTTTGACGTCTTCTGCATCGCGGGCGGATTCGATCTCTTCCAGCGCTTCCCGATGGATCTGTTCTATTGTTTTTTCCAATTTGGGGTCTATGTATTTTTGCGTTATAATTGTTCCGATGCCAGATGGGCGATTTGACGAAAACCCGACGGGTCGGATATCGCCAATTCAGCCAAAACCTTTCGGTCCAGCTCAACACCGGCCAGCTTCAATCCGTGAATGAATTTGCTGTAGGACAGATCATTCATGCGTGCCCCGGCATTAATTCTGGCAATCCAGAGTTTTCTGTAATCGCGCTTGCGCGTCCTGCGATCCCGATATGCATACATGAGTGCCTTATCGACAGCATCCGCAGCCGTACGAAACAACTTGCTTCGTCCCCCACGATATCCTTTGGCGAGTTTTAAAACTTTTTTCCTGCGCCGTCTTGCTTTGTAACCTCTTTTGATTCGCATACCAATTCTCCTATGCTTACAGAAGCTATCTCAAAAAATCCTAATTTTAAGACAGCTTCCATCAAGTACCGTCATCCATTCGGAAGCAGCAGCTTAAGCTCTTTGACGTTGGTTTTATCGATAATATGACTTTTTCTTAACGTGCGTTTTCGCTTTGTGGTTTTTTTGGTCAAAATATGGTTTGCATGTGATTTTGAAAAAACATACTTACCGGTACCCGTTTTCTTAAATCGCTTTGCAGCGGCTCTATTTGTTTTGATTTTCGGCATTTTCAGTCCTTTCTATCGTTTCAAACATCGATGGCGTGATTAGCTCACGCCATTTTTGCAAAGGGCTCATCGCAATAATAGTTAACCATCGATCATCTGCCAAATAATAAAAAAACAGTGTCCTGCGAATTCGTCAACCCATCGCCGGCCATTGTTTTATATGAATTAAATAACGGGGTATCAGGGCGTCATTATTTTGATAATGGTTTCGGTGCCAGGACCATCACCATTGTCCGACCCTCAAATTTGGGAGGCTGTTCGACCAGCGCAATCTCTTCGGTTTCTTGAATAATCTTTTCCAGCAGCTCCTTGCCCAGATCCGTGAGCGTAATTTCTCGTCCCCTGAACATGACGGTGACTTTGACTTTGTCTTTTCTGGTGATGAACTTGTTAATGTGGCTGATCTTTGTTTTTAAATCGTGCTCGCCGGTCTTTGGTCGAACCTTGATTTCTTTGAGTTGAAACGTGGTTTGTTTCTTTTTGGCCTCCTGTTTCTTCTTGGTTCGTTCATACTTGAACCGGCCGTAATCCATTATTTTGCAAACAGGAGGGCTTGCATTCGGCGAAATTTCCACCAAGTCAAGGCCAAAATCATTTGCAACGGCAATGGCTTTATAGGTTGGGATGATGCCGATCTGGTTTCCTTCGGGGTCGATCACCCTGACCTCTTTTGCCCTTATATTTCGATTGATATTTATTTTGTCTGATCTGCTTGCCCGATCTGTACGTTTCGAATTAGCTATACTTTCACCTCCTGAGTTAAAGATTTTTCTCGATCACGATATGCGCAACACACCTACCGTCGATTCAGCGACGTGATATTCTTTGTCAAAGTGAGACTAGTCAAATATATAACAACATTAATAAATGCAAGAAAAAAATGCAAGAAAATAAAACCGCTTTACTGTTGGAGGGTATATCGGGCCAAAAGACTATTTTGCCAGTACGAATTTTCGGGGTTGTTGAAAAACGTCTTAAAGAGTGCCAGACTTTCTTGGCGCAAAATATACCGCACAATGGTTATGCCGTTGTTCTTATACAGGGGCGTCATTTTTGACAAATCACAGCGTGTCCCGCCGCCCATGACGTCTTCGTAGGCATATACCACTTTACGGATGCCGCTGAGCATCATCGCCCCCAGACACATCAAGCAGGGTTCCATGGTAGTATAAAGATCGATTCCCATGGTGGTTGCGGCGATTCCCATATCTGCAAGCTGTCTCAACGCCATCATTTCAGCATGTTCGATTTCATTGGGATATTGTCCGGCCGTGCCTTTCCTGGACCCTGTCGCCAGAACCCGGTTTTGATGGACCAAGACGCATCCCACAGGAAATTCTCCGGCATCCAACGCATTTTGGGCCTGTTCCAGGGCCTTTTTCATGAAATGTTCGTGATCCATATCTAAGTAATTAAAATGATATCGTTTTCTATCGATTCCTTGAGTGATGGATTATCGACATCTATTTATAGTCTACATATGGTGTCGTCGCAGGGGCAGCTGTCATCGACTTCAAAGGCATAAAGGATTCTCGCTTCCATTTCGAGTTGCTTGTCCGACAGGCGACCAAAGGGAGCGCTTCGGGCAATTTCCATAAGGTCGGCCCTGGCGGGTATCGATTCGAGGCCGCACCCGATGATGTCGCCGGTTGCACCGTCAATGATATCCGCATCCCGCCCATTGGTCACCACGACAACCGGCACCGAGTACGACGCCAAAAGTCTCGACGCTGCCAAGGCCGGCCGGTGCCGGGTAGTGAGCGATCCGGGGCCGTATTTCACGATCATGCAAATTCTATCGAAAAGAGAGATCGTGTAGTCGATGGTGATCATCGCTGATTTATCGGCGGCTTTAAAAAAGAGTTCGCGGCGGGCGCCGATGTCTTTTTTAGGATATCCCTTTTGTTCCACCAGCAGACGGGCGAGCGATTGTCTGTATCTTTCGTCATGGGTGTCACAAATCGTGCTGCCGGTGATAAAGTCGACGCACTGCCCGAGAATGAGATGATGTCCTTTTTTTTCTTCCAACATGGTACGCTTGAACCTATCTTAAAATTGCTTAAACTTTAGCACGGTCGTATAATAAAGAATAAAATATGGTTTTCGGATTGTAAAGTATCAAATATTCCTTTACAATACCATTTCTTGTGAATAGGTTTGATGCCATGAGTATCCGTGAAGATTTTGAACAACGTGAAAAAAGCTTTATCTCTCCTTTTGGGTGCCGGAGCGCCGAATCCCGCGGCCGCATGAGAGAAGAACCCCCCTGTCCCATCCGAACGGCATTTCAGGTGGACAAGGATAGGATCGTCTATAGTAATGCTTTCAGGCGGTTAAAGTATAAAACCCAGGTGTTTCTCTCCCCGTTGGGCGACGAGTACCGGACCCGTTTGACCCATACCCTTGAAGTATCTGAAATCGCAAGAACCATTGCTCGGGCCATGCGTCTTAACGAGGACCTGGTTGAAGCCATTTCACTGGGTCATGACCTGGGCCATACACCCTTCGGACACGGGGGTGAGACGATTCTCAAAGAGATATATTCCCAGGACTTTTCCCATAAGGCACAGAGCCTTCGCGTGGTGGACATCCTGGAAAACAACGGCAAGGGTTTGAACCTGACCTATGAAGTTCGCGACGGGATTCTGAAGCACTCCAAGGGATATGGAAAGATCCTTCCCGATGATCCAGAGGAACAGGCATATACCGTTGAAGGAAATATTGTCCGCATTGCCGATATTATGGCCTATTTGAATCATGACCTGGATGATGCCATCCGAAGCGGTGTAATCGGCGCCCATCAGGTGCCGGATTCGTGCATCAAGATTCTTGGGAAGACACACTCCGAACGCGCCAATACCATGATCAAAGATCTTGTATTTTCGTCCCATGTCGAAAACGGCAAGCTGGTTTTGCAAATGAGCGATGAAGTGTACGCCAGCATGACCGTGCTCAGGGAGTTCCTGTATGAGATGGTCTATCGCTCACCCCGGGTGCACAAGGAGTTTATAAAAGCAAAAAAAATTTTGTCCGAACTTTATTCCTGTTTTATAGAAAATGATGATTTGCTGCAAAAAGGGCTTAAAGATCTGAGGATGTCGGGATGCAATCACAACAACCAATCCCACGAAAGAATCGTTTGTGATTTCGTTGCCAGCATGACGGATCGGTATGCGCTGACCCTTTATGAAAAAATCTTTTTCCCCTCGCCGCAGTTTTGACACTAACATTAGAGTTCATAATCCTTTGG
>Ga0316583_10000515_pt1 | contig 11613 bp, 9 predicted proteins | sample J_170502JBrBrA_D_FD_204513 | JGI IMG/M metagenome (GOLD analysis project Ga0316583, IMG submission 204513) | Rhizosphere microbial communities from salt marsh grasses in Alabama, United States - J_170502JBrBrA | ecosystem: Host-associated > Plants > Roots > Rhizosphere | place: USA: Alabama... | reverse complement strand
CAAATGCCTTGTCCGAAAGCAGCACACCCTCGTCGGCACCCATGCCGATGGCCTCTGAAATGGCGTCCATTGCCTGGGGGGGGCCCATCGAAAGGGCGGTAACCTTTCCGCCGAAGTCCTCCTTCAGACGTATTGCCGCTTCAAGGGCATGCGCATCATCCGGATTGATGATGCTCTCGATACCCTCCCTGATGAGATTTCCCGTCCTGGGGTCAAGTTTGACGTCAGCGGTATCAGGGACCTGCTTCACCAAAACAATAATATTCATACTGCCTCCACTGGTAAGTTCTGAGTGCTGAGTGTTGAGTGCTGAGTTCACTGTGCGGAAGGCCGAGATCACTTCAGTTCCTTCCCCTTCAAATGACTCCCTTCTCCTTCAGCAGGCTGACAGCTTCCCCGGAATAGCCCAGTCTGCCATAGATGGTCTCGTTGTGTTCACCGAAGCGGGGAGGAAAACTCAACTCACGATCCGTTATCTCAAGAAACGGGGTCATGTATGGGGGCGGGGCCAGAGTGATACCCGTTCCGCTCACCGGGTCCTTCGCGTAAAGGAGCCTCCTTTGCACCAATGGATTCGAAACCACCTCCGGTATGGTCTCGATCTTGCTTATGGGGATGGTAACGGCTCTGAAGAGCTCTATCACCTCTTCCGAGGTGAGCCTTTTCGTGATCTGATTTATGCTCCGGTTGAGGTTCTCCACGTCGGCTATCCTCCCCGCGTTCCTTTCATACTCGGGCCTGTCAAGGGACTGGAACGCCTCCTGAGCGACGAGCGATTTCCACTGCCGGTCGTTCCCGACAGCCACATACACAAAACCATCCGCCGCTTCATAGACGGAGACCGGGCAGAAAAAGGCGTGGGTATTGCCCCGCCTCGTTATCTCTTCTCCAAAACTGGCGGAGAGGGTGATGGGCACGGTAAGCCACGACACCGAGGATTCAAACATGGCCAGATCGATCCGGCCCCCTTTGCCGGTTGCCTGTCGCCGGTAGAGCGCCTGCATCAGCAGACCGTACCCGTGCTCGCTCGTCCCCATGTCAGGGAGTGGAATCCCGAGAACCTGCGGATCTCCTCCCTTTTCGCCCGTCATCTCCATGAGTCCCGATTTCGCCTGGAGTATGGGATCGTACGCCGCCTCGTTGCTCTCAGGCCCGAATCCCGTAACACCCAGCCAGATGATATCCTTTTTCAGGGCCTTGAGAGAATCATAGTCGATGCCGAGTTTTTGGTAGTTCCTCGGGAGCTGGTTTGTCGCGAAGATATCCACATCCAATTCCTGAATCAGACGACGGAAGATTTCCTGGCCTTCCGGTTTCGACAGATCCAGCGTCAGGGCCTTTTTCCCCGCATTGATGCAGAGAAAATAGGCGTTCATCCGCTCTTCTCCCAGGACGTTGTTTCCGATGAGCCTGTTTGGGTCCCCGTAGACCGGATGTTCCAGTCTGATCACCTGCATGCCGTCCTGGACAAGACGAAAGGTCAAATAGGGGAGTACGGTTGCCTGTTCAAGGGAAAGAACGGTAAGGTCTTGAAAGAGTTCCATGGAAAATCCTCCGACGGAAGGGAAAGAGGAAAAGAGCGAACCATATGTTTCCTGTATACGGTATACAGAATACATATGTCAAGCATTCAATTCTCCTCTGAGTCTCCTCAGGACGATGCGGATACGGTCATGGGCGGCAGAACATGATGCCAGGGACGGAGCTGCTCATAGGCGCGGGCGGCCTGGAGCACCAGGTCATCCCGGTGTCTGGGCCCCACAATCTGAAGGCCGGCCGGGAGCCCCGCCCCGGTATGCCCCACCGGAACCGTTGCCGCGGGATGCCCGGAAAGGTTGAAAGGATACGTAAAGGCCACAGCGCCCAAAAGGGGAATCGGGTGCCCGTCTATCTCCGAGGGCGGCGGTCCCTTTGCACCGAATGCCTCCGTCGGCATTGCAGGTGTGAGGAGAAGGTCGACCTGTTCAAACAATTTCCAGAGCACTTCATTCAATCGTGTCCGGATCTTCTGCACACCGATGAGGTCATCTACCGAGAGCAGCCGTGCCTGATCCAGTGACAACACCAGCGTTCTCCCCAATTCCTCGCGTATCCGCGCAAAGTTCCCGTGCAGCATTCCGTACAGCTCGATATTCATCAGCCGGGCCCACGCCTCACTCACCTCCGGGAACTCCTCTTCCCACAATTCCACGTGATGCCCCATCTGCTCAAAAGACTTCACGGCATCTTCCACGAGGTCTGCCACGTCCCGTTGTACCCGGGCATAGCCCAGGGTCGGACTGTATGCAATTTTCAGCTGAGGCGGAACCTGCTCCAGGCACGTCCCGAAGGATATTGAAGGCCGGGGCAGTGAGGCCGGATCGGCCGGATGATACCCTGCCGTGCAGTCAAGGTATAAAGCGGCATCCCCGACTGTTCTCGATAGGGGTCCGAGGGCCCAGGTCCCCGTCATGTGGAGCAGGTTCCCCGGTCCCATCGGAATCCTCCCGTAGGTGGGTTTTATCCCGAAACAACCGGAATAGCAGGCCGGTATGCGGATGGAGCCCCCGCCGTCGGATCCGGTGGCCAGCGGGACCAACCCGGCCGCTACGGCCGCGGCCGAACCTCCGCTGGATCCACCCGGGGTTCTTTCCGGGTCCCATGGATTGCGTGTCACGCCGTACAGCCTGTTTTTCGTAAATCCCGTGAACCCGAACTCCGGAGTGTTCGTCTTCCCCAATACAATGGCCCCTGCTTTCCGGAGGCGTGCAACCTGGACCGAGTCGCTGCGCGCCATATTCCCCCTGAAGGGAATCGAACCGAAGCTGGTGACCATGCCCTGTACATCTTCCAGGTCTTTCACCCCGATGGGAATGCCTGCCAGGGGGCCCGGGTCTCTCCCGGCTGCTATCCGGTCGGTCATGCGCCTGGCCTCCTCCAAGGCCCGCTCTGCCCGGAGGGCAACAAAGGCATTGAGCCGCGGGTTGATTGCTTCCATGCGCTTGAGGGTCTCGTCCATGACTTCCGCGGGTGAAATTTCCTTTGAGCGAACGAGTGCTGCCAACTCAGCGGCGGAATAGGACAAAAGATTCTGCATGAGGGTTTCCTTTCAAGACCCGGAGAGGTGTGGTCGCCGACTGGCGGTGGTCATTCAGGCTGTGCCGAAGGTCTGGGTCAGGTTTGCTCCCACGGAGACAATCAGCATTGCTCTTTTTTCTCAGCCATGCCGATCTTCCTCGTTTTTTGTATGTGTCCTTTTCTGGTAGCGCAGGACCGCGCGATTGTGTTCTTCCAGGGTTGTGGAAAAATGATGGGTTCCATCGTTTTTGGATACGAAATAGAGGTCGTTGCCGGAAGCGGGGAAAAGCACGGCCTTGATCGATTCAATTCCCGGATTTGCTATGGGACCGGGCGGCAGTCCCCTGATGACATAGGTGTTATACCGGGTCGGGCGTTCCAGATCTTTTTTTGTCAGATTCCCCGAGAACGACGGGAGGCCGTAAATCACGGTGGGATCGCTCTCGAGACGCATCTTCTTTCTGAGCCGATTCAGAAACACGCGCGCAATCCGCGGCCGCTCCGCTGCGTTCCCCGTTTCCTTCTCCACAATGGACGCCAGAATGACCACCTGTTTGAGAGACAGGGGACTTCTCTTGAGGTCTTCTTCATACGGGGCAAGCACTTCCCGAAATCTCCTGAGCATCACATCAATCACCTTTCCCGCATCCATGTGGTGGCGGAATCGATAGGTATCCGGGTAGAGATAGCCTTCAAGGTTCGGCTCCGATATGCCGTATTTCCGGGCGAGGTTCGGGTCTCCGGAAACACGAAGAAACTCATCTGCGTCGGTGATACCCTTCTCCGAGAGAAGCGCGGCAATCTGTTTGCGGTTGAATCCTTCAGGAATGGTGACCGGGTAGGTAATGCTCACCCCTCCGATGAGAACGCTGAAAACCTTTATCGGGGACATAGCAGGACTCAGCAGATACTCTCCCGCCTTTATCTCCCTGCCGTATCCCATCCACTTGCCCCAGAGCAGGAAAAGAGTAGGACTCTTGATAACGCCTCTCTCCTCAAGGATTTCCGCCACTTCTCTGAGTGTGGCGCCCTCGCGGATTTCGACAACAAGGTTGTTTCCACCTCTCCCGACCGGGTTTATCAGGTAGTAGCCGAACCCCACCACCACGAAAACCGACAGGAGAAAGATCAATCCCACACAGCAGAGGATAAGCCTTTTTCTATTTTCAATAAATGACATGGCGTGTTCTCATGGAGTTATTCTATCATCCTATGTAGCGGCTCAAAACAAACCCCAATGACAATAAGAGGCCGTTGGCAATGACCGTCTGTATGGTCATTGCCTGGGCCGGGACGAGGCGCTCATGGGACCGGTACTGTTTCCAGAGTATCTTCGTGGCCTTCAAGGCGAGGGGAAGCGACGCGAAACTCACCATGATGAGATAGGGCATGCCCACGGCCCCGACGAGAAGGATGGTCGATACAAAGGCACATAACACAATCACACAGTAGCCGTAGCAGCTCGACCGCAGCCCGAGTCTCACCACGAGGGTCCTTTTTCCCGCCTTTCTGTCGGCCTCATAGTCCGGGAACTCATTGATCCAAATGATAGCCGCCACCAGGAATCCCTGAGGAAAGCCCAGGACAAATGCGGACCAATTCACCGAATCGGTCATAACGTAGTACGCACCCAGCGTAATCAGGGGACCAAATGCGAAGAAGATCACCAACTCGCCGAGGCCCTTTGACATATACTGAAAAGGGGAAGCGGAATACACCCAGCCTGCGAAGAGCCCAAGGCCTCCGAAGATGAGCACCCACGGACGTTCCAGGATGACCAGGCAGATGCCCGAACCAATACCGACGGCAAGGAAGGCCGCTCCAAGAAGAAGCACCGTCATTGCGGATAGCTTCCCCTCCTGGATAACACGGCTCCCGCCGCTGAAAGGAGTCAGCCGCAGGTTAATGGGGTCGCTCCCGCGCGCATCGTAATAGTCGTTCAGCAGATTGGCGCCAAGGTGCAAAGAACCCACGCCGAGCAGGGTGAGACCGAAAAGAGCGGGCGAAAAACTGCCCTTTGAGAAGGCATATGCTGCGGCCACGGTCACGGTCACCAGCGACCCCATCAGAAAAGGAGCCCTCAGGGCCTTCAGGTACACACCGATCATGATGCCTCCCCCGGTTCGATATTCCTTCGGATAGTCGATGAACTCCTGCAACTCTCCCGGAGTCTAGTATTTCGCTGATCATAAGTCAATCTGCGGGGAATTGTGTCCCGGATCCACCAGCAAAGCATCATCTTCCCGCCAAGACGGGATTTCGCGGAGCTCAAGCCGCGTTGCCTTCGCTCGCTTCTCCCTGCGGCGTATTGTTCCTATGCCTCAGTCGTCGCTCCTCCCGCACACAACACGGGATCTGCGATGCGGCGTCCCCGCCCGGAACGGGATCTTCGACTTGCATCTGACGTCTTGCCGGTGGATCTGGGTCTATGGCTCCGCAAACGGAAGAATAGACACGTCGAAGCCGTTTCGAAAGAACGACCGGATGGTTGTCCCTGAGAGCGTCGCCGGAAAGGAGGAGCGTCAGTACACCGTCGGCTGTACCGAGAGGACGGCACACGGTGCGTTTCGGATTGCTCGCGCGGTCGTGGACCCCACAAACAGGGTCTCCATCAGGCCGCACCCTCTGAACCCAAGGACCATCAAGTCCACGCCGTTTACCAGGGCATATTTGGACAATTCCTCGTGAGGCTGGCCGGCGAGGAGTACGGTTTTTGGTGTGCACCAGTGCAGTGCATCCTCGGGAACCATCCGGCTCAACTGCTCTCTCAATCGGTCCCGTAAATCCTTCTCTCCCGGTATCCCTTCCCGGCCTTCAGATCTTCTCAATTCCTTGTAGGCAGAGGGCTCAACAACATGGGCCAGATGCAATTCAGCCTGAAACTGCTGCGCGAAACTCAAGGCATACTGAAATCCAAGGTCGGAGTCAGGCGAGAAATCGCACCCGACGAGAATCTTCTGCAGTGTTATCGGCCGGTCGCCAGCCCTCCCGGATGATTCTTCAGCGCTCCGCACAACCAGCAGCGGGCAGGCAAGTCTCCGCATCAGATGTTCGGTTACAGAGCCGAGGACGAGCCGTTTCAAACCGGAGCGCCCGTGGGTGGCGGAAATCACAAGGTCCGCGTCCTTTTCAGAGGACAACCGTTCTATTTCATCAGCGGTCCTTCCCAGAACGACGAGGGGCTCCCATTCAACAGCCTGCTCCCCCATGAGTGCTGAAATTTCTTCCCCGGCGTCTCTCGTTATTCTGTCCTTGTCCAGTGCGGGGTCTCTTATGGCCTCGCCGTATGCCGACATAAGGGGGAAGTCCACGACATGACAAATATAGAGCCTCGCTCCAAACTCTTTGGCCAACGCCACCCCGGTAGGGATCGTGAATCTGGAACACCCTGAAAAATCTGTCGCACAAATAATTCTATTCAGTTGCATTCTCATGTTCGATTCCCCCTCTGTTTCTTTTTGCGGTTTCTCTCCTTAACGGCATGCATTCGGCAGGTGCAGGGCACCGGTGTTCAGGTAGGGTTTACTGCAGGTCCGGGGCGAATTGAGAAGGGATGGGAAGATGCCCGAAAACTCAACCGGAGCACACTGCTCTCCGCGCTGTTGAAGCACGGTCCACCTTCCGGAAGAATCACCTGCGCATCACGATTGGGACTTCTTTTCCTTGATTTTAGAAAATGAAGAGAAAGAGTGTCAAGCTCATTCTCCTCCTCTCTTCCTCCTATTTGGGGCCAATCATGGACGAGGACCCGGAGTCCTGGAGGAGAGCACAGATTTCCCTGCCGAAAAGCTCTCTTTGCCATACCCTCAGCCCGGGAACGGCCGCCAGTTCCTCCTGCCCGCGAGGGAAAATGAAGGCGATGGCATCGATCTGGGCGTTTGTACATACAAGAGAACCGTCGTCGAGCCCCATCTCTCTTGCGCATCTTTCCCTCCAGATCTTCAGGGCCTTCACCCTGCCCGATACCTTCCTGTCCACCTGCCTCCGCCTGGTTTTTGGGAATGCGGGGATTTCATCCTCTTCTGTGTTCATGGCCTGTTCCGTCCTTTTCAGAATAGAGGGACCCAGGGTACGTATCTGTCTGGCGCTCAGTCCGGGTATGGAAGAAAGATCCATCTTGCTTTTAGGTTTCTTTTTGACGATCTCCATGATCGGAGCATTAGCGAGAATCTTGAAGAGAGGAAGATTCCTGCGTCTGGCTTTTTCATCCCTTAATTGCAGGATTGATTCCAGGACTGCCAGGCTGGTGCCGTCCAGTCTGCTTGCTCCCTTGAATCCGAGAAAGAGCGGTCCTTTTGCCGGCGCATCCTGGCGAACCTTGCTCAGCATCTCACACTCCTCCTCTACCCAAGCGAGGCGATCTTTCGTCCGCAACTCTTCTTTGAACATCGCGCTGAGGGCGAGAAGATAAAACGTATCCTGAATCGCGTAGTCAAGCATGGGTGGCGGCAACGGCCTTTTTGACCAGTCTTTTTTCTGATACTTCTTGTCAATATGAACTCCCAGTTTCTGCTTGAGAAGAGCGGCAAGACCTGTTTCCTTGCTCCCCAGGAACCGCGCCGCTATTTGCGTGTCAAAAAGGGAGTTCACTTCGATGCCGAAATCCCTGTGGAGAGCCCGTATATCATTATCAGCTCCATGAAATACCTTCTCCACACGGGAACTTGCGAAAACTCCAGAAAGAGGTGAAAGATCCTTCAATGCCAACGGATCCACGAGGATATGCAGAAACTCCGTTGAAATCTGGAGCAGGCATACCTGTTCGCGGTAGTGAAACAGTGAATCCGCCTCGAGATCCACCGCTATGGCCTGCTCTTTTTCGAGTTCCGCCGCCAGGCGCCCGAGAGAAGACTGGTCTGTGACCAGGACATGGGAAAATCGCTTCGTGTTCATCTTCTCTTCTTTCATGCTCCTGTCAGATTTCCGGAGTAAAAAAAAGGCATTTCATCCCTTTTGATGAAATGCCTTTGTTGTTTGTCAAAGCAGTACGCTAGACTACTCTAACATTGGCTGCGGCCGGACCTTTTGTCCCTTGCTCAATGTCAAAGGTGACCTGATCGCCTTCGTTCAGGGACCGGAAACCATCGGCATTGATCGCAGAATGATGAACAAACACATCCGGGCCGTCTTCCTGCTCGATAAAGCCGAAGCCCTTACTGTCATTAAACCACTTCACTGTTCCATTCGCCATAATGACACCCTCCTTTCAAGATTTATCAACAGTTCGAATCTTAAGGTTGTCACTCTGGACAAATGAAACTTTTCCTCAGAACGAAATCTGTCCCTCAAGAAGAGCATAGCCTATCTTGATAGGCGTATAATAGGTACTTCGGGCGGGAAGTCAAGCGAATAATTTTCGGTTCATCCGATTGAAGCGTTCTTTCGGCCAGATCCAATGTGCCGCGATACGGGATGGATCCCTTTTCTCGGTTCCGCGTCTTCCGGGCTGGCTTCGTCAGTCGCTCTGAACAAGAACCCATCCCGTATATGCTTTGATGTTTACAAGTCGGGGATCTTCTCCCAGTGACCCAGGGGGCAGGCGTGGCAGAGGGGTTTCCTTTTACAGTACTCCTTTCCGGCCATCACGATGAGGGCGTGAAACTCGTTAAAGAGATCCACGTCTTCAGGAAGGTTATCCATAAACAATTCCTGCAGTTCATGATATTCCATCTGCTCTTCGGCCATGCCGTGACGAAGCAGGATGCGGTGGGTGTACGCATCCACTACGAACACGGGGCGCTGCAGTGAATAGAGGAGAATACTGTCCGCGGTTTCCGGCCCAACGCCGTTCACCGCCAGCAGGTGCTCCCGCAAATCTCCTGTATCCACGCTGGAAAGACTCTCCAGAGATCCTCCGTACTGTTCGAAAAAAAGCCGGATCAGGTTCTTCAACCTCTTCGCCTTGATGTTGTAGTAACCGGACGGACGGATCTCCTGCGCAAGTGCATCAAGCGTGATGGTGTTCAGGGCCTTCAGGGAAAGGAGGCCATGATCCTTCAGGTTTCGAATCGCCTTTTCCACATTGGTCCAACTGGTGTTCTGGGTAAGTACGGCCCCGACCATAATCTCGAGCGTGGTTTCTCCCGGCCACCACTCCTGCGGACCAAAGTGGCGCAGCAGAAGCTGATGCATATCCAAGAGGCTGCGGCCCGTTTGGCTCTGAACAAATGCCTCAAACAAAACGAAACCTCCTTCACCCCTAATAACTTGACAGAATAGTTACAATACCTTAGATTTGGCTTCCATGTCAAACACGGCATGCACTTTGCAGTGACAACAGAAGAACGCAGGAGGGACCGCGCTTTTGCCCTTGAGAAACACCCGGGATCTCTCGTGAAAGTCGCGGATGGATATGGCAGCAACGTCGAAACAAAGACTGGCGAAAACAAGAAATATCGGCATCATCGCGCATATCGACGCTGGGAAGACAACGGTGACCGAACGGATTCTCTATTACACCGGCCGCGTCCATAAGATGGGGGAGGTACACAACGGCGAAGCGACAATGGACTGGATGCTGGAAGAGAAGGAAAGGGGGATCACCATCACCTCCGCCGTTACTTTCTGCGAGTGGAGAGGCCACCATATCAATATCATCGATACACCCGGGCATGTGGATTTCACCATCGAAGTCGAACGGGCGCTGCGGGTCCTGGACGGCGCCATAGGCGTGTTTTGCGCCGTGGGCGGCGTGGAACCGCAGTCTGAGACCGTCTGGCATCAGGCGGATCGTTACCATGTGCCGAAAATCGCGTTTGTGAACAAGCTGGACCGAGTGGGGGCCGATTTTTTCAAGGTCGTAGAGAGCATGCGGGAAAAGCTGGGCGCTGTTCCCCTGGTTACGCAGATACCGTGGGGCGCGGAAGATCAGTTCCAGGGAGTGGTAGATCTGATTCGCATGAAGGCCATTGTCTGGGAGGATGAATCTCTCGGTGCCAGCTACGAAGAGGTCCCTATCCCTGACTCTCTCCTTGAAACAGCATCCGAGTATCGGGAAAACCTGATGGAAACCCTGGCGGACAAGGATGATTCCATCATGGAAAAATACCTTGCCGAGGAGGAAATCGGGGAGGAGGAACTCAAGGCCGCCATCCGGAACGCCACCGTACGTCTGCAGCTCACCCCGGTCCTGTGTGGGAGTGCCCTCCGCAACAAAGGTATCCAGCCGCTGCTGGACGCCATTACCGACTACCTGCCCTCTCCCATAGACGTTCCCGCCATCGTTGGTCATGTTCCGGATACCGGGGAAGAAGAATCGCGCCCGCCTGATCCGAAAGGGCCGTTTTCAGCCCTGGCGTTCAAGGTCATGATGGATCAGGGAAGAAAAATGACCTACCTGCGGGTTTACTCCGGCTCCATCGACGTCGGCAAACCCGTATTCAATTCCGCAAAAGGAATCAAGGAAAAACTCTCCAGACTCCTCAGGATGCATTCCAATAAACGGGAACGTATAGATAGCGCCTCCGCCGGGGACCTGGTCGCCGCCATGGGGCTCAAGAACACCGGCACAGGAGATACGCTCTGTGCGGAAGACAAACCCATCCTGCTCGAGCCGATCAAGTTTAATGAACCGGTCATCACCATGGCCGTGGAGCCCAAGTATGTCCAGGACCAGGACAAACTTGTGGAAACCCTGGAAAAACTCTCTGACGAAGATCCCACCTTCAAGTACAGGATCGATGAAGAAACGGGCCAAACCGTCATCTCGGGGATGGGAGAACTGCATCTTGAAATTCTGGTGGGACGCATGAAGCGGGAATTTTCCGTGGAGACCAACCAGGGAAAACCCCAGGTGGTCTACCGGGAGACCATCAGCAAGACTGTCTCTCATGAAGAGGTTTTCCAGCGAGAACTCGGGGGGCAGCAGCATTATGCGGGAGTGCTGCTTGAAGTAGCTCCCCTGCCGAGGGGGAGCGGCAACAGCTTTCTGGATCGATGCAAGAACCCTGATTTGACCGAAGAGTTCCTGACTGCCATCCGGGAAGGGGTCGTTGAATCCGAAGGCAGCGGCGTCATGATGGGATACCCGGTCATCGATATCCAGACAACCCTCCTCGACGCTCAAATACGGGAATCCCTTTCAGATACCATGGCCTTCAAGGTTGCCGCGGCAATGGCCTTCAAAAAGTCCTGCAGCGAAGCCGCTCCTCTTCTCCTCCAGCCCATCATGAGGAGCGAGGTAATCGTTCCCGAGGAATTCATGGGCGAGGTGATCGGGGACCTGAATGCCCGGAAAGGGAAAATCGAACAGATTGCAAGCAAAGGCCCGATCCAGGTGATCACGGCCAGTGTTCCCCTGTCCAAGATGTTCGGGTACTCCACCGCCCTCCGATCGGTATCCCAGGGAAGGGGCACCTTTACCATGCAGTTCAGCCACTACGACCAGGCATAATTCCAAGTAAGGCCTGTCTCGGAAAGGACAGGGACGGAAAATAAGCGGCCCTACGAGCAGGCAAACGGCATATTCCCTCCGCTTCGTTCGCTTCGCCGTCCCTGGCTTCGCTCACTGCGGATGTCGACCCTTCCGCTGTCCTGCTCCAGGGCCGACATGCGCCG